>Ga0307929_1002724_pt1 | contig 11015 bp, 9 predicted proteins | sample AceLakmetage1330_FD_203160 | JGI IMG/M metagenome (GOLD analysis project Ga0307929, IMG submission 203160) | Saline water microbial communities from Ace Lake, Antarctica - #1330 | ecosystem: Environmental > Aquatic > Non-marine Saline and Alkaline > Saline | place: Antarctica: Ace Lake...
TTCGAGCGATTTATCAACCCCAAGCGTACCAGCCCGCCCGACTTTGATATTGACTATTCGTGGAAGGAACGGGATGAAGTGATTGATTATGTATTTAAACGATATGGTCGTAAACATACGGCACTGATGGGCACGATTACCACTTTTAAAGATCGCTCACCCATCCGGGAACTTGGAAAGGTATATGGCCTGCCCAAAGCTGAAATTGACCAGTTGGTAAAGTTTCCGGAGCAGGTGCAAAATAGCGATAGTGTCATTAATCAAATTCTGAGTATCGCAAAAAAAATGATTGATTTTCCAAATCTTCGAAGTATTCATGCCGGGGGAATGCTGATCTCTGAGGAGCCGATTACCTGTTACACTGCCCTCGATATGCCACCAAAAGGTTTCCCGACCACCCAATGGGACATGTACGTGGCCGAAGATTTGGGCTTCGAAAAAATGGACATCCTGAGCCAGCGCGGAATCGGGCATATCAAAGAATGTGCTGACATCATCAAACTAAACCGTGGCGAGGAAGTTGATGTACACAACATACCAAAATTCAAAAAAGATAAGCAGGTTAAAATTCAGCTTAAGCGTGCCGAAACCATTGGATGCTTTTACATCGAAAGCCCTGCAATGCGAGGCCTTCTCACCAAACTACGTTGCGATAACTACCTGACGCTGGTGGCTGCAAGTTCCATAGTAAGGCCGGGCGTGGCAAAGTCTGGCATGATGCGCGAATATATCCACCGCTTTCATTTCCCGCAAAGTTTTGAGTACCTGCATCCTGTGATGGAAGACCAGTTAAAGGAAACCTACGGTGTGATGGTTTACCAGGAAGATGTATTGAAAGTGTGTCATAACTATGCCGGACTCGACCTGGCCGAATCAGATGTTTTGCGTCGTGCGATGAGTGGCAAAGTGCGTGGCAGGAAAGAGTTTGAGCAAATCGTGAGGAGGTTTTTTGAGAAATCGAAACAGCTGGATCGCCCCGAAAATATTACCAAAGAAGTGTGGCGACAGGTGGAATCCTTTGCGGGATATGCATTTTCGAAAGCCCACTCGGCTTCCTACGCCGTCGAGAGTTTCCAGAGCCTCTATCTGAAGGCGCATTATCCGCTGGAGTTTATGACGGCGGTGATCAATAACTTCGGGGGGTATTACAATACATGGGTTTATTTTAACGAGGCCCGCCGTTGCGGAGCAAAAATCCAATTGCCATGCATTAACCGGAGTGAATACAAAACCACCATTTACAAGGCCGAAATTTATGTCGGTTTCATTCATATTCAGAGCCTCGAAAATAAACTTGCGCTACGTGTTGTTGAAGAACGAAAAATAAATGGTGTATTTGCCGATCTTGAGGATTTGATTGAGCGGGTGCATCTGGGTCTTGAGCAATTGATCCTGCTGATCAGGGTGGGGGCATTGCGATTTACTGAAATATCGAAGAGCCGTTTGTTGTGGGACGCACATCTGTTTTTTGGGAAGAGCAAAAAGGAAGTCGTTCAAAGTTCCTTGTTCAAAGTCAGGAGTAAACAGTTTAAGCTGCCACAACTGGAACACAGCGATCTGGAAGATGCCTATGATGAAATCGAATTGATTGGTTTTCCGGTAACCATGACCTATTTCAACCTGCTGAAAACTAAATTTCGGGGCGAGATTGTAGCCCTTGAAATGATGAAGAATATTGGCAAAACCGTACGGATGCTTGGCGAATTGGTGACCCGCAAATTCGTAAAAACCAAAAGCAACAAGATTATGCACTTTGGTACCTTCATCGATGTTGAGGGCGATTTTTTTGATACAACACATTTTCCAAAATCACTGGAGAAATACAATTTTCGTGGACATGGCATTTACCTGATCCTGGGTAGGGTGGAGGAGGAATTTGGGTTCCCAAGCCTCGTGGTGGAAAAAATGGCCAAACTTCCGGTAGAGGAAGATCCAAGGAATGGGGATTAGTGAAGTGAACATTGATCGGTGAACAGTAATCGGTGATCGGTATTTAGTAATCAGTAATCGGTAATGTGGTTTTAACCTGACAGAGTCCGACGTCCGCGTGCGCTGAAGCTATAGCGGAGGAGCAAGGAGGTCCTGTCAGAGTTAAACTTACAATAATGATGGACAAAGTTAATTTTCGGTAATCTCTGTATAGAAAATTCAGGACGGGTCAGATTGAGGTGATGACCTACTCATTGTTCGGAAAATCGAAATTGTGAAAAAATGAAAATTGTTTTGATACTTCTATTGAGGGACTTATTACCTTATTTTGATGAAGATATAGGAGGGTGATTATTAATAAAAACTATAGGCCATTTTTGCTCCAAGTACATCAAAAATTATTTCCTTCATAACCTAAAATTTATTTCCTTCTGTAAATCTATTTCAGGACAAGACACACCAATCACCACTCACCACTCACCGATCACCGTTCACCAATCACCCTTCACTAATCGCCACTCCAGGCGTAAGACATTGAAAAAGCATTTTAAACTTTTGTCGCAGGTTTTTTTCTACATTTGTCGTTCTTAAAACTAAAGAAAAGATTATGGGAAAATATGGAAAATGGGTTGGTGGTGGCCTGGGATGGGTATTGGGTGGCCCGATTGGCGGATTGCTCGGCTTTATGTTTGGATCGATGTTCGATGGAATGCAGGGTGGCAATTATGAGTACCGGCCACCAATTGGAGATCAGCAGGGCAGGGGATACGGACGGCAAACCCAAACACAGAGCGGGGATTTTGTAGTTAGTCTTTTGGTGCTGGCCAGTGCCATTATGAAAGCTGATGGCCGCGTGCTGAAATCTGAATTAGAGTATGTGCGTACGTTTTTGAACAGGCAGTTTGGTGAGCAGGTGGCCGATCAAAATATTTTGATGCTGCGCGAAGTGTTGAAAAAAGATTACGATCTGCGGGAGGTATCCGGGCAAATTGGCCGGAGCATGGATTATGCCTCAAAACTGGAGTTGTTGCATTTTCTCTTTGGGGTTTCAATGGCCGATGGACAAATCCACCCCAAAGAAGTTGAGCTTATCGATCAGATTTCATCTTTTATGAAGGTGGGCCATGCCGATTTCAAGTCGATAAAGGCGATGTTCATTAAAAATAATTTTCACAATTATCAAATCCTTGAAACCACTCCGGATGCATCGGACGAGGAAGTAAAAAAAGCTTACCGCAAGATGGCCGTAAAATATCATCCCGATAAGGTGAGCCACCTTGGGCCCGATATCCAGAAATCGGCCAAGGAAAAATTCCAGATTCTCAACGCGGCATACAATGTTATAAAGAATGAACGTGGTATGAACTAACAGCGGTGAGCTTTGTTAAATTATTCACATTACCTGACCTAACCTAATTATTCATGAAAACTGATAGTATAAATATCAATAGCCCCGTCCTTCTGCCATAGGCATCCCTATCTTTGGGAAGGTCGGGGTCTATGATTGACACCAGATACCCTCCCTTGAAAATTTGAAAAAGTTTAAAAATAAAAAAAATAAACTTTTTCAAATTTTTAAGGGGCGTCAGGTCGCTTATTTCAATCCCCGCCTTATGCCATAGGCATCCCAATGGGAAAAGACGGGGCTATTGATCCGCCGGCATTATTTATTCATGAATTTTTCAGGCTAAGGCCTTGCACGATGATTCACCAGAAATTTACAAAAACCCTTTGGTTATGACTTTCACAGTGTCTATACTTGGTAGCAGTTCTGCCACGCCTACATCATCCCGCAACCCAAGTAGTTTATTGGTGAACATGGATTATAAGTATTTTTTGGTTGATTGTGGTGAAGGTACCCAAATGCAACTTCGGCGCTACCATTATAAATTTCAAAAAATAAAACATATTTTTATCAGCCATCTCCACGGTGATCATTTTTTCGGACTTATCGGCTTGATTTCTACCTTGCAATTGCTGGGCCGCAAAGATGAGTTGCATGTATATGCCAATGAAGCGTTGCAGGAAATAATCCGGCTACAGCTAAAAGTCTCAGGCACTGAACTTACTTTTCCTTTCTTCTTTCATTTTACCGATGCACAGGAAACACAAATTATTTATGAGGATGATGACAGATATGTTAAGTCATTCCCTTTAGATCACAGTGTTCCTACCACAGGATTTTTATTTGGGGAAAAAGAAAAGCCCAGGAAAATCAAAAAAGGGTTTCTGGTAAGCAAGGATGTTCCTGTTTCGATAATTCCTAAGATTAAAGCCGGAGCTGATTTTGTTGATGTAAATGGCAAGGTTTTTAAAAATAATGACATTACAACTGCCCCGGCGGCCACACGATCATTTGTCTATTGTTCGGATACGAGGTATTTTGAACCAATGATTGAGGAAATCAAAAATGTGAATTTACTTTATCACGAGGCAACGTTTATGAATGATATGGAGAAAGTAGCCACCGAAAAATTTCACTCAACTGCTGCCCAGGCGGCAACCATTGCACTTAAAGCCAATGCTGATGAGTTGGTCATTGGACATTTTTCGGCAAGGTATAAAAAACTTGAAGAGTTACTCAATGAAGCAAAAGCAGTATTTCCGAACACCCAACTTGCCGAGGATGGAAAAATTTTTGAAGTTGGGTAGAATGCAATGAAGAAACCCCGGAATTATAATAAAACCGGGGTTAACACAAACATTATGAAAAACAAAAACTATACTCTCTTTTCTTTGATCCTTGCTTTCTTTCCGCGGAGTCCTCTCAGGTAGAATATTCTGGCCCTACGCACAACGCCACGCTTGTTCACAACAATTTTATCGATAAATGGTGACGAAATAGGAATAATCCTTTCAACACCAATGTTACCAGAAATTTTACGAATTGTAAATGTTGCAGCCGGTCCGCCAGCATTTCTCTGGAGTACAACCCCGGTGAAATTCTGTAAACGTTCCTTGGCACCTTCTTTAATTTTATATGTAACCGTTATGGTATCACCTGCCTTAAAATCTGGCATGTCAATCACCTTTGTTTGTTCTTCAACAAAACTTATTAGTTTTTTCTTGCTCATCGCTTTAGCTTTTTCTATTTTCTAAAAAGGAGTGCAAAAGTAAACAAATATTTGTGATTACAATAAAAAGGTTTATTTTTTGTAATTATTTATCAGGGTTTAATCGGTAATAAAGTTGTGCCCATCAAATATATTTGAATGTTTTTGCCTATTTGGTTTTTTTGGTTTCGGCCAAGCCCTCCAATTCTCTCAGGATGTGGGTATCACACAAGGCATGTTTTAACATATCAAACCTGAAATAACTGCTCACCGGCCGAATAAATGGTTGATTCGTTAATTGGATAGCCAAATAAATCGCTGAACAATAATTGGATTTTTATTGCTTTTGGAAGCAGCTAAATAGTTACAATTTAACAATATAACCATTGTTCGGATTTTCAATTTTGATAAATCCCGGAACTACCAGCTCCCGCTGGCACCACCGCCACCAAAGCTGCCACCGCCAAAACCACCAAAGCTTCCACCACCGCCAAATCCTCCTGAGCCTGACGAGAAATTTCCAAATGAACTTCCGCTTCTGCCTCCGCTCATTCCACCCATCATGCCCATAGCTAACCAAAATGGCAGGCTGCTGCTGCGCGAACCACCAGTGGTGTATTGTCCTTTTCGACCGCGATTTATCATCGAGAAAATAATGATCATAACAATGATGGGTACAAGAAATCCGAAAAGGCTACCGCCTTTAGTTTGCTTCTGATATTCATCAGCCGAAAAATGTCCGGCTGCAAGATCAATAATTACATCTGTTGCAGCATCCAGTCCGCCGTAGTAGTCATCTTTCTTGAAATAGGGTATCATTTCGTTTTCGATGATCCGCTTATTAGTGATGTCGGGTATAAATGGTTCCAACCCATAACCAACATCAATATTTATTTCTCCGCCCTGTTTGGCAGTCTTAGGTTGCAGGAGAATTATTACACCATTGTCTTGTTTCTTTTGTCCAATTCCCCAATCCTGTGCCAGGCGTTGGGCATAATCAGCGACGTCGTATCCATTAAGTGTGCTGACAATAACGATGGCAATTTGTGTGGAATTCGTATCGCTAAAAGCAACAAGTTTTCTTTCAAGTGCATTGTTTTGCTGTGGTGTAAGGATGTTTGCAAAATCATTTACCAACCTTGGCGGTTGAGGTTGTGTTGGAATATCCTGCCCAATTATGTAGTTAGAGCTAAGGAAAAAAACCAGGAATATGATTAGTATGTTTTTCATTATTTGTGTTGTTTGTTTTTAATTGGAAGTTTAGACAAGGAAATTTCTATTTATTGTTTATCCTCAGCCAAATCATCCTCAAATGATACTTCATCCGATAGCTCATTCACATCATCAGTTTGATATGGGAAGTTTGACTTCAGCTGATTTCCAGCCATAGCAATGCCTTTTACCAAGCCATCAGTAAACTTATTTTCCCTGAAATAATCAATCATGGTGTCCCTTATACTGTCCCAAAAATTCTCGGGAACTTTTTGGTTTATGCCAACATCGCCTAATATGGCAAATTTCCTGTTTTTAACAGCGAGATAAAACAATACACCATTTCGCAATTCAGTTTTGTGCATATTCAACTTTTCGAACAGGTAGGCAGCCTGATCTTTTGCGTCTCCTTTACAGGTATTTTCTATGTGGACCCTAATTTCGCCCGAAGTATCAAGTTCTGCATTTTTAATAGCGATTGAAATATCTTCTTTATCTTCTTTGGTAAAATAATTTCGTGCTGATTTCATCATGACTAATCTGTTGTATTTTCAATGATATGAATACTGAATTATTGATTTATCTAAAACTCAACTTTTGGCGCCGTTTCAGCTCCTTCCTGGGCTGCGAAATAGGCTTTCTTTTCAAAACCAAACATCGAAGCATAGAAAGTTTTAGGGAATGTCCTGATGTAGGTATTGTATCCCTGTGCGGCAGTATTGAAATTCCTGCGTTCAACAGCAATCCTATTTTCAGTTCTTTCGAGTTGGGTTTGTAATTCAAGGAAATTCTGGTTTGCTTTTAAATCCGGATAGCGTTCAACTACCACCATCAACTTCGATAATGCCGAACTCAGCCCATCCTGTGCAGCCTGAAACTTTTGGATGGAGGCATCGTTCAAATTGGAGGGGTCGATATTTACCGATGTGGCTTTGGCCCGTGCTTCAATCACTCCTTGCAGGGTTCCTTGTTCATGATCGGCATAACCTTTTACTGTTGCCACCAGGTTAGGGATTAAGTCTGCCCTGCGTTGATACACATTTTCTACCTGTGCCCATTGAGCAGTTACACCTTCATCCATAGTTACCATGGTATTGTAGGTGCCCTTAATATTCCCGTAAATTATAAATCCGAAAACCACTATCACTGCAAGTGTGATCCAAAGCTTTTTGTTTTTCATAATATGTTTGATTTTTAAAATAAAAGGCATTGCCTGTTGATAACAAACAATGCCTTTTTTCTATTTATATTTAAAGTTCATGTTAAATGTTTTGTGGCATGCGTTTACTTCGTGTCAATTATCCGCCAGCCGGCGGATGTCATTTGTTGTCATTTAGCTTTGCCATCATTGATTGTCATTTGTTCTCAATTGACTTTACAACTAATGACCACCAATAACTACCAATGACCATGAATGACTACAAATGACTGTACACTGCCATCGGCCGACATATTACTAAAGTATCTCAACACTACGTTTGATGAACTTGGTTAAATCTTCACCTTTAAGCAAACCTTGTGAGAGCAAAGCAAGATCGCTCAGTTGCCTGGCTAATTTTTCGCGGTTTTCTTCATTTTCTTCCTTTAATATTTCATTAACCAATTTGTGGTTTGTATTTACAACCAGGTTATAGCTGTCAGGCATATTACCCATTCCCATCATTCCACCGCCACCACCACCAATGGCCGACATATCCTTCATCCTGCGCATGAATTCGTTTTGAGTAATCAGAACTGGCATGTCGCTTTCGCTGAGATTTTTGAAATCGACAGTGAATTTTGCCTTATCGATTACTTTTTCAAAAACAGGTTTAATCACCTCTTTTTGCTTATCGTCCATTTTCGATGGAACTTCAGCATCGTCCTTCTTAATCAGGTTGTCAACAGTATCGGAATCAACCCTGATAAATGCAGTGTTTTCGAGTTTCTGCTCCAGTTGGTTGATGAAATGGTTGTCTAAAACTCCGTCCATAATCAGTACATCGTAGCCTTTTTCTTTTGCAGATGCGATGTAACTGTCTTGTGCATCAATATCATTGGCATAAAGATAGACCAATTTTTTGTCTTTGTCAGTTTGGGTATCTTTAATTTTTTCTTTGTATTCATCCAGGGTAAAATACTTTCCTTCAGCAGTTTTCAGTAAGCTGAATTTTACAGCCCTGTCGTAAAATTTCTCTTCCGAGATCATGCCATACACGATAAATACTTTGATGTCGTCCCACTTCTTTTCGAACTCTTCGCGGTTAGATTTAAATAGCTCTTCCAACTTATCGGCCACCTTTTTCATGATGTGGTTTGAAATCTGTTTCACACGACGATCGCTTTGAAGATAACTACGCGAAACATTCAATGGAATGTCGGGTGAATCAAGTACGCCATGCAGCAAGGTCAGGAAGTCGGGAACGATACCTTCAACGGAGTCGGTTACAAAAACCTGGTTTGAGTAGAGCTGGATTTTGTCGCGTTGTACCTCGAGGTTGCGTTTAACTTTTGGGAAATACAAAACGCCTGTTAGGTTAAACGGGTAATCAACATTGAGGTGGATATGGAACAAAGGATCGTCAAAATTCATTGGGTATAATTCCCTGTAGAAATTTTTGTAATCTTCGTCACTTAAGTCAGCTGGCTTTTGCTTCCACAATGGATTTGGATTGTTGATGATATTTGGCCTTTCTTCTTCAACAAATTTATCGTTGCCATCTTTGTCCTTTTCGCCTTCAACTTTTACCTGCTCCTTTTTCATCCCAAACTGAATGGGCACAGGAAGGAAGCGACAATATTTATTTAGGAGTTCCTTAATCTTGAATTCTTCCAAAAATTCTTTTTCATCTTTGTTGATGTACAGGATTATTTCGGTACCACGGTCTTTTTTATCAGCATCTTCCATGGTATAATCAGGGCTGCCATCGCACGACCATTTTACTGCTTTTGTTGGGCCACCTTTTTTGTAAGTTTTGGTAATGACTTCAACTTTATCAGAAACCATAAATGATGAGTAAAACCCAAGGCCAAAATGTCCGATGATGGCATTTTGTTCAGCTTCGGTTTTTGTTTTGAATTTCTTTACAAACTCTTCGGCGCTGGAAAATGCGATCTGGTTGATGTATTTTTCTACTTCTTCGGCATTCATACCAATTCCACGGTCGGTGATGGTGATGGTGCCTTTTTTCTTATCCACGTCAACTTTAATGGTCAGGTCGCCCAGTTCATCTTTGAAATGGCCTGTGCTTGCAAGGGTTTTGAGTTTTTGGGTAGCGTCAGTAGCATTCGAAATTAATTCCCTGAGAAATATCTCATGATCAGAATAGAGGAATTTTTTAATGATAGGAAAGATGTTCTCGGTTTGAACATTGATTTTGCCTTTTTGCATATCTGTTATGGTTTTTTATTTTCTAATTTGTTTGAGCCGGCAAAATCAAAGGTTGTGCCAGCAGGTCATTGCTGACAAAATGTCCTGGATGTGCTGATGATGGGAGATGTGTTTGACATAGATTGATAATAATATTTCGGTGCTCTGCACCTTACATGACTTCAGGGGTAAATGTGGTTTCTACAAAGATTGCGCGGCTCTGCCGCTTAAAAATGTAGTATTTGAAAAACTTGGTTTAACCAAAAGAATAATATGAGGTGCAGCGCACCGATAATATTTGTAGTTAATAGAAGGTATGTAGTACAAAGTTGCAGAGCACCGTGATATTAAATGCAAGGGTTTTTGAATGAACGTACAAAAAACCTTACATCTAAGCACAACATTATTTATGTAATGGTATAAAATACAAATTGTTACAAATTTTTATGCAGCCTCTGGTTAGGAAAATCAAACTATCTTTACAAAAAAATAAAGCGATGAATACCACAGCAATCAGAGAAAAACTTCAAGAATATATTAAGGTTGCAGATGAAAAAAAGGTAAGGGCAATTTATACGATCATTGAAAGTGACCTGAATATGATTGATGAATGGTGGAAGGATGAAAGTTTCATTGTTTCACGCGATCGAATTTCCAATGACTTAAAAAGCGGTGTTGATAAAGGATTTCTATGGGAAGAAGTGAAGAATGAATTGTTGATGCCCCTCGGGAAACCAGCCTAAATCCGAAACTAAAATATAGGCTCAAGTAAATATTTGGGAAAAATATGCCAGATAGGAATTTATGCTTCACCCATTTAAAAATTGCCTCATTTCCCAGGTTTTCAACTTTTAAGTAATCAATCACCATCATTCTCATTTATTGTTTTGCAGTGCCAGGGCTGCCATCCCTTTTATGCTACATTTATTCATTGCCACATTCTCTCATTTTATCATTCACTAATTTTATCCCCGCAGCGGCGGGATTTCCCCATACGAAAGGGACAGGCGCTTCGCTCAACATTTCAACATTTCAACATTTCAACATTTCAACATTTCATCATTTTATCATTTCATCATTGCCACATTGCCACATTGCCACATTTTCTCATTTAATAAGAGCCCCCACATCCCTAATCCAACCAACTTTTTGCATTCCCCATAGTCCAATAAGTATTGCTTCGGCAGCATCGTCGGTGAGTGAGGTGGCGCGGTTTTCGGCCATATGGTTGATGACCTGGAGGGCGTAGGTTATTGCATTTTGTTTGGCATCCTTACCACTGCGTTGTTCTCTGTTCAGTAAAATATCCTTTCGCCAATCATCAGCCATAGTTGTTATAAGTTCAATGTTTTTACGCTCGGCTTCCTGAGTCCACATTTTCAGCAATGGGCCACCGCCTTCAATAACGAGGTATCTTAAATCTTCGTCGGCCAATAAATTTGGAATGGCTTTTTTTAACCTGGATTTACTTC
>Ga0307929_1002726_pt1 | contig 11010 bp, 7 predicted proteins | sample AceLakmetage1330_FD_203160 | JGI IMG/M metagenome (GOLD analysis project Ga0307929, IMG submission 203160) | Saline water microbial communities from Ace Lake, Antarctica - #1330 | ecosystem: Environmental > Aquatic > Non-marine Saline and Alkaline > Saline | place: Antarctica: Ace Lake...
TCTTTATGTTAAGCTTGAGAGTCTCCTTGAGTATTCTTCGCATAACCTCTTCTATCAATCTAAATATATCATGTTCATCTACAAATGATAGCTCGATATCCAACTGCGTAAATTCTGGCTGACGATCCGCGCGCAGGTCTTCATCTCTGAAACACTTTGCTATCTGAAAATACTTATCAAGGCCGCTGATCATTAGTATCTGCTTAAAAAGCTGCGGCGATTGTGGAAGAGCGAAAAATTTACCTATATTTACGCGGCTTGGTACAAGATAGTCACGCGCGCCTTCAGGCGTTGACTTTGTGAGGATAGGGGTCTCAACCTCAATAAAACCTTTTTCATCAAAATAATCTCTCATGATCTTGCATACCCTGTGACGTAATAAAAGATTCTTCTGCATCCTAGGCCGTCTTAGATCAAGATAGCGATAAGCGTAACGCACATCCTCTGAGAGATCAGCATCATCCGCGATCTCAAAGACAGGGGGCTGTGAAGTGTTTAAAATAACGAACTCTGAAGCGACAACTTCAATCTCACCGGTTGGTATTTTCTTATTTATTGTACCTTCAGGCCGCATCCGGACCCTACCTTTTACCTGGACAACATATTCATCTCTTAGCGCTTCTGCCTCTTTATGCAAAGCGTTATCATCCTCAGGATTGAATACCACTTGAGTTATACCTTCCCTGTCCCTCATATCAATAAAGATAAGATTTCCATGATCTCTGCGCGTTGCTACCCAACCAGCTAGAACAATATCTTTATCAAGATCCTTACTACCAAGTTCGCCGCATGTATGTGTCCTAAGCATTATCCTTTATCCCTGGTTTTTAAATATTAAAGCATTAAGTGGTAAGTTGTAAGAATTATGATTCGAACTTACCAACATACCTTTTTTAATTTAATGCCTTGTCCTTATACTTAATTCTTAATACTTAATTCTTTTTTAACTTCATTGACAATATTATCCAACATAACATCTGACTGAGAACTATCACTCATATTCTTTAAGCACACCTTACCTTGCTTAAGTTCATCCTCACCTATTATGAGCACATACTCTGCTTTTATTCTATCGGCGTATCGCATCTGAGCTTTCAAGGATTTATTCTGATAATCAATATCTGATGGGATATCCGCACCCCTAAGCTTGTACAAGATATCGAAACCGGCTTTATATGCCTGCTCACCTATGGTAACAACAAAGACCGACACCCCTTTATTAAACACACTAGAGGGGCTTATCTCTGATAATAACCGTATGATTCTTTCCAGTCCTATCGCAAAACCTATAGCGCCCTGTTTAGAGCCACCTAAATCTGAGACAAGGTTATCATATCGTCCACCGGCCGCAATTGCGTCTTGAGCACCGAGTGAACCCGCTGAAACCTCAAAAACCAGACCGGTATAATAGTCTAACCCCCTAACTAATGCGGGCATTATAGTAAATTCTACGTCATTGGACTTAAGTATCTCCTGAAGAGATAAAAAGCTTTTCTCGCAGTCCTGACACAATATGCCATTAATCGAAATAGTCTTAACCGCTTTTTTGCAGCCATCACATTTGCAATCAAGTACGCGTAATATATTAGTATCATATCGCGCCTTACAATCATCGCAGAGCTCAGATATCCTATTTTGTAATTCTTTTTTCAATATATTGATTATATTGGATTTATCCTTTTCGCAACCTAATGAGTTTATGTAAAAACTATATTTGGTTAGCCCCAACTTTTTTAGGAGGTTATCGAGCAATATTATGGTCTCAGCGTCAAGATAGGTTGAGCATGAGCCTATCGCCTCAACACCAATCTGGTTAAACTGCCTGAATCTACCAGCCTGAGGCCTCTCGCTTCGAAACATCGAACCCATATAGTAAAGCTTTACAAAACCCTCTGTATTATCAAGCCTATTTTCAATATAAGCCCGTACCACAGAAGCTGTCTCCTCGGGGCGGAGAGATATATCACGCTTGCCCTGATCTAGAAACGAATACATCTGCTTCTTTACAATATCTGTCTCTTGTCCTACGCTGCGCGCAAAAAGGCGCGTCTCTTCTATGATAGGGGTTCTTATCTCCTTATAGCCATACGAAGAAAAAACCTTGCGCGATATTCGCTCCACTGACTGCCACAGGCCAGATTCTATAGGCAGGATATCCTGTGTACCTTTTAATCTTTTAATATTCATATGAAATGGTGCCCTGTTATTGGGATCCTTCGAATACTTCATATTCTCAGGATAAATTCGGCCATACAGTTTATCTCGTGCTTACGCACTCAATAAACTGTGGCCTTATTTATTTTACGCTCTGTTTCATTACAAGACCCGGCTTAAACGTAACGACTTTCTTAGGTGGCACTGAAACAGTCTCGCCCGTTCTTGGGTTTCTACCGGTACGCGCCTTGCGTTCTTTTACCTTAAAGACACCGAAATTTCTAAGTTCAAGGGTCTCACCCTTTGCCAGTGATTCTATCATCGCGTTTATAGTTTTCTGTACAACCTCTTTTACCACGATCTGCTTAATGCCTGTCTCATCAGCAATTTTTATTGCTATCTCTTTTTTTGTCATATATATTCTCCTATCTCTTAACTGCTTTAATATTGAAATTTTGTAGTGGTTTTAGGTGCGGAGTATTCGTTTGTACATCTATTGTAATATGCCTAATATGCGGGCAAGAAAGAATATGGCTAAAGCAAACACAATTATAATAACAAAATAGGCTGCAAACCTGCCTATCGAGGCAGAACCTTCTTCCACAGCTTTAGGCCCATGATGCATATCGGAATCTTTTTGCGCTTCAAGATGCCCAAGGAGCCTGTTAAGGGATATGTATGTCTGATGCCAATCATTATTTATCTTTCGCAAGGCCTCTTCTGAGAGCGTAGCTATAGATTTTAATGATATAATCTTATTGATTATATCAAATGCGCGATCTACTGTTGTCCTTTCAACAGGCAAAGAATCTACCAGTATTTGGAGTTTTCGGGCGACAACAGACTTTGTATCCAAAAAAAGATCTTCCTCTTCTTCAGTAATAGAGGTTTTCTTCATCGCATCCTTACATATATGGTCAAACTTTTTCCAGAGCTCTAAAAATTCCTTTGTCTTTGCGATAGATTCTCTTCTATTCTCCACGCTTTTTCCCTCGCATATCTTACGTAGTAATTTTATGATTACTACGCGAAATTAAAATACGTTCTTTGTGCTCTTTTTTACATAACTTGTTTTTATACTTTAACATATAAGAATTTTCATGTCAATATATATCTATACTGTAACGCTTACTACTCCTTCACCGATAAGGGCTTCAATCTCTGATATCAGTTCGTCTGTCGGGACTACGGAAAGCCTCTTTCCGGCTGCTATCTGTACTTTCTTTTTTTCGGGAGTCATAAAATTAATATATACAGGCGTACTACCTTTATGTTTCGTAAGTATCTCACTCAACTTTGCAAGTATATCCTTCTCAAGGCCCGTTGTAATGAGCTCTACGGAAAGCGCTTGCGTGTATTTGTTGCGCGCATCTTCAAGAGGCAAGATCTCTTCGGCAATAATCTTTGGGGTATCTTCGCGAAGATTCACCCTGCCTTTGACAAAGACCATGGCATCCTCAGCTATATTTTTCTCAGCGGTCTTAAAGCTTCTTGGAAAAACCAGCACATCGATAGTGCCCTTTAAGTCCTCTAATCTCAAAATAGCCATCTTCTCACCTGTCTTTTTTGTAAATGTATATCTTGCCTTTGTAATAATGCCGCCCATGGAAACCTCATTTCCATCATGAACCTGATTCAATGTCTTTGTTGTAGATGTCGTGTAAAGTTTTAGTGATTTTTCATATCTGGCAAGTGGGTGTGATGAGATGTAGAAACCTAAGAGCTCTTTCTCAAATGCCAAAAGCTGCGGCTCAGGCCACTCTTTTATATCCGGAACTTTCTGAAAATGTGATTTAAACTTATCGTCAGCCTTAAAATCATCGAATAGAGAATATTGACCGCTTAATCTGTCTTTCTGCAAAACGCTTGCGACATCCAAGGCATGGTCTAGCATAGTCATCATCTGTGAACGCTTAAGCTTAAAACTATCCATAGCACCACATTTAATAAGGCTTTCAATGACCTTTCTATTTACTAGCCGCAAGTCAACGTGTTCTGTAAAATCATAAATGCTATTAAAATTGCCGTGCTCTTTTCTCACCATAACAATGGAATCGATAGCTCCCGCGCCTATATTTTTTACCGCTGCCAAGCCAAAACGGATAGAGTTTTTAACTACTGTAAAATTAGCGAAACTTTCATTAGTATCCGGCGGCAAGATATCTATGCCCATCCGGCGGCACTCTTCTATATATTGGGCGACCTTGTCTGTATTATCACGTTCACTGGTAAGAAGCGCTGCCATAAACTCCACGGGAAAATGTGCCTTGAGATATGCTGTACGGAAAGATATGAGTGCGTATGCAGCTGAATGACTCTTGTTAAAGCCATAATTTGAAAAATATTCAATGAAGCTAAATACCTTGTCTGATATCCTTCTATCTATATTATTCTTCTGACATCCTTCGACAAAATGCTGGCGTTGCTGCTGAATTACCTCCGGATTCTTTTTGCTTATTGCCCGCCGTAAAAGATCTGCCTGGCTTAAGGTAAAACCAGCCAGCGTATTGACTATCTGCATTACCTGCTCCTGGTACAATATAATACCATGAGTATCTTTAAGTATAGCCTCAAGTAGCGGATGGTCGTATTTTACCCTCATGCGACCATGTTTTCTGCTTATAAAATCATCTACCATCCCACTACCAATCGGGCCGGGTCTATATAGGGCTAGCAGTGCTATTAAGTCCTCAAAGGCGGTGGGCTTTAACTTTCTCAAAAGATCTCTCATGCCATGGCTTTCTACCTGAAAGACGCCTAATGACTCCGCATTCTGAAGCAACTGATAGGTCTTCTTATCATCTAAGGGCAGAGATCCTATATCGATCTCTTTGGCTTGCGTACGCTTAATTATCTTGACTGCCTCATCAATAACCGTAAGGGTCTTTAGGCCTAAAAAATCCATCTTTAAAAGGCCTATCTTCTCTAGAGAAGACATGGGGTATCCGGTAGAAATCTGGTTATCACTTGATTTAAATAATGGGATATAATTTGAAAGGCCTTTTTCGCTTATAACAACACCTGCGGCATGAGTTGAAGCATGTCGCGTTACGCCCTCTAAGACCGCGGCTGTATCCATAAGCTGCGTAACTCGCTTATCATTTTTGTAAAGCTGCATAAGCTCGGGCTCCTGCTCTATAGCCTTTGCGAGTGTTATATTGAGATCATTCGGAACAAGCTTAGCTATCTTATCAGCATCCTGGTAGGGAAAACCCATAACCCTGGCGACATCCCTTATAACGCCTTTAGCCATCATAGTACCAAATGTTATAATCTGCGCAACATTCTCCATGCCATATTTTTGCCTTACATAATTAATAACTTCGTCTCTTCTCTCATAACAAAAATCTATATCGATATCAGGCAAACTGATTCTATCCGGATTTAAGAATCTCTCAAATAGCAGCCCATAACGCAAAGGGTCAAGATCTGTTATCCCCAGACAGTAGCTTATTACGCTACCAGCGGCAGAACCTCTGCCCGGACCAACAGGTATATTGTTATCCTTAGCATATCTTATAAAATCCCACACTATTAAAAAGTAACTCAAGAAACCACTTTCCTGAATTACCTTGAATTCTTTTTCGATCCTCGATTTTACAGATTCATCGATCTGGGCGTACCTATTCTTAGCCCCTTCATCAATAAGCTCCTTAAAAAAAACTTCTCGGGTCTTTCCTTTGGGTGGGGTAAAATGCGGAAGATGCGTACTCTTTAAATCAAGTTCGAGATTACATTTCTCAGCGATAGCTACGGTATTCTTAAGAGCCTCCGGAACGTCTTTGAATACACTTAACATCTCATCATAGGTCTTAAAATAAAATTCGTCAGTCTGCATGCGCATGCGATTGGGGGCATCAAGAGTTGTCTGTGTCTGGATACAAAGCAGGGCCTCCTGCGCCTTAGCATGTTGTTGCTGAAGATAATGGCAATCATTAGTCGCGACCAAACCGATATCAAGGTCTTTTCCCATCTTCACAAGAGCGTTGTTTACCTGTTTCTGCTCAGGTATGCCATGATCCATCATCTCAAGATAGAAATTTTTCTTGCCGAATAGCTCAGCGAACTCCCCTGCACTGCGGTACGCCTGCTCGAGACGATCTGACATTATAAGATGAGCAATCTCGCCTTTTAAACATGCGCTAGAACATATAAGGCCTTGGGAATGCGCGTTTAAAACCTCTTTATCAATACGCGGCTTATAATAAAAACCTTCTGTATAACCGATGCTAACAAGCTTCATAAGGTTATGGTAACCTTGCTCGTTCTTTGCCAGCAGAATAAGATGATAAGTTGCTTCCTGAATACCATGGCTTGATTTGTCGAATCTGCTCTCAGGCGCGATATAGACCTCACAGCCTATAATAGGTTTAATGCCTACTTTCTTACAGAGCATATAAAATTCTATGGCGCCAAACATGTTACCGTGATCAGTGATAGCTACAGAGGGCATATTATATACATGCGCAAGATTAACAAGCTCAGCAAGTAAACTCGCTCCATCAAGCAGGCTATATTGAGTATGATTATGAAGGTGTACAAAATTGGAATGTTTCATAGGATACTAAATGTTATACTAAGATAGGATTTTTGTCAAGGAATAGAAACTATTTCTTCTGTTTACACAGAAATATCTATTACCTTCCGCATTCTGGCAATCATATGAATCTGAAGCGTTGCTTTGACAGGTGGCTCTAGCTGGATACTAAAACTTTGGTAATCAATTACATTAAAATCAGCGATAATCTCATTGTCGAAATGCCCTAAAGTCTCCGGCCTGGAAAATCCTGTTAGGATTAAGCCCTGTTGCGCGTTTGAAATGCCTAAAGAAAACGCGAATATTACTACCAGCAATGAAAAGATCTTTACCAAGCGCATGATATTCCTTTTTAATAATAGCCTACTACCACAAAACTGTGTTGTCAATAAAAAATAATGAGCGCACCTATTTTTATAAGGTGCGCTCATTTAGGCGTATCAATATAAATTACACTAAGCTTATTTTCCCATCCCTATGCGTTGAGCTTGCTGGAATACCTTGCCTTCAGTCTGTATGGATGGCGCGATAATAATCTCTACCAGATTCATCTCTTTTATATCTTTTGCTCCAAGACTACCCATAGATGTTGTTAGGGCGCCCATAAGATTCTGAGAACCGTCATCCAGTTTGGCGGGGCCATAAAGGATTTCCTTAAGCGTGCCTGTTGTCCCTACATGTATCCTGGTTCCACGCGGAAGATTTGCGTGTGGCGTCGCCATGCCCCAATGAAAACCTCTACCAGGGGCCTCTTTTGTGCGAGCAAAAGCGGAACCTACCATTACAGCATCCGCTCCTGATGCGAATGCCTTGCATATCTCACCACCACGCGACATTCCACCGTCTGTTATAATAGATACATAACGGCCCTTCCTCTTAAAATAAAAATCTCTTGCGGCAGCACAATCTGCTGTTGCTGTCACCTGTGGAACGCCTATGCCGAGAACGCCGCGCGTTGTACAAGCGGCACCAGGGCCTATGCCTACCAATAAACCTTCTATGCCTGTATCCATTAGCTCAAGGGCAGTCTTGTAACTACACGTGTTGCCTACCATTACAGGTATACGCATCTTCTTGCAAAATTTACTGAAATCAAGCACTTTATACTCTTTTGTCATGTGCTTAACGGTAGTAACCGTAGATTGAACAATAAAAATATCTGCCCCGGCCTTTTGTGCGATCTCACCGAAGCGTGTAGCCCTTTGCGGTATAGCGCTTACAACAGCGGGTACATTTGCTTTTTTTATCTCTTTTATTCTTTTCTCGATAAGCGCTTCTTTTATCGGTGTTGTATATAAGGATTGCACAAGCTCTGTAGCCTTCTGGGGCGTTGCCTTGGCTATCTTATCGAGAACCTGATTAGGATTAGCGTATCTAGTCTGGACACCTTCTAAATTTAATACCGCAAATCCACCAAGTTTACCGAATTCTATGGCAAACTTCACGTCGACTACGCCATCCATGGCCGCAGCTATTATCGGTACCTTGAATTTGATATCTCCTAACTTCCAGGTCGTATCAACCTCATTAGGATTTACAGTAACATCGCCAGGTACAAGTGCTATCTCATCAAACCCATAACATCGCCTTGCTTTTCTATCTTTTCCGATCCACTCACCCATTACTCTGCTCCTTGGTTTAATAATTAATGCTCAATATAATAACCAATGACTCGACAATTGTCAAGACAGTTTTTAAGGACTTGTGTCTAAGGCTACTTTTGTAAATCATCCAGGTAACTATTAAAATCTTTATCTATCCTGTTAATGTTCTTGTGATAAACCTCCTTCAATGCCTCCTGCCAGGTGTTGCCTTCTTCAATCTCTTTTAATAATCTCTTTATTCTGTATTTTGAATAGCTTTCCATCAGATAGGTAAAGAATAATCGTGCCTGTATATACGCCGCCCTGCTATCGTCCTGGTTGGTCTTGTTATCAAACATAACGCTAAGCGCTTCTATTGAAAATTGTCCGTTTCTTTTAATGTATCCTGCTAAAAACTTTATATCCGCAGGGCTAATACCCGGACCCGGCTCATTATATTGCGCAAAACCCTCGTGCAACCAAACAGGGATATTGTTGCCGTAATTAATAAATATAATCGCGTGCGCGTATTCATGAAAGAGAATCCTTCTTAAGATTTCATCCCCTCGGGATATGTCCTGGCTCTTTACACGTATCTTTCCATCGTATAACCCTTGAGTCCAATGCGGCTGCTCTGTCGCCGCTTCGAATTGTTCATCAGCATAGACCACAACGGGCACAACTTCATCAAGATCCAGATGAAATTCCCTTCTTAAGCTAGCGCGCGCATCTTCCAGTATATCAGAAATCAGCGCTACATAATCTGAATCGAGCTCTTTGTCAAAGCGTATCCTAAAATAACTCTTTCTTTTTGTTCCAAAGCCATTCTCTACGCTGCTTTCCCTCTTCAATTTTTCTATACGTTCGCTTAGATTATCATTTTCTGGATCACGCTCTAGCGCCATATCCCAATACTCCAAGGCATCGGAAAAATTGTCCTGATTGTAATAAATATTACCCGTAAAAACATAGGCTGACGACATCTCGGGAAAAAGCTCAATAGCGTCTTTTGATAGGCGCAGCGCCTTACGATAATTTTTCTTCTTTTGCGAAGAGTCCGCGTATTGAAGCATCACGTTGTAAAGATTTTTGTTTAAAGGATTTGAATAGGGCGAATAATCCAGAGCGTACTCAAGATTATCCATAGCAGAATTATATTCATTTGAAGCCGCGTATCGCAAGCCATAATTATTATAAAATGTGGCAAGTTGCTCTTTGATGATAATATTTTCAGGGTCATATCTTAATGCCTGCTTCTCACTGTTAATAGCATTGGCTAATTCATTCTTCGATGAATAATATACAGCCATATTATGATAAGAAACACTCAGGTTTTTCTTAATAACCGCATTCTCCGGATCGATCTTATGGGCGGATTCAAAGTAGATTATTGCCTCCCGATAATTATTCTCTCGCATCTTTTCGATGCCTTTTCGGTTAAAATCATCAGTTATTGAGGAAAAAGCAGGTAAAGACGTAAAGGCGACAAAGCTAAGAACTAACGTAAAAAACAAAATGGGGCACAGTGCTCTGTGCCCCATTTTTGATGTTCTTTGTTTTTTAAGAACAAAAGATGACACTACATCATCCCCATTCCGCCTCCCATGCCGCCCATTCCGCCGCCTGGCATTGGTGGCATTGCAGCTGGAGCATTCTTCTCTGGTAAATCTGTAATAAGCGCCTCGGTTGTAAGCAATAATGCCGCTATGCTTGCAGCGTTCTGAAGCGCTGTTCTTGTAACCTTTGCAGGATCTATAATACCTGCTGCTACCATATCTATATACTCACCCTTCTGAGCATCATATCCTATGTTCGGCTTCTCGCCTTTTACTTTCTCAACAACAACAGAACCTTCCGCACCGGCATTTTCAACGATCTTGCGAATCGGCTCTTCAAGAGCTCTTTTGATAATGCTAGCTCCTACCTTCTCTTCACCTTTAAGCTTAAGCTCCTCAAGCTTTGCTATCGCACGAAGAAACGCAACTCCGCCTCCCGCAACAATACCCTCTTCGCTTGCGGCTCTTGTAGCATGAAGTGCATCCTCAACGCGTGCCTTCTTCTCTTTCATCTCTGTCTCTGTAGCGGCACCTACGTTTATTACAGCTACACCACCGGCTATCTTAGCTAGGCGCTCCTGGAGCTTCTCTTTATCATAATCAGAATCAGTGTCTTCAATCTGGCGCTTTAACTGGTTGATCCTGGCCTGAATATCTGACTGTTTGCCGGCACCCTCTACTATAGTAGTATTCTCTTTATCAATAGATACTCTCTTCGCGTTACCAAGATCATCTAATGTGATATTTTCAAGCTTAATGCCTAAGTCTTCTGTTATAGCCTTTCCGTTCGTCAGGATAGCTATATCCTCAAGCATAGCCTTTCTTCTATCACCATAACCAGGTGCCTTTACAGCGGCACATGTAAATGTACCACGTAGCTTATTAACTACCAGTGTAGCTAATGCTTCACCTTCGATATCCTCCGCGATGATAAGTAACGGCTTTCCTGTCCTTGCTATCTTCTCCAATAAAGGAAGCATATCTTTCATAACAGATATCTTCTTTTCATGGATAAGTATATAAGGATCTTCCAACGATGCCTCCATCTTATCAGCATCAGTTACGAAATAAGGTGAAAGATATCCCTGGTCAAACTGCATACCCTCTACCACATCAAGTGTTGTTGCCATTGACTTTGCTTCTTCAACAGTAATTACACCATCTTTGCCTACCTTTTCCA
>Ga0307929_1002727_pt1 | contig 11007 bp, 7 predicted proteins | sample AceLakmetage1330_FD_203160 | JGI IMG/M metagenome (GOLD analysis project Ga0307929, IMG submission 203160) | Saline water microbial communities from Ace Lake, Antarctica - #1330 | ecosystem: Environmental > Aquatic > Non-marine Saline and Alkaline > Saline | place: Antarctica: Ace Lake...
TATATTTCCATTACCATTTCCAAAGAAGTTCTTTTGTCTGAATTGATGGAAATCATCAGGGATGCCATCATCGTGCTGGTGATTTCATTGCTTTTTTACATGGAACTCCTGGTCATTGTGTTTCAATATTTTGCAAAGGAGATGGCCGTTACCGGAAAGATATTTCGGGTTCATTAAATGGCCATCTGACCTGCCGTATTTATATATTTTAGGGTCAGACCATTTCAGTTTCGTTTCTGCCCCTTTACATGGTCCTACATGGGCATTGCCTGTTTTATCATTGTTTTGTTGTTTTATTTGATTTTTTGTCGTAACAATGCACTGGTGAGAGATGAAGCGTGAAATGTCATGACCCCTTTTTTTATTCATACAAGTTACATGATACCTTAAGGAAATAATGTGGAAATTACATCCCGAAAAGTGGAAGAAAAAACAATTGTCAGCATCAATGGCCGATTGGATGCTGTATCTGCACCTGAATTTCAAAATGCATTGCTCGGATTCATAGATGAAGGGGTAACCAAGCTTCTGCTTGATTTTGGCGGTGTGGATTACATCAGCAGCGCTGGCTTACGCAGTATCCTGGTGGTGGCCAAAAAATTGCGTACCGGACAGGGAGAATTGTCTGTGGCCATGCTTCAAAATACCGTGAAAGAGGTGTTTGAAATTTCGGGGTTCAGCTCCATACTTCCGGTATTTGATACAGTGGATGCTGCTCTGTCCTGATGTTCTTATTCAATGCCTGACCCCTCGGTTCAGGTGAACAAGATTGGAACCGGATCGCTGGGTGCAGATCATGAAAAGCGTCATATTATCAATTCCGTAGTTTATTTTTTATTGAGAAAGATCATTATAAAATAGAAAAAGCTAAAAAGAAGTAAAAAAGACCCAAGAAAAAAAACAGCAAGGGTGTAATCTGTTTTAGCAATTAAAAAACCCATGAATATAGGGCCTAAAACATTTCCCACTCTTTCCCAAAACCGAAATGCACCCATTCCGATACCTGTACCCATTTTTTTTACAATAGTTGTTTCCATAATAGCAGCTGCTTGTGAAGAAACAGATATGGAGTGACCTAAACCCAGCATGGTAACTATAACAATTAATGGTAAAAAACCGGAATAAATTTTAAAACTTAACATGGAAAATCCGATAATCAAGCCCCCTGTGAGGATATAATATTTTCTATGGGCGGCGTTATTTAAAAATCGTGAAACCAGTGGCCCCAGAAAAACCATTGATAGGCCATAACACATGATAGTTCTACCGATATCTGACTGAAGTACGCCCAATTGCTTAAGATAAAGCGGTACAAAATAAAATAAAAAACCGATGAAAACTAATTTTGAAGGGATCGCTTGAAAAATGGTGATGGCAAAAAATTCTCTATCCCTTAGGGTTAGAAATATTTTTTTAAAGGGAATTACTTCTTTTACTTCTTTTGGATTTATGGTCTTGGCGGACATTTCCCCAAACAGAACAATACTGTATGTAAAAGCAAACAATGCCAAAATACCACTGATTACAAAGATATTTCTATATCCGATTTTATCTGCAAGCATTCCTCCTATCACTGTTCCAACGAGGTTACCGCTGAAAAATGCAGATAAAAAAGATGACATACCAAGGGTACGGGTTTTATTGGTGGTATTGTCTATGACATACCTTTGGGCCGCCATCACAACCATGCCATACCCAATACCGGTAAGGGAACGAAAGAGAAATAGTTGATAGATATCTTGAGCAATTGCCGTTAGTAGATGTGCAATTCCACTTACAAGGATTCCTATTAAAAGGGGTTTTTGCCATCCCAGGTAATCTGTCCAGCTTCCTGTAATGGGCATAGATATGGCAAAAAATATCATGAAAACCGATATGGGAAGGGCCAACACGATCTCTTTGGACAGGTTTCCTATTGGTTGATAAAGCATATTTGTATACATAGGAAAAAAGGAGGCGCATAAACCGCTTGAAATGAGAAAAAGAAAAATCACAGGACGTATATATGAATATGATGTATGGCTGGTTTCAACCTCTTTCCCCGCACTTTCAGTGTAATCCTCATGTAAGAATTTTCCAGGTGCTAAATCACTTACTAAATCATCCATTTGACGCTGTAAGTCTATCAGTTTTCCTTGTTTATCATTACCCATCTGGGCCTTAAGGTCTTTTTGTATTTCAGGGGAATTATCTTTAAAAGAAATATATGGTTTGATGAGGGTGGAGAAATGAATAAAAAAATTATTACATTGAGAGGTCATGCTTCCCAATTCTCTTATAAACATTTTCTTTTGGCGCAGCAAAGATAAGCGATTTAAACTTTTGCGGATATCGTCGACAAATTGATGGAGGGGATCACTTATATTATAGGATATAAAAAAGGAAAGGAACTCGAAGGTAATTAAAAGAGACGTCATGATAACGGTGATCATGTCCAATAAAAGTGCTCTTGATTTACTGATAACAAGTTTAGTGGAAAGACGCATTTTAATATAACCTAAATGCGCATTCTTTTTCTGGTAATACAATGGTAAAATGGTGTCTGTCATATTCGCAGAGACATCCTTTCCTCCAGGCATCCACGAGAACGTTTTGTCTATGAATTTCTTTGAAGGTATTGTACCTGGTTCCACTCGACCTATGGTGTTATGGTCAGCATAGTATAATACATATCCAGATAGGTCGTTGATTTCTATAAATTCTAATTCTGGCGTGGTATCGAGAATTTTTTTCAGTGTTTCTTCGAGTTTTATAAGTTTCGTAATTGGAATGTTTAAGTTTAGCAGATATTCCACATCGGTTTTTAATAAGCTTCCCAGTTTTTTACACTTATTTTGCAAAGACTCATGATAGCTGCTATGGAAAGAGTCTACATTAATTTTTGAATAGAATAACTGGCCTGCAACAATAATAATTACAGCTATCAAAAAAGTTTTGGCTCGTAAGCTAATTTTGGATTTTGATACATATTCATTGTCAATATTACAAAATTCTGTATTTGGTATCTCATGGTCATCCAAAGAAAGTTTATTGAGAAAATCATTTGTTTGTATTTTATGCGTACAAGATTTGTCATAGGCAGAGAAAAATTCGCTGTGTTCAAGTTTTAGTTTTTCCAATTTACGAAGAAAGAAAAAAGCATTAGTGACAATTTTATAAATATACCATTTAAGGCGATATAATTCATTTTTGTTCCTATCGATATCTAATTGGCTTTGGCATCCAAGGCCTTTAAAAGGTGTCATATTAATAGAATACTGATCTAATGTTTCTGCGAAATTCCTGTCTTTACCTTCTTCTCCTTTTTCAAAATCTATCATCTCGTAGGGCCATTCAAGCATTTGACCTGTTTGAACTAATTCCCGTTTTATTGGTCGTGCGATTAATATATAAAGGAAAAATATCATGCCAAGAGATGTGAGAATAATGACAATCCATAAAAAATGCAGGCTTTCAATGGCCATGGATTTTAGTTTTTTATAGATTCCTTCCCTGGAAAAGGAGATGTTTACAAAACCTGACAGTTTTTTTGAACTGCTATACAGAGGAATAAAGGTAAGATACATGCCCTCAACGAGTTCGCTCTCCACCAATTTTTGACCGTCAAAATTGGGAATCTTCACGGGTAAACGTTTGCCCACATTGGATTGATCAGAATGAAAGAGAATCTCACCGGAAGGAGAAAGAACACACATATAAGATAGGTCGGGCGTTTTTGCCATCTCTGAATCGATCATCTTTTGCATGCCCTTGAAGTTTTCTAAAGGTTTCCAACGGATACCTGTTTCAATCCTTCGTTTGATATTGAAACCTGCAACTTCATAGGTGGACAACATGGATGAGACATAGATTTTTTCAAATGTGGCAAGACTCAAAAGAGAGTTTAACGTCAATGCAATAACAAGAATTACCACAGAAGTAAAAACAATTTTTGCTTGAAAATTCATGTATGCTCTTTTCTATCGTTTATTTTACAAGGCGATTTTCTGGCAGAGTGATCTCCATAAATAGTTCGTCAGATGCCCCCAAAAGATCTACCGGTGGATCGAAACCGATTTTTTGAGCAACATAGAGGTTCATGGATATCATGGGAGGCGCTATATCTACCATGGTAAGAGATCTTGGTTTTGCACCTTCTAAAATTTTAATTAGTCTTTGTGCTAACAATTTTCCCCGTGCCGTAAAATCATATGTGGATAATCCCATAAGTGCTCCTGCCTTAACATCTCGTGTTCCCTGGCGGGCAAAGGTGGGAATTTGATGTTCCATTAAGGTATCAAAGAGTTTTTTTGCGTCACAAATTTCCCAGTCAAAACATCCCATACTGGGGGCGAAAAAGGCGTCAATCCCTTCTTTTATTAATGCGTTAACGCCTTTTATACATTCGTCAAGATCCTCGTTAGATTTTGTTTTGTATTCAATTATGGAAAACCCTTTATCTGCAGCTACTTTGTGAGCATCGAGTACATTAGCGGTGTTTTTCCCTTCGGGTGTGTCAGGATATATAAGCCCCAGTTTTTTAAATCCGATTACATCATGAAATATAACAAACATTCGTTCGTAGCGGCCAGGTACTATACGAACGGTGTAATTATCTACGCCAGAATCATTTTCACTGACAACAAATCCTGATTTAACAGCGTCACTAACACACATCCCAAAGAGTGGTGTCCGGTTGTTATTAACGGCAAGTATATTTTTGTTCGCCGGTGTACCCACAGCCAGAATGGCATCAAGGTCCTTACGTTCCATAAGTTCCTTTGCCTTTGCAGGCCATTGCTTTCTATCTTCCTTGGACCATCCTGGACTAAACCTGGCATTTTCAGGAAAAATAATTTTGTCCTTCCAGCCCATTTTGATTAATTCTTCTTGAAGCGCTTTAAAGGCTGCATCATAGGTCCAATAAGAGCCGCCTTCAAAATAACCGATTCTATATTTGCCGGCATTAGCCGGTGATATCAATATTGGCAAAAATAAGAACACCCATATAATGGCTATTTGGGTTTTTGAAAAAAACATATTTTTTTCTCCTTGCTGGTAAATTTTCAATGGATTGACTTTTTATGATTTTAAACGCTGATGGTATTTGACTTTTCAACGGTATTGCATATTTTGTTGTCGTCTCAAACTGTAACTTATAATATGATTAATAATATCCTTTTGGGTTCGTTGAATATGCTCTGCCGCAAGAGTAAACGCTGAAAATGATGACAGGTTACAACCAAAGCCCACTTCTAAAAAGTATAGTTTCCGGCTATTTTTTTCAAGGCGAAAATCTATCCGAAGGTAATCAAAGGGGCTAAGTTGTTCTGATAAGCAAAGCGCATAATCTTTTAACATTTCATTTAAAGTATTGTCTCTAAAAATACTTCTCTTAATGCCTTTTGCCATTTGCCTTTTTTGACAATATGTTACGATTCCAAAAGGCAGGTGGGAAAGGTCTTCCACACAAGGCAATATAATGGGTGGATCACCACCAAGAACAGGGACTGTTATATCTATACCTTCAATTCCTGGTTCTACTATACATTCCTTTCCCTTATCAAGAACCTGGGTAACTATAGGTAAGGCGTTATTCCAGGAGTTTTGAAAAGAAGTGTTCGCTATTTCCTCTGAGGCTGCACCGAATCTTGGTTTAATAAAGTAAGGACCTGGAAAATCAGGTTTTTCTTTTATACCACTGTGATTTTTGAAGATTTTACTTGGCCCCGTTGGAATGCCAAGAGAGGCTGCTAAGACCTTGCCAAAATATTTGTCTTCGGCAATAGCACGCAGATTAGGAGGCGCTCCAAGGTAGGGAATCTTAAAATACTCACATACTGATGATACAAGAACTTCAGAGTTGCGAAAGTCCGCTCGGTTGTAAATTGTAAAAATGTAGTTATAATTTTTTGCGGTCTCAACAAACTCATCAAGATCGTGGCAGGGAGTCACCCGGAACCCCAGCGACTGAAGCAGCTTATAAATCTCAAAATTATAACGAGGAACAACCCCGACTGACCGGTGCATGGGGGGGGGCGCTTTGTCATGGTCAAGCGGTGCAAACGGTGCCAAATATAGAACATCCAATGATGCTATTTCTTTGTCCGTCAATTTTTTAAGATCCATGCACGGCCTCCCTTTCAGTGAATAAAATTTTATCATGCATTGTTCATATGACTTTTATTGACTTGCTTTGACGACGAAGGCTGTGACTAATAATATGGTTGATTACGTCTGCATGTGATATGTTTATATGTTTGGCTGACTGAGGAATAGATGAGCGCGACCAAAGGCAGCATGCAATGTTAATTTCCATAAGAAAGAGTTCCTTTCTGTTATTACTGAGCCTAAAGTCAAATCGCAGATAATCGAAGGGCATAAGATGGTTCCATAAACGACTTACATATTCATTTATTTTTTTTACAAGAAATTTATCTTCCAGGATTTTTCTTTGCCGACCCTGATTGACTTTTTGAAACCGTTTATCTTTTTGTGTGGCAACGCCATGGCGCGATGGTGATATCTCCTCCGCACAAGGCAGTATTATAGGAGATTTACCGCCAAGAACAGGAACCGTGACATCAGTTCCTGGCAGATACTGTTCTATAAGGCATTCCTTACCTTTTTTTATCATTTCAGCTACTTGTAATTGAGCCCCATCCCATGTGTCTTGTATGGATTCCTCTGAAATTTCTTCAGAAGCAGCTCCAAACCTGGGTTTAATAAAATAGGGGCCGGTAAAATTTTTTGGACATTGAATTTCATCAAGATTTCGAAAGGTCCAGCCTGGTAGTGTGGGAATCTCAAAAGAATTTGCCAGCGCTTTAGTCAAATATTTATCCTCTGCAAGGGCGCGAAGATTGGGAGGGGCTCCTAAATAAGGAATTTCAAAAAACTCACACATCGATGATATAAAGACTTCAGGATTGCGCATGGGCGCTCTGTTGAAAACCGTAAAAATATAGTTATACTCTTTTGAAATTTTAATGAATTCGTTGAAATCATTACAGGATGTTACCTTCACCCCAAGGGATTTAAGGATATTGTATAGTTCATGGTGGTAAATGGGAAATACCCCTCCTTTGGTGTTTGTGGAAGGTGGTGGTGCACCCTCTTCAGGGGCAAATCTAGCTAAAAAGAGCAGATTCAACGATTGAATTTCGTCTTGAGTTAATCTTTTCAAAGGTAATGAACTATTCATAAATTCCTTATAATATAGTATTTAAAGGTATTGGAAATATTTGATATATGCATTGTTATTAAAATGTATTATGGTCTGTATTGCCTCTGGTTTGTATATATTGCTTGAATGGCTAAAAATAAAAAATTTACACAAAGAACCTGATATAAAATTTGTATTAAATAAACAAGGTCATTGATGCCTACAGTTGCGGGGCACTGGATTTAATCCCCCTTGAAATTCAGGCACAGCATGGTGATGTCGTCGGATTGGGGGGCCTCTTTGGAAAAATCTTTCAGATCGTGGTTTACCCTTTCAATAATTTCTTTTGCATCCAGGGAACTTGCGGTGTTGAGAAGTTCCAGGAGTTTTTCATCGGAGTACAGTTCCTGGGCTGCGTTCATGGCTTCTGTTACGCCGTCTGTATAGAAGAAAAGCATATCTCCCGGTTTTAATGTGACGGAAAGTTCTTTGAAGGCCATTCCTTCCATGGCACCGGCCATGGGACCACTTAACCCTTTTTGAAAAAAAGTATGGTTCTCGGATTTGATGATCGGCGGGTTATGACCTGCATTACTATACATCAGCACGCCAGTTTTAATATTGAGAATGCCCACAAGAAGCGTGACAAACATGCAGTTTGGATTGTCTTTGCTCAAGATATCATTAATTTTTGTGATTATTTTTGAAGTTGAATCGGTGGTTTCCGCATAGGTTTTAATCAGTGTTTTTGTGATGGCCATGAAAAGGGCCGCCGGTACCCCCTTGTCTGAAACGTCGCCAATGGAAATGCACAGATGATCCTCATCCATCAGAAAAAAATCATAGAGATCTCCACCGACTTCTCGTGCAGGTTCCATGTAGGCATGAAGGTCAAATTCTGTTTTTTCCGGATAGGGGGGGAATATCTTTGGCAGAATCCCCAATTGGATATCCCTTGCAACATTTAGTTCGCTTTCAATACGTTCCTTTGCTGTGGTGGTGGCGATCAACTGGGTGATGCTCGTTTGCAGTTCCTGAAACATGTAAAGAAAAGAGGTGGCAAGGGCACCCACTTCATCCTTCCTTCCTGTGTAAAACTCTTTTTTAAGGTTCAGGGCAAATTCCGGTGCCGTTAAGTCTTCGTGGGGAATTTGTTTGATTTTCTGTGTCAGTAATTTTAAAGGGTTGGAAAATCGTCTCACTGCCAGGCTCAAAACAAAAAAGCCTGTGAGAAAAATAAGACCCATGATGACAGACAGTCTTGCTGCAAGTTCAGCCGCGGGTTGTCTGATTTCTTCCACCGGTACAAGGGCTGCAATATACCAATCCAGTGCTTTGATGTGTGAGGTATAGCCGTTTATATCCTTTTCGTTTAAAATAATGTTTAGAGGGATGTCTTGATCATGGCGTTGCAAAAGGGCCTGGATGACATCAGCCGTCAGTGCGGACGCATATTTGTCCGAGGGGTGGATTAACATGGTTCCTGCATGGTTGAATAGAAAAATGGTACCTGTTTCTGCGATTTTGATCTGCTTAAAGTTTTCTTTGAGTACTTTGAGTATTTCTGCTGTTTTTTTCCGGGTTTCCGCTTCAATTTCAGATATGTCATTGGTGATGCCAAGGGTCCATCCCCAGTGGGGAAGCGGGGTGAGATAGGCGATTTTTTTTGTATTTTCGTTTTCACATGAAAAAACGGCAAATTTATGAAACAGGGAGTCTGCTGTGTTGATGCTCTGGGAGACAGGTTTGGATTTAATATCCTTAATAGCGGTCAGGTTTTTGCCATTTAGGATGTCGCTGCTGTGGAAAAAGATGTCATGGGAGGCATCAGCCAGAAAAATTTCTGAGGATATTTTCAATGTGATGAGCCAGTCCAGCACGTTTTTTTTTGCGAGGGCCTCATTGGCATTCGGGTGGAGCTGATATAACAGATCCAGGGACTGCATCAGGAGGGCACTGTCGCTCTGTAGCTGGTTTTTTCTTCTTTTGATAAACGCCAACTTGTCCAGGAGAAGATTTTTGTATTTCCCTTCAACGTTTAATAAAATAATTTTTTTAATATTTTCAAGATTCTTGTGCTCCGTTTTTAAAATGGCGCTTTTCACATCTGTTTGCGTAAAAAATATAATGCTGGCAGTGGTGGCGATGAAAATCAGGCTGATCAAGAGCAAAATTTTGGTTTGAAGGGAATGAATCATTGCTTCTCCTGAAGGCGGGGGGGGTGTGGTCACCTACGAGGTGGCCGTGTTGTGATAACGGTCGGGGGTGATGTCATGGATGAAGCAAATCTGTATTTCCAGATTGAAGGGCTGAAACATGCTCATTTCTCCTTGGCCATATTCATTATAATAGTCAAAATGTTTTTGTTATCATTGCGGTTGTATTTAATCTCATCTGCCATCTGGGTTACCATGAAAAGACCAAGCCCGCCTATGTCTCGTTCATCAACATTTTTTGTGGTATCCGGAGCGTCTGCAGTCAGTGGGTCAAAGGGAGGGCCGGTATCTGAGAACGAAAGCGTTAATGTGTTATTTAAACAACTGAATTCGATGGATATCTTTTCTGATTCAGTATTCTTGTAGGCATGGTTGATGATATTGACGACAATTTCTTCCACAATGACATGGATAGCTGGTAATCGGGTAGTTTGAAGGCTTGCCAATGTGGCATGTTTTTGGATAAATGTTTGAATCGGTGTTAGCGAATTCAGTGTGGCGGGCCATGTGTCTCGTATCATTTTTTTATTTTGACCCCTCCAGGATATCTGTTCCTATAACCGCTACAGGTGGACCTTATTTGACCTTGGTCCACCCACAACTAAGCATGAAAATCCGTCAGGTTTGCCCAGACTTTTTTATAAACGGGCATGTCCTGTTGGACACAACGAATATTGAAAATGGCATTATGTCGCTCCCCCTTTTTTTGGTTCCCAATATTACGATCAGGCGGCCCCAGGGGACTTTGTTGTCGGCATTTTGATGTAAAAAATCAATTTAAAAAATTACATATGAATCATTAAAATGCGTCACAGAGCGTTTGACGCTACATTTAAGGATCAGAATAGAACAAATTCAGAGTCAAGACAAGTGTAAAATGAACTGGTCGTGGATAGGTTTTTTGAATCCGCCCGTGAATCGGCAGTAAACAGAACCGCATCCTCGGCTAATCAATTAGCCCTTGAATAGTTTGAAATAGTGGTGTATTATAATCAATTAATTTAAATACCTTTGGCCGGTGATTCCGGCCTTTTCTATTTTATATACCATACATGGCAGCAACTACCTGCCACAATGAATTTTGAAACTCTTATCATTACAGTGTCTTAAGCGGAGTTTCATATAAAAAGGAATACCATGTCCCAGAATGAACCGCCCTTGATCGGGTTTGACGAAATGAACCTGAGCCCCGCACTGTGTAACGCACTGCAGGATGTGGGCTATGAAACCCCCACCCCTATTCAATCCCTTACCATCCCCCATCTGATCCAGGGGCGTGACCTGCTGGGCCAGGCCAGAACCGGTACCGGAAAAACAGCGGCCTTTGCCTTACCGCTTCTTTCCCGTATTGATCTTACCAATAGAAAACCTCAGATCCTGGTGTTAGCCCCCACCCGGGAGCTGGCCATTCAAGTAACAGAATCCTTTAAAACCTATGGGGCCAGAATGAAGGGGCTGAGCGTACTCTCTATTTATGGGGGGCAGAGTTATGGCATTCAGCTGACAGCACTTAAACGGGGCGTTCATGTGGTGGTGGGAACTCCAGGGCGACTCATGGATCATCTCCAGAGAAAAACCCTTGATTTTTCGGATCTTTTTTGTGTGGTTCTGGATGAGGCAGATGAAATGCTTCACATGGGGTTTATC
>Ga0307929_1002728_pt1 | contig 11007 bp, 10 predicted proteins | sample AceLakmetage1330_FD_203160 | JGI IMG/M metagenome (GOLD analysis project Ga0307929, IMG submission 203160) | Saline water microbial communities from Ace Lake, Antarctica - #1330 | ecosystem: Environmental > Aquatic > Non-marine Saline and Alkaline > Saline | place: Antarctica: Ace Lake...
GTAATCGAAGAAGGCTACCCGACTGTTTATGCCACCGGACCAGAATACCAGATTCTTGACGATGTAGGCTACCCTGACCCTTTGGAGGACTGGCAACTGACTGGAGCCAATTATGCCCTGCACAACGCCACAAACAAAACCTTGAAGCCTGTTGGCGAATTCAACCATTCTATCATCAAAGTTTTGAACGGAAATGTTGAACACTGGCTTAATGGAGTGAAAGTAGTAGAATATACTTTGTGGGATGAAGATTGGAAAGAGAGGGTTAAAAAATCCAAATGGAAAGATTACCCCGGATATGGTATAGCAATTAAAGGAAATATTGGACTACAAGATCACGGAAGTGTTGTGAAATACAAGGATATTAAAATCCGCAGCCTTACTGACAAGGGTGAAGTAATGTTTAACGGAAAAAACCTGGATGGCTGGGTAAATCATGGTACCGAACTCTGGTATGCAAAAAAAGGGGAACTGATATGCGAAAGTGGCCCCGACGCGCAATACGGATATCTTGCCAGCGAAAAATCGTACAAAGATTTTATACTCCATCTTGAGTTCAAGCAAGAGAGCAATGGCAACAGCGGTGTATTTTTCAGGTCATCGATTGAGGGCACAAAAATAGCAGGCTGGCAGGTGGAAGTAGCCCCCAAAGGAAACGATAGCGGTGGAATTTACGAATCATACGGCAGAGGCTGGCTCTACCAAATCCCCGACGACAAGGAACACATCCTGAAAGAAGGTGAGTGGAATGAGTTGATTGTAAAAGTTGAAGGTGACCGGGTAATTACCTGGCTGAACAATGAAATGATGACTGATTTAACAGATGAAAAAATTGGAGAAGCGGTAGGAAAAATTGCACTTCAGATACACGATGGCGGTGGGGTGAAAGTAAAATGGCGCAATATTTTTATACGCGAGCTTTAGCTATGAATATTGATAACAAAATCATAAATAGCCCCATCCACCAGCTGGCGGACTATGGGAAAAACAAATTTTGACTTGCCCTGGCATTTATGCCAGGGACTGAAATGATGTAGTATATTTGGGCTTTTCCCAAAGGGATTCCGTTGGAAAGCCCAAATAATCAAGGTTTGGGAAAAGCCCATTAAAATCAATAGGCCTTTAATCTCCGGGCTAAAGCCCGGAGTTAGTCAGGCTTCGGATTGTTTTCACACAGTCTGTTTTGCCATTGGCATCCGTGGGAAGGACGGGATTTATGATTGTTACCACTTACTCGAAAAATTAGAAAACGATGAAATATTCCAAAAACCAGCTATTCTGGCTGGTAGTGCTCAGGGTGCTAATAGGCTGGCATTTCCTGTATGAAGGACTTGCTAAATTGACCAACCCAAATTGGTCCAGTGTGGGTTACCTTCTTGATTCCGGTGGTTTTATGAAAGACTTTTTCTTCAATCTGGCATCCAATCCTAAAACCCTCGAAATAGTAGATTTCTTCAACATTTGGGGATTAATTGCCATCGGGCTGGGGCTCATCCTGGGAATGTTTGGCAGGGTAGCCACGTGGTCGGGAATAATATTAATGGTAATGTACTATTTATCACATCCACCATTTGTAGGAATAAAATATTCGATGCCCACCGAGGGAAGCTATTTGGTAGTAAATAAAATATTGATCGAATTGTCCGCCTTGATCGTTTTACTGGTTTTTCCGACAAGTAAAAGAATTGGTATTGACAGATTAATTTTTAGAAAAAAGAAAAACTAAGCATGGAAGAAAATAAGAAACCAGGAAGAAGAGATGCACTCAAAGCATTGGCAACAGTGCCGGTAGTAGGAGCCCTCGCTTATAGTTGGTACCGAAAAAATAAATATGACGACCTGTTGAAAAAAGCCATCCGGGAGGAAGTGAAACTTGATGAATCAAATCCGCTATTAACACGATCGGCTTCTAATGGAAAGTTAATCAGGCTGGGGATTATCGGCACCGGAGGGAGAGGGACTTATCTGTTAAGATCGGCTGGTTTTGTTCATCCCAAAACAATTGATACGTGGATTGAAGCGGCATCAGAAAATAGTGCCGATAAGCGGTACAAGGAATTTTTGGAACAGGAAGACCTGAACATTGAGGTGAATGGAATCTGTGACATTTATGACATCAATGCCAAAAAAGCACAGGAAGTTTGTGCCAATACAAAGCGTACCGGATCAAGTGGTGAATTGACTTCCGAACCTAAAAGATATAATACTTATCAGGAATTACTAGCTGCTGACGACATCGATGCTGTTATCATTGCCACACCCGACCATTGGCATGGAACCATTACAATAGCTGCAGCCAACGCAGGCAAGCACGTTTATTGCGAAAAGCCAATGACCTGGACTGTTCCGGAAACCTACGAAGTAGTTAAGACTGTAAAAAAAAACAACATTGTATTCCAGTTGGGCCATCAAAACCGGCAGACCGAGAGCCACTTTAAGGCCAAAGAAGCATATGAAAAGGGAATCCTTGGGAAGGTAAACCTGATAGAAGTTACCACCAACAGGAACAGTCCCGGCGGTGCCTGGGTCTATCATATCGACGAAGAAGCCGGACCAAATAATATCGACTGGGAACAATTTATCGGCCCGGCGCCTGCACATCCTTTCAGCCTCGAACGTTTTTTCAGATGGAGGTGCTGGTGGGATTACAGCACCGGATTATCCGGAGACTTGTTTACCCATGAGTATGACGCCATGAACCAAATACTCGGATTAGGGATCCCTCATTCTGCAGTTTCTTCAGGTGGAATCTATTTTTTCAAGGATGGCAGAACAGTTCCTGATGTTCTTCAACAGGCTTTTGAGTTTCCTGACAAAGACCTGACCATGATTTACAGCGCATCTTTAGCCAGCAATATGCATCGGGGAAAAAGGATTATGGGACATGATGCCTATATGGAAGTTGGTGGTAATTTGCAAATCTACGCCGACAGTGGATCAACAAAATACAAGGAGAAAATACAGGATCATCTTATTGATCCGAAAATCCCCATTTACTCCTTCACCCCGGGAATGAAACAGGTTGACGCCATCACCTCGCCAACTGAGCAATATTTTGCAGGCAGGGGATTGCTTTACACCTATCGTGGCGGCAAAAGGGTTGATACTTCGCATCTGCATATTAAAGACTGGCTGGATTGCATCCGCACGGGAGAGCAGCCCAGTTGCAATGTTGATGTTGGATTTGAAGAAGCCATGACAGCCCATATGGGCACTATCGCTTACCGGGAAAACAGAAAGGTGTATTGGGATCAGGACAAACAGGAAATTGTTTAGGGTTTATGAGTAAACATTGCTGCAAGGCTAGTGTCATGTCAAACATATTATGACGATTGAAAGTGCTTCGCACGTTTCAATGTCAATACCCTGACTTTCAATCGTCCGCCGGCTGGCGGACATTGAAACGTCAAAATAACCCGAAACCTCACAATTGACATGACACTATGGTCTGTCAGCTGCCTACTTCCCTTTGTTCATTCTATAAAGTTTGACATTGATTTTTTCCTGGGTTACCATTCCCTGTTGAATTACCTCTTCGAGGAAAGGCAAAAACCTATCAATATTTTCTTGTGTATCCACAATCTCGATGAGTACCGGCAATTCATCTGAAATCCTTAATATTTTGGTTGAATGAATGCGGCTGTTGGCCCCAAAGCCCATAATTCCCCGAAACACCGATGCACCTGCCAGTTTCATTTCCTTTGCCTTTTCTACAATGGCTGAATAGAGATTTTCACCATTCCAGGTATCGGATTCTCCAACATAAATCCTTAGTTTAACTTCCATTTTTTCGATACACATAAGGCTTAAATTTTATAATTCAAAATCATCCTGGCGATCATAAATCCAGCAAATACAAGCAATACTCCCAATATGTTACTTGCCAGCATATTGATTATTGCAAATTTAATATTTCCATCACGGATTAGGTTCAGGCTTTCGAAAGCAAATGTGGAAAAAGTTGTAAAACTCCCAAACAGCCCGATAAACAAAAATGCCCGAACGTGGGTGGCAATGTTCTCGCGGCCCATCAGCCCCCAAAACAGGCCAATCAGAAAAGAGCCTACAAGGTTCACCACGAGGGTCCCCCATGGAAAAGAACCATCATAAATTTTATGTGGCAAACCCGAAATCCAGTAACGCAGTACCGTTCCAATTGCCCCGCCCAACATGAGGTATAATAATTTGGTCATAGTAAATAATTTCGTATCAAGTTCAGAATTAATCGCATTTGAATTTTTTTTGAGTTCTGAGTTTCACCCTATACCTTTCCTGTCTTTTTTTCATATCGTTGCTATCCGTTCGAAGTTTGTTGTTGCCCAAAAATACTTCTATCAATAGTACAAACCCTTAAGAATTGGAATAACTCGTTGTAAAACTTCGAACTATCCTCTATGGACCCTAAGCTGGACGAGCCAGAAACAAACAGGATTTTAACTATGTTTATCGACCAGATTTCCATTAATTGATTTCTGATTGACGATTAATGATTGTGGATTTTTGATTAGAAAGCGTCTTCTTACATCATAAATTCCCGCAGGTGCGGGATTAATCATCGTTCATCAATTATTTCTTGCAAAAAAAACTCCAATTTTATTGATAAGCCTACACCCTATCCCCTTATACCTTACCCTGAAACTACACTGCCCACTTCAATCCGGGCAACAATTTAAGCTGTTTGTAAAAGTGCTTAAATTGTTCCTCATCGCTGAGTGTAATATCCACATTAATGGTGACGTAATTGCCCTTTCCACTTTCCCTGAACTGAAAATTTGAATACGCCACTTTGGCCTCTTCAAGCACCAATTCCATGTTTCTTTGCAAAACCTCTTTACCAGCTTCTGAGTTAAAAATTGCTTTTACAGGGTAACTTACCGGAAACTCAATTTTTTCGTCTTCGCCGAAATTGTGGATACCTTCATTTATATTCTCAATACTCATAATTTGTTTCTTTTTGTAAACTTTCGATTAGTGAATTTTTATAGTTGAGTAAATTACCAACAGTAATTATTTTTTTAAGATCACTATATCAGGTGTAGAAACATGCAAACTCCATATTTGATTGTTTGATTAGATAATCTTTTTCAAAATCTATTCGTCGATAACAGCCGGAACCAGGTCCCATTTTTGCTGCCACTCATCTTTGCATGGTTGATGCGATTGATTCATAATCATTTTCATTTCAGAAATAATTTCTTCATTTTCGGATGAGACATCCTCTAACTCACCCGGATCAGTTTCCAGATCAAACAAAAATACTTCACTCACCGGATCTTTGGCATCCTTGCGGATGGCTTTCCACTTTCCTTTTCTAACGGCCTGCCCACCATTGTACTCCCAATACAGAAAATCATGATTGGCTTGACCATCCGGTTTTCCGGTGATTTCAGATAAAATACTTATTCCATCACTAAGTAAGTCCTCTTTCGTTCCCGCCAATTCTGCCAGGCTAGGCATTATATCCCAAAAGGCTGACATATGATCAGATACGGAATTGGGCTGCACTCTTCCAGGCCAGGAAACGATCAATGGCACCCTGAGCCCACCTTCATATAAACTTCCTTTAGCCCGGCCATGCTCCTCACTGAATGGAAATGCACTTTTAAAATATTTCGTGTCGGCACCACCAGCGTATGTAGGGCCATTATCGCTGGTGAAAATGATGACTGTATTTTCATACTCTCCCAGCTCCTTCAACTTTTTTACTATTTCGCCCACTTGTTCATCAAGGTATGAAATCATGGCCGCGTAAGTTGCCCGTGGATAAAGGCATGGAAAATAAGCTCCACCCATATAAGGCTTCTCGTCACCTAATTTTTCATGGTAATAATCCACCCACTTTTGAGGTGCCTGCAGTGCAACATGTGGAATTGGCGTAGCAAAATAAACAAAAAATGGATTGTCCTGGTTTTCCTCCATAAACTGAAGGGTTTCGTCAAGCATTAGTTCCGGGGCATAATCATTGAGCTGAAAATCTGCATAACTTTCCATATCGTAGGGATCAACATCTTCGGACAGTTTTTGATGGGGAGCTACAGATTTGTTATTGAGGGTATCTTTTTCCCTGTTTTTCCACAAATGCACAGGATAATAAGTGTGGGCCTGGCGTTGGCAATTGTAGCCATAAAAGAAATCGAAACCCATATCGTTGGGTGTGCTTTTGCTTGTTGGAGAACCCAGGCCCCATTTCCCAACAACCGCAGTTTTATATCCCTGCTGTTGCAGCATTTTTCCGATTGTGAAAATTGTATCCGGTAAAGGCCGTTGTCCTTCGAGATTGGGATCGGCGTTCATGGCTTTGTAGCTCCAAACATCACCGCGTTCGCTCCACTCATCATTTCCACGAACGTACATATGGCCGGGATGCTGGCCTGTAAGCAAGGCACAGCGAGAGGGCGCACAAACCGGCGAACCGCTATAGAACTCTGTAAAACGCATTCCCTCATTTGCCAGTTTATCGATGTTGGGTGTTTCGATGAGTTCCTGCCCATAACAACCCAGCTCATTGTAGCCGAGATCGTCGGCAAGGATGAGTATGATGTTGGGTTTGTCTATCTCTTTTTCAAAATTACAAGAAGAAAAAACTGATAAAAAAACTACAGAAACCAGAAAGACTGTCCAAAATTTAACTTTATTGTATTGCATAGCCACGCTAATAATTATTCTTTGTTGAGGCCACTCCGAAAAGTAAAGGATTTGGGCTAAAGCCCAGTAATACGTTGTTTATCAATTACCACGGGCTTAAGCCCGTGGTAATTGAGATTGGTGATTACTTGGGCTTTAGCCCAAATATGAATCAAAATAATCATTCATCAAATTGCTTCATTAATCAACACATCATCAATTTCTATGTTCATTTTCATACTTGGCAATTTAAAAGCCAAAATTAGTCAAAGATATTTATTGGGCGGTTTTTCTTTATAGCAAGTTTCGACTCCTCCCCCATCTTTTTCAGTTGTGCTGCTAACATTTGTTTTTTTTGAATTGAACAGCCTAATTATCCAAACACGCTATCTTTGCACTTTCAAATACAATACAATGACGATAAAAGTAATAAGCACAAATATTTCCATTAAAAAAGGCACCATTAAGGAACCTGTCCCTCAAATTACGCTGAATAATAAAGGTGTTGAAGGAGATGCCCACGCAGGTGACTGGCACAGGCAGGTGAGCCTTTTGGCAAAAGAAAGCATCGAAAAATGGAGCCAGCAGGCCGGGCGTATGGTGAAATGGGGCGAGTTTGCCGAAAACATCACAACCGAAGGAATTACACTCTACGAAACTGTTCCCGGAGATAGATTGGTTATTGGAGATACAGAATTAGAGGTTACCCAAATCGGAAAGAAATGTCACGGGACCGGCTGTGCCATTTTTAATGAAGTGGGCAATTGTGTGATGCCTAAAGAGGGAATTTTTGCAAAAGTTGTTAAGCAGGGCGAAGTTAAGGCGGGGGATGAGATAAAGTACTTTCCTATCAACTAAATTACCTAAGCTCGTAGAGCTTACATATTTGTAATCATTGCTTAACATGGTTAAGAAAATCCTCGTAGAGGATTCATAAATTAGGGAGTAGTATTCTTGTAAATGATTGGAATAATATGCAACATCTACGATGTTGTCAATTCAGCTACCTTAAGATTCTTTTACAATTATGAATGTCCTACGGACATTTAGACAAAGAAAAGAAAATATGAACCAAAAAATAAAAATACTCTCTGTTAACGCTGCCGCCAAGCGTGGCAGGAAGTTTCCTGTTGATCAACTCATCCTTAACGAAACTGGTGTTAAGGGCGATGCCCATGCAGGGACAAGCCGGCAGGTTAGCCTGTTTGATAATTCGGAGGCAAAGCGGTTTTATGAAATCACTGGGGCAAAGGAACTGGATTTTGGCCAATTTGCCGAGAACATCACTTTTGAAACTGATGGAAAACTGGACGCAATGATTTTCGATACTTTCAAAGCTGGCGATGTTGAATTGGAAGTTACCCAAAAAGGCAAACCATTTCATGATGAATTTCGTGAGCCGGGCAATTATGTGATGCCTCGAAAAGGAATCTTTTGCAAGGTAAAAAGTGGTGGCACACTGAAGACCGGTGACAAAATGGAATATATCCCGAAAGTTTTTAAAGCCCGGATTATTACCCTGAGCGACCGCGCCAGCAAAGGAATTTACGAAGACCGCAGTGGACCTACGGTTACTGAAAACCTGACCAGACAGTTTCAAAAAATAGGCTGGCGCCTGGAAACCGAAAATATTGTAATCCCTGACGATGAGACAGAATTACGCCAATTGCTGCAGGATTCACTTCAACAACAATACGACATTGTAATTACCACCGGCGGCACCGGCATCGGACCAAGAGATATTACGCCAGAAGTGATGCATGAATTCGTAAAAAAAGAAATCCCCGGCATTATAGAAATGATCCGGTGGAAATTCGGCATCGAAAAACCAGCAGCTTTAGTAAGCCGTGCTATGGCAGGAGTAAACGAAAAGACTTTGTTGTTCGCGCTTCCGGGTTCAGTAAAGGCCGTAAAAGAGTATATGGGCGAAATCAACAAGCACATGAAGCATCTTTTTTATATGCTGAATGATGTTGATGCGCATTAAAAAATACCAAACCTTGATAGGATTTTGAACCCTGTCAAGGTTGATTTGGAAAGCTTAACCCATGATATCTGAAAATAAAAAATCAGATTTAGTTATTGATATTATGATACTATTTTGTATTTTTGATTTTTGAAACTTAAATTCATGAAGCGCATTATCACCATAATCATCTCGTTAAGCCTGTTCACAAGTTTATTTGCACAGCAGGATGCGATACCCTACACGCTTGCCGACCGCGACCGTTTGATACGTGTGGAGGCGGAAGTTCAATCTATTCGCTTTGAGATGAACAGCCTACGAAGTGAAGTTGATACAAAAATTGATAGTGTCCACCAACGTATTGATGACCAGCAAGCACTTCTTTACATGGGCTTCAGTTTAATATTTGGTGTCTTGTTGTTTTTGCTTGGTTTCAATATTTGGGACAGGCGTACAATGCTTACACCCTTAAAACAACAGCAAGATAAAACGCTTGAGGCTTTAAAAGAAATGGCCAAAAAAGATTCCAATATCAAAGAGGCACTTAAAAAAGCTTCATTGTGGTAGCCCGGGTCACGCAATTCTTATATCCTGATCATTTTCTTTATCCCGCTCACCCTAACAGCAGTTTTTAATTAAACCATCTGATTTTTGTTAAGAGAATTTCATAACTTCTTCAAAGATAGTTTTGGGTAATAGTTTTGTGTCTTAATTTTGCCATCCAAAAATTAAATTTAACATTAATCCATAATGACTTTATCGAAAATAATAGAGGCGCAAAAATTAAAGCTACAAAAGGAACTTCCGCAAGACGAACTGGCCTTTGGTGAAATTATTTTTAATAATGGCAATTGCCAAATTTTGACACAATCACCGGCAAAGTTTGAATTGATCGTGAGCACCGAATTATCTGATGAACCCGAGGAATACACGCTCTTGGTTAATGATGAGGAAGATATTTTTCCCTCGATGAAGAACATGCCGGTTGAATGGGACAGAAAATCGTATGCCTGCCTACTTCAGTTGGAAAGCGAAATTCATTTGCTCAATCCCAGGGAACACCAGGAACACAAAAAATACAGCCGGGCGGGCATGATAAAGCGTGTACTGAAAGAACGCAGGCTTAAAGCCGATTCGGCTGAATACCGCATCAAATGGGCATCGAACATTTATGGTGACCATATCCTTACCAATGAAAATGGTGTGAAATACAAAGTATTCTTGCGCGATTTTGAAAACGAAACAGGCTACAGCGATAGCATGGATTCGAAGTTGAATAAGTTGGGGACGACCAAGCACATTATGTACGCTTTTGCGAAACTAAAAGAAAATAAGGGGCTGTATAGACGATTGAATAAAACCTGCCCATTCATCGAGGTATTTTGCGACCCCCTGAACGATTATAAAATTACCTGGCATTTTCCACACAAGTTACCAGTTGAAGAGCAGTTGCTCATTTCGCGCTATTTTAAAAAGGCATTGTTTATTGAGGATAGTGAGATTACCAGTTTGCTTGGTTTTATTGAAGCTGCCGATAATTTCGATACTTTCCGCATCAGGCCTGAAGTGCGCGAAAAGATGGAGGCTGTCTTTGAAAAAGAGATGCTGTCGGGGCTCAAAGAAATCCATAAACCGGATTATAGTTTTATCAAAGCTGAATTATTCGATTACCAAAAAGAGGGGATTGAATTTGCCCTTTTCAGGAAATCAGTAATTATTGCCGACGAAATGGGCCTGGGAAAAACCTTGCAGGCCATGGGTGCTGCAATTCTAAAAAAGCAGGTTTTCGGTTTTAAGAAAACCCTGATTGTTTGCCCGGCCACAATTAAAGAACAATGGAAAAAGGAGATTGAGAAATTTTCGGATGAGAAATCATTGGTCATTCAGGGTATTCCCGAAGAACGGGTAAAACAGTACAACGAGGAAGGTTACTTTTTTTACATCGTAAACTACGAAACCATTTTGCGCGATCAGGTTGTGATTAGCAAGGCTGGCTTCGATTTCCTGATTCTTGATGAAGCACAACGCGCTAAAAATTACGAAACCAAAACGGCATCTTCGCTCAAAAGGATCAAGACAAACCATAAATTGGTGATCACCGGAACACCCATCGAAAACCGTTTGATTGATATCTTCTCGATCATGGGGATCCTCGATCCACATTTCTTTGGGCCATTGTGGGAATTTTCGTACCAGCACTGCCTTTTCGATCCCGACCGGCACAACAAAATAAATGGCTATTACGACCTGCAAAAGTTGAACAAGAAATTGGACGAAATCCTTATCAGGAGAGAAAAACGAAAAGTACTCGACCAGTTGCCCAACTTACAACAAATAAATGTGCCGGTAAACCTGTCTCCCTTGCAGGCCGATTATCATGCTTCCTACGCTAGGGGCATCGCATCAATCCTCCACAA
>Ga0307929_1002730_pt1 | contig 10992 bp, 7 predicted proteins | sample AceLakmetage1330_FD_203160 | JGI IMG/M metagenome (GOLD analysis project Ga0307929, IMG submission 203160) | Saline water microbial communities from Ace Lake, Antarctica - #1330 | ecosystem: Environmental > Aquatic > Non-marine Saline and Alkaline > Saline | place: Antarctica: Ace Lake...
CGAACATTTTTGTTCATTGGAGTGTTTTGTATAAAAACGGCTGAGCGATAGGAGCCGGATGAGTCGAGAGATTCACGTCCGGTTCTGAGAGAGCCTGAAGGGGCAGTTCCTTTGGGCTACTCACCTGAGGGGTGTCATTTCCTCATGAACTATATGTTGATTAAAGTTAAATATAGGAGGAAATAGATGTCTACTCGACAATATGGGTGGGTGGTTTTTTTTTCCTTGTTAGTATGCCTGTTATTATTTGGGGGGTGTGGACAAGATGAACCCGTGATCAAGGTTGATTTGAGCTTAATGGAGCAGGTTAAGTTTGAAGAGGAGCCTTCGGTTATCACCTATGCCTATCTTCCTCAATATTCTCATACAATTTCTTACAGTCGGCACCATGCGCTCGTTCAGTATTTGAGAAAAAAGACAGGGTTGAATATCAAGCAGATATTTCCGGATACATTTGACCAGCATATGGAAATGGTGGGGCAAAACAAAATTGATATTTCTTTTTCCAATCCATTTATCTATATAAAAATTGCCCATGGTTATGGGGCAAATGCCTTTGCCAGAATTGTGGAAATGACGGGCAAAGATGAGTTCCGGGGACAAATTATTTGCAGGGCAGATAATGTGTCCATCCAAACCATAGGGGATTGCCGCCAGAAACGCTGGATAGCGGTTGATTCGACATCGGCAGGAGGGTATCTGTATCCATTGGGCCATTTTCTTGACCATGGTATTACAAAAATGGATTTTAAAGAAATTGTGTTTGCACCGGGTCCCGGTGGAAAACAGGAAAAGGTGATTCTTTCCGTTTATGCAGGGAAATATGATATTGGAACCATCCGGGAAGGTTCCCTGGATGTGGTGTCGGCAAAAATTGATCTTAATAAGATAAGGGTTCTTTCAATGACGGATCCCTATCCGGGCTGGGTGTATGCCGCCAGGAAAAATCTGGATAAAAAGATCGTGGATAAATTAAAACAGGCCCTTGGAGCCCTTGATTTTAACGATAAAGAGCATCGTGAAATATTAGAAGCCGCTAATTTTATCAAGGTCATTCCTTCGGTTGATTCGGATTTTGATTCTGTGAGACAATTGGCGGTCAAGGTAGGCATGAGCCTTGGGGAAGGCCTGAATCAATGAAGCTGGGATTTCGTAATAAAATATATCTGGGCATTTTATCGTTGCTGCTCATCCAGGGACTTGTTGTTTTTTTCTGGGTCAGCCATGTCATGAAAGAATCCATACTGGCAGAAATTAAAAATCGAGGCATCACAATCGGAATAAACCTTTCCGCACGCATGGTAGAGCCCCTTCTGGCCATGGATTTTTTGAGAATGAAAGTTTTGGTGGATGAAACCGTCCAGCTGGGGGATGATATTTTTTATGCCTTTGTTCTGGACAGGAACGCTACTCCTTTGGTCTATACCTTTAAACACGGGTTTCCCACAGAGCTTAAGACGGTCAATTTTGTTTCGGATCACCAGAAAGGATCCATGAAGCTTCTGGATACAGGCCATCACTTGATTTATGATTATGCGGTGCCTGTTATTATTCATGGGAATCGACTGGGAACAATGCGGCTGGGTCTTTTCCGGACAAGGGCTGAAAAAGCAGTCAATAAAATACTGATGTCTGCTCTTGTAACCATCCTTTTTGCAATATTTGCTGCAGGCGTGGTTGGTACCCTGTTGCTCAACCCTGTGACAGAAAGTATTAAAAAATTGTACGCATCATCGGAGCAGGCCCTGCGGGGAAACCTGGACGCAAGAACGGCCCCCCTGTTGAAAAGAAATTGCTGGGATATTATGCAATGTCATCAGAACGAATGCCCGGCATACAAAAATTATCATCACCGATGTTGGTATCTGGCAGGAACCCTTTGTCCAACCTGTGTTGAAGGAGAATATGCAAAAAAAATAGATTCCTGTCGGCAATGCAAGGTTCATAAACAATGTTCAGGAGATGAAATCCAGAGCCTTGCAGAAAGTTTTGATGCCATGACCTTGTCTTTAAAAGGCAACTTGACGGACCTGCGAGATACCGAAGGGATTTTGAAAGAACAAAAAGCCTTGCTGCAAACTATTTTGGATGCCATCCCCGATTTCATGTCCCTGCAGGATCATGAAGGCCGATATGTATCGGTTAATGAGGCTTTTTGTAAAATGCTGAACAAGAATAAAACAGATATTGTGGGCCAAAAAAATATTAACTTGTTTTTAAAAAACAGGGCAGTTCTTTATGATCAAGAAGATAAACAGGTCCTTGATACGAGACGCCCGCTGGTAAAAGAAAATAAGGTGGGAGGATCAAAAGGGATCAAATGGTTGCATGTGGTGAAAATTCCTGTTTTGGAGGCAAACCATGGGAGGATGGGCATTGTGTGCAGCGGCAGGGATATTACACAGTTAAAAGTGGTCCAGGAACAGCTTTCCCATGCCCAAAAAATGGAATCTGTCGGCCGCCTGGCTGCTGGTGTTGCCCATGAAATCAACACCCCCCTTGGCATCATACTGGGTTATTCCCAGCTTTTGCAAGAAGAGCTTGAACAAAACAGCCAATCCCATAAAGATGTGGCCACCATTGTCAAACAGACAAAAAATTGTTCCAGAATTGTTGCGGATCTTTTGAATTTCTCCCGTTCCAGTGAAAGCACTATCAGTGAATTTAATATGAATGAAGCCATTGAGGAGGTTATAGGAATGGTTGAACACACCTTTGGCTTGAATCATGTGATTGTCAAACGTGAGTATCATAAACATCCTTTATGGGTGAAGGGGGACAAGGAAAAACTCAAACAGGTTGTTATCAATCTATTGAACAATGCCTTTGATGCCATTCAAAAGGACGGCGTCATCCGTGTGACCACCGATGGGCGGAGAGAAAATGAGATAAAAATATCCATATCAGATTCAGGTTGTGGAATTCCTAAAGAAAATATAAACAAGATATTTGAACCATTTTACACCACCAAGGGCCCTGACAAGGGAACCGGACTTGGGTTGTCGGTTACATTTGGTATTATAGAAGAGCACAAGGGAAGTATTAAGGTATACTCTCCCGCGTTGTCAGGAAAAAAAGAAGCGGGGGGGACACAATTTATAGTGATCCTGCCCGCTCATTTAAATGGAAAAAAGGGAGAAATCAATGGCGAAAATTCTCGCATTGGATGATATATGGGATGCAGCCAACCTGGTTAAACGGATTCTTGAGAAAAAAGGGCATACCGTGATGCCTTTTACAGAAGAAGAAGACGCCATTAAATTTGTAGAATCCAATGAAGTGGACCTTGCGATCCTGGATATTAAGTTAAAAAAGATGAGCGGCGTCGAAGTCCTGGAAGAATTGAAAAAAAGATCACCCGCCATTAAGGTGATTATGCTGACGGGCTACCCCACCATTGAGACTGCCAGGGAGTGTTTAAAACTGGGTGCCGGTGAATATTGTGTAAAACCCATTGATAAGGATGAACTGGAAGACAAGGTGGCCCAGATTCTTGAAAATCCGTAAAATTAGTGCTCTTTCATAACTTTAGGTGGCCGGGTCTTGGGCAGCTTTTTGAATCTCCACGATCTTTACATCACCTATATATTCCTTGGCCTCGTATTTGGTAATCCTGGTCATTTTTTGCCTTTTTTTCAATGTTGGACATGTAATGGAAATATTTTTGAACAAATTTTCCTGAAATGGTATCTGCCACGGAAAATTTAAAATTTGTATCTGCCAAAAATTTTCCTGAAAAGGCTAGAAAGATGTTTTGGGAAAGTTCAAACAGCATATCCCTTATTTCAAGGGTGTCTGCTGAAAACTCAACGGCTCCATAAATTCTGCATCTTGCCGGTCTTATTTCGTAAACCTCACAACCTTCCCCCCCATTAAACGGGCATAGGAGACGATTCTTTTTATATGTTTCAACGGCCCTTTCTATGAGCAGTTCCCTTTGAGCTGAGCTAAAGTGTTTGTTTATTTTAGAGTGGAGGTAGATCACTTCTATCAATTGAAGGTTAAACGTTTCTGAGCAACAGGACTGTGTCGTTTTGCCGCAACTGCTCCGGGCCCCGTGTTTTTGAATTTGCTTATCAATTTGCTTATCAATGTTTTTGATCAATGATTCATAGTCGGAAAAAAAAATGTTGAGATCCACCCGGTTTTTGATCTCCAGGGAGGGTTCTCTTATTGTCAGAGCCCCTGATTTTTTACCATATTTTTTTACCAGTTTCCATTGACCGTAATTGGCAGGGTTTGCATTTGATCTCTCTAACTTTTTTGAAGCGGCTTTGAGTGTAAGACCTCTGCGGATCATATAGGAGGTGACAAGGGTTCCGGTTCTTCCTATCCCGTGGCGGCAATGGACCAGTACTTTTTTCCCAAGGTAAATGGCTTCATCAAGCCAGGCCAGGGCCCTTTCCATGTCTTTTATTTTGGGAGTATCCTCGTCCCATATGGGAAGGTAATATACCTCGAACCCTGAAGATGCTTCAAGGTCGTGGAGATCACTGAATTCAGCGCAAAGGTTTACAATAGCATCAATTCCCTGGGCTTTTATGGTATCAAGCTCTTCATATGACATGGGAGCGTAACCGACAGCAAGGCTTTTAGTAATCCATTTCATGGGGTATGGAGACATGGCAGCTTCCTTTTCAGGTTTCCAATTCTTTATCAACAGCCGATCTGAAATCATACCGGCCATTCATAAAATCATCAACCAAAATTTCTAATCCTACGGTTTCCTTAAGATACATATCCATGAGTTTGGTGGCACCCAAAAGTCGGCCGAGGATATCCAGTGTTTTTTCCATGGTTTTTAAGGATCCGTGCATGAATTTGGCATCAATAAGGTCTGATTTGACGACCACTAAAAAGCCAAGCCGCGTTAAAATTTCTTTGATAAAAGAGACCCTGAGGGATCGCCCAACCGGATTGCCGCCCCCACCGGAAAACCTGAAGAGGATATAATTATCTTCTTTGGAAGAGGAGCAGATGGTATCTATGATGACAAAATGGTATCCAAATCTGAGATTTACATTCAAATATTCCTTTGACAGAACAGCATAACTTCCGAACATTGGGGAGTCGGCACTGATAATCCCGCCTGCCATGACAATTCTGTCATACTCCTCCCAGTCAAAATGTGTGGTTTCAGACCAGCATATTTTAGGGTTGGAAAGCCCTTTGAATAAAGCGTTCATGGGTATGCTGGCAATGTTTTCAGGTGTTAAAAAATTTGCATCCTTTTGATCTTTTGTTTTTGGGACATCCTTGATCCCCGAGCCCACATCAAGGAGATAAAAGAGCATGGGGATATTGGAAATAAGTTTTTTTGCCCCTTTTTTCCGGCTCCCCTTTCTATTGCCCATTAAAAACATTTCCTTCATGGCGGTTTCATGGGTAAACCGGATAATATCATGGAGAGATCTGCATGCTTCTGGCACAAAAGACTTAGATTCAGGGTTTGTCAGTTTTAATTTGGCGCAAAAATTAAGAACATACCGCAGTTTGACCATAAAAGAGCTGTCGCAAAAAAAATCTTCTTTTGGCGTGACTTTTTCCAATAAGGATTTTACCCTTCCTTGGTATACAAGGCCCTGTACTGCATCCACAGTCACCAAATCTCCCTGGAATAGATCGGGAAAACCATTTTTCAGGTTTACGATTGCCGGAACCCCAAATTCTCTGGCAATGGACGAAAAATGGCTGGCACGGCTTCCAGAACCGATTATAATTCCGGCCATTTTGTCTATTGCCATAACAAATTGAGGCAAAGCATGCCTGACCACAAGCACCGATCCTTCAGGTATATGAGGTATTTGGGATAATTGCTCAAGAATATAGACAGGGCCTGCGCCTGTTCCCTGGCAGACCGGTTCGCCTCCTGAACAAATTATTTTATTTGCAATTTTTGCCCCGGGGGGGGGGGCCTGTTTTTCAGGGGGCAAAATCTCAGCCGGATTTAGGTTCAAGGGTCTGGACTGGAGGATAAAAAGCTTGCCGGATTTATCCTGGCACCATTCAATATCCTGGGGTTCATTAAAATGTGTTTCCAGGCATACTCCCCACCCGGCCAGGATGAGAGCAGACGATTCATCAAGGGAGAGGCTGTTTATCTGGTGGGGGGCTGTATCTATTATCCGGGTTTGATCCAGGCCTAAAACCATTTGTTTAAGTTTGGCAGCAGGCTGGATGCTGATAATTGTTTCAGGGCTCTTTTTTGAGACTCGGATAACATCTGGAGAAACTTTGCCTTCCACAAGAAGTTCACCCTGACCCCAGACAGAATGGATCAGCAGGTTCCGGGAATTTTGATTTCCAATATCCCAGCTATACATCACACCGGATGATTTTGAATCAATCATTTCAAGGACCAGAACCGCCATGGGGGTTTCACTGTCCAGGATGCCCCGGCTGATTCGGTAAAAGAGCGCCTGGGCAGAATATTTGCTGGCAATGATGTGTTTATAGCCGGCCAGTAGATTTTCCATTTTGACATTTAACAGGGTCTGGTATTGACCTGCAAAAGACGCTTCTCCATCCTCTTTAGCGGCACTGCTCCTTAAGGCGACCCGCATTGCCCGGTTATGTTTTTCTTCAAGCTGTTTTATCGCAGATGTCAGCGCGATTTCAATATCTTCGGGGACATGGCCATTTAATATAAGCTGTTCAATTTGAAAGGCTGTCTGTTTAAGTGAGGTGGCATCGCTGATATCAAGCCTGGCCAATTTTTCATTGATGGTGTCCCGCAGGTTATTGGCCTCCAGGAAGAAATGAAAGGCATTGGTGGTTATGACAAATCCGTCTGGGGAGGGTAAGTGCAGCTTAGTATATAAGTGTGATAAGTTAAAGGCCTTTTTGCCGACAACCGTTTTATTTGACGATGAAATTTTATTAAATTCAATGATAAATGGAGGTGAAAAATCAAATTCCGGCGGAGCAAGCATAAACCGGATATAAAAATCAAACTTTTTATAGTACGCTTTCAGGCTCCAATAGTTTGACGGACACATTTTTAAAAGTTCTTCAACCATCTGTAAAACAGCGGCAGAAAATTGATCATAGGTTTTTACGACAGCCTGAAAGTCACACTTTTTCTGCGTATGATAAATATCCTCCAAATCGGCCATCAACTCGTGGGCAACTTTGTCATATTCCAGCAAAGCCTTAAATGATTCATATTTTTCCCTTAAAACCGTTCCCGGTGAGAACACCTGAAAGGTCCAGTATCTGAATAAATTCTTAATAGGCATGATCTTTTGTTCTGGTTCCGGTATTTTGGTTAAAATCTACGCTGTAACGAGATAGTAAGAATAACATTGAAAATAAAAGAACACAAACAGGATTTTTTTGGAAGGAAGCGCAGTAAAAAAAATGCAGTGCAATATTTTTATTGCGCAGTATTCTTATGGCAATCCTTTGTTGTTATACGTCAATATCCATTTGTTTCAGGGCTTTCCTCGAATAATTATTTGGTATTGAATTTGATGTCGGGTTTGCGCAGGTTTTTAGCTTAAAGACTGTTTTTATTGTTATTTAAAATATCAAAATAATTAAATTTTATTTTATTTCGGGTAGTTATATCGTTAATATATTTAATTTCGATCTGTGGCAGCCTAACTGGCATGGTTCTGGCTAAATAGATCTTGGGTTGTTTGTAATCTCAGAATAATATTTGCTAAGGAGGCAATAAAGTATGGATAAAACGTATATGGAATCAAGGGCAAAAAGATACCAATTTCTTTCCACCCTGTACCGCGATGAGATTCCTTTGAAATTAATTAAAAGCATGCAGGATGAACAATTTCTTAATGGGCTCCTTGAATCTGTAAAAGGATGTGGGTTTATGGATCTCACCAGTGGTGCAAAGGCCATGGTTTCCTGCCTGAAAAATACCGATTCGGAAAAATTGTATAAAGACTTAAGCTATGATTATGCAGATGTTTTCCTCAATGCAGGACCCAATCCCGTATTCCCATACGAATCTGCCCACACAGGGAAAAAACCTGTACTCATGCAGAAACCGGTTTTAACGATCCGGGAGTATTTTAAAACAGCCGGCGTTCACAAAAATCCTGATTTTAAAGATCTTGATGATCACATTGCCGTTGAAATGGAATTTTTAAGATATCTTCTTGAAAAACAAGACGCAGATATGTATGTAAAATTTTTTAAAAACATATATCTTAAATGGGTCAATTCTTTTTGTGATCAACTGACTGCTTCTGCAAACACGGACTTTTATCAGGGTCTTGCTCATTTCACACGGGGCGCTTTGATGTGTGAAAATATGCGAATAGATGGTTTTAACAGGGGTGAAGAGACAACCCAAAAAATGATGGAGGCTTGTTTTTCCCTGAATCTTGATTCTAACTATTTCACACTGAAAGAAGGTGCCGTTGAACCAGAACCTTCAAAAGAAATACCCTCACATTGTTATACCTGCGGTTCCCTGTGCGGTATGGTAGCAAAAGTTAAAGACGGTATACTGACAGGCGTTGCAGGGCTTCCCGGCGATCCCAAAGGCGGTGGCAGACTCTGTCCTAAAGGTGCCGCATCTCCAAATCATCTATATTCACCATATAGGCTTAAAGAACCCCTCATTAAAGAGAATGGCCGTTTCCGAAAGGCAAGCTGGGAAGAGGCTCTTGACGCTGTTGCAGATGGTATTAAAAGTATAGAACCTGAAAAATTAGGATTTTTCAGGGGAAATGATTTTATAAACTGGATACATGAGGGACTTTTTGATCACCTTGGATGCCCCAAAATGACCCACAGGCCCATGTGTGACAATGCCAATCGTATGGCAAATGAACATAACCTCAATGACAAGAGGCCGTGGATTAATTATGAACAAGCAGATTATATTATCCATTTCGGCATGAATGAACTTGCCACTTCCTATGGGCAGCGAAAAACCACTCAATTGAAAGCGGCCCTTAAAAATGGGGCAAAACTGGTGGTTTTTGATCCCAGAAAATCAGAGACAGCAGCTGCGGCTTCAGAGTGGATCCCGGTCAAACCAGCTACAGATGGCGCAGTTGCCCTCGCCATGTGCCATGTCATTATAAAAAATGAGCTCTATGATAAAGCGTTTGTTAAAGACTGGACCCATGGATTTGATGAACTTAAGGACAGGGTGCTGGGTAATGAAGATGGAACGGCCAGGACTCCAGAATGGGCGGCCAAGATCAGTGGTGTCCCTGCAGAGACCATAGAACGGGTTGCCATGGAATTTGCCATGGCTGAAAACAAAGGCGCCTCGTCCTGGGCTGGACTCGCCCAAGTTCCCAATGGCATGTACGGGACTGCTGCATTACAAGCTTTAAATGGACTATGTGGTACATTTGATGCTCCAGGAGGGCCCTCACTTCCTTTTAAAAGAAAATTGAAATCTCCATGGGGAGAGGGACAGGAAAAACCCCCCAAGGGATCTGCACCCAAACTCGACAAATTAAATATGTGGGCTGGCTGGGTTCCGGCAAACACGTTGGCGTCTGTTGAATCAGGCAAACTTAAAGGCATGATCCTCTATTATGGAGATCCCGTTCTTTCCTGCGGCAACCAAAAAGATTCCACTAAAGCCATTGAAAAAATGGAATTCAAGGCAGCCATAGAGGCCTTTATGTGTAACAGCGCTCTGTTGTGTGATGTTATTCTTCCCGATGCCACTTGGCTGGAGCAAAGCCAGGTAAAACCTGACTGGCTCTACGATGCTTTTATTGGCTACTATGCGCAAATTGTGCCGCCTATGTATAACACCAGGCCCGTGTGGAAAATAATAAAAGCGCTGGCAGATAGACTTGACCTGGGCAAATACTTTCCATGGGATGATATTGAAGATGCCTTCCAAAACCAGATGGAAGGGACCCCATGGTCTTTTGATGAACTCAAGAAAAAAGGGTTCATCATTACAGACAAGGCAGAATACTATAAGTATAAAAAATGGGGCAGCATTAACCCACCTGATGGATATGGCAGCTCTGGAACGAGTAAAACAGGAAAATATAATTTTGTTAACCCTGTTGCCCTGGAAAAAGGGGTAGATGCTCTGCCGGATTATAAAGAACCGGACAAAGAATTGCAGGCCGACACAGACTACCCCTTTATTTTTGGGAATTTTCGGGTCTTTGGGCATGAGCACTCTTCAACGTTCAGCAATTTTAAGGCCATGAATACAATGGGAACAAATCCGCTGTGGATAAACAAACTTGATGCCCAAAAACTGGGAATAGCCGAAGGTGACAAGGTCAGGCTGAAATCCCCATGGGGCAGTGTGGAAATGGTTGCAAATCCCACCTGGTCAATATCAAAGGGCGTACTTGGCAGTGCGGGCGGGTTTGGACATGTCCGTGGATGTGAAGGAGACCCTAAATTCCCAGAAATAGGGGGCGTCAATGCACCTGGTATCATGAAAACAAATGCTGCTGAAAAAGATGGCGGTACGACTCTGCTGAAATATATAAAAACTAAAGTAGAAAAAATATAAAAATGACCATTGCATCCTTAAAATCAATCTTTATTGGTGTGGGGGGATCACTGGTTCTTGCGGTTTTCTGTTCAACTTTTATTGCCATAGAGAAGATTTTGTTTGTCCTGCCGCTGTTTATCGGATTTAACGGGGCAATAACCGGTTACCGGCTGGTAGAAGTATTGAAAGAAAGGATTTCAAATATTTCTCTTTTTTCAGTTATCCTGGGAGTCGGTACCGGAGCGCTTACGTTTGCTGCGATAAATCTTGCTATGAATTTTGCAGGATCATATATGGGGAGTATCTTTTTTCTGAATATTTACGATCTGTTTATTTATATGGCAGTGTCAGGAGTCACAAGTTATCTGGGGGCAAAACTAGCTGTTAGATATTTTAATTTATAATCATTGTATGATGTTTTTTAAAAAGGAGAGTTAGATGAAGAAAGTTTTCAAGTATTTCATTATGATGTCGCTGGTATTACTGGTTACAGCGGCAGGATCTTTTGCCGGGGACAGTATATCGGCATCTTCCTA
>Ga0307929_1002731_pt1 | contig 10991 bp, 12 predicted proteins | sample AceLakmetage1330_FD_203160 | JGI IMG/M metagenome (GOLD analysis project Ga0307929, IMG submission 203160) | Saline water microbial communities from Ace Lake, Antarctica - #1330 | ecosystem: Environmental > Aquatic > Non-marine Saline and Alkaline > Saline | place: Antarctica: Ace Lake...
CTAAAAATTTAATGTTCAACAATAGCCATAAAACCTAACATTTTCAGGCAAGGGATATGCCATGCTGATACTGACACGGAAGTCAGGGGAACAGATTGCCATTGGGGATGATATTGTGATTAACTTCCTTGAGATCAAGGGCACACAGGTCAAGGTGGGCATTGAAGCCCCGCGCCATATCACCGTTCATCGTCAGGAAGTCTATGAGAGGGTGCGGGAGGAGAATATGACAGCCGCATCAATGACTGCAACAGAGCTTTCTCTTGCCTCTGAATTTTATAGCCATATTAATACCAAAAAGGAGGAAACGTGAAGATTAAAACCACAAGGTTTGGAGAAATAACTCTGAACAATGATCAGGTAATACATATGCCCCATGGCATGTTGGGTTTCCCTGACAGCCAACGGTTTGTAATCATACAAAACAGGGAGAATTCCCCTTTTTTATGGTATCAGAGCCTTGATGATCCGGAGTTGGCCTTTGTCATAACTAATCCTTACCTCTTTATGCCGGATTATAATCCACAGTTGAAAGACGGCGTAACCCTTATGAGCTGGCAGATGGATGGAAAGGGATTTTTAAAGACCTTGGATGTTTACGTGGTGGTGAATATTCCAAGGGGTGCACCCGAAAAGATGACGGGGAATTTCATGGGCCCCCTGGTGATAAATCCCCTTTGCAGGCAGGGCATTCAGGTAATTCTTTCCGATGATGAGTATTCCCATAAAATACCTTTAGGACAGCAGAGGAAATAAGATAGACAGAAATAGCGTAGACCAATCTATAAAATTTGGTGGTTCATCTACAAAACGCATTTAAGGGTTGATAGCTCTCGGCCCCATTGGCCTTTGATGCAACGCAGTAGATGGACCCAAAACAAGCTATTTCGTTTAAATTAACGTCCTTTTGGCGAATTTTTTATAACTTAATGATTTAACCCTCGGTTCGATAGCCATCATAACACACAGTAATCAAAATAAAATTTTATTTAGACTTTTGGCATCCTTCAAAAACACTTTACACTTTTTTTGATTATTTCCCATTTGTAAGGAGATTTTTCAAAAGACTGTAAAGTACTTTTGAGGTCATATGAAGGATGCCGGACTTTTTATTTATTTTTTTTATATCAATAAATTCAATCGACTTTTATAAAAAAAAGTCGAACCGATGGTTTAACTATTAAAAAATTAAAATACCTATTGCATAGTCAAGACTAAGATTTAGGATTGTACATACCGCAGAGCATTACACCACGGCACCCTTGAAAATCGGCAATCCCCAAATTAAGTGATGACAATGCACTATGCTGTTAAGTTGTAAAATTTGCGGTCTTAATATGTCAAATGACAGAAAAGGTTCAAAGTGAGGAGAGTGACGATAAGGGGGGAGTCTGATTCAATGGCGGCATGGGAATAGCTTTTTGTGTTTTTTAACAAAGGGGGGGGATGTTTTTTTGAAAAGGGCTATTGAAAAACATATTTAATTTTTGATTTGTATAAACTCACATGGCGGTAAGCATCTGCCACAACGAAATTTAAAACGCTTTTGATTCCATATCTTTGGACGGAGTTTCATATAAAGAGAATTTTTTTAAATCACCATAAAATCTTTCGCAAAATAATTCACCATTTTGTCTGCAATGGCTTGGGGATTCATTTCATATTGCCCGGTGGCTATTTTGCTCTTGAGCGCCAGTACTTTTTCTTCCCTTACATCAGGTGTATCTGCAATGGTCTTTTCTATGAGCAGGGCCTCCTTTGATGCCTGGGAGAGATTGACAACAGTATCCTGAACAGAACCCTTTTCTTCTGACGATCCTTTTTGGGATACAGAATTTGACTCTCCAGGACCTGTAACAGACTGGCTGGATGGGAGAGGCCTTTTTTCAAGTTCATAATTTGTATAGTTATTTTCAATTTTCATCTGAAATTCTCCAAAAAATTAAATCATATTTTGGCTGACGGTGGTTCGGATATTCGCTTTCAATTTTTCCAATAAAGTTTCAGAAATTTCAGCGGGAAGTTCACTGGCTGTGCTTCCCGTTTCATCAATGGCTTTAAATTCAAATTCATTTCCATTTTTTCTGGACATGATCAAGCGTTGCCCATATTCATTCTGAAGTTTTTCAAAGGCCTCTTTTTCATCGATATTTTGGGGGCCATTCTTGGCAATTTGCGTCAGCATATCCGAGGAGACTTTGTCAATAATGGCATCCATTTTGCTGCCTGTAGAAATGTTAACCACGTCTGGTGCTCTCTGATTGCCAGAGTTCGACTGGCTTGAAATACGGCCCTGGCGAAGCTGGTTGCCATAAACCCTTAAAACATTACTTACTTGGTATGTGGAAATATCCATTTTCCTGCCTCGATATGCTTTGAGCGTTTAAACTGTTAAGAAAAAAATCACTTAAAATGTACATCGGCACATTGTGAAAAAAACTTTAAAAAAATATTTTTTATATAACGGACATATCCTGTCGGACGCAATGAATATTGAAAATGCTATCATGCCGCCCCCCCCGATGGGCAATGGGCCCGGCCCGGAACCGTAGACGGCTCAATTGGCCGGTTCCTATTACCCATCGGGGGGGCTCTGCTGAGGTTGCCCGGAAGTTTTATTATTCCAGTAGTTCTTTAGTGCGCGAAGCGCATTATAGTGAAAACTATGGACTTTCAGTCCTTTAGCTTTCAGCCCGTGGTTTAGGCCACGGGGGCGCTTTAGCGCCGATTCTATGGGCTTTCAGACCATAGTGGTTTAATTTCTAATAAAAACATATATGGCTGGTGCTTACAGCCATGTATGTTATAAAGAGATTTCAAGTCCTTCCCGGGTAAAAAATATTTCCATGGCCCCATTTTTTTGACAAAGCTGTTGGTATAGCTCATCAATCTCTTTGTCGGTACGCATGGGATCATGGTGAAATAATGCAAGTCTTTTTACCTTGGCTCTTTTTGCGGTTTCAATAGCATGCTCAATGGAACTGTGACCCCAGCCAATTTTTGAGGAAAGGTATTCATGCTGGGTATATTGTGCATCATGGATCAGAAGATCTGCATTGCGAAAAAAAACCTCCACTCGTCTGTTTTCCTGACGGGCGGCCGCTTCACCTTCCAAGGCCATTTGTGCATCATAGGCGGGATTGTCTGGATCAGTGCAGAAAATATTTTTAAAAGGTTCTGTGTCATATGCAGTACAAAGCACTTTATTTTGATATTCAAGCCGATATCCCAGACACAGGATGGGATGATTTAAATATTGTACGTTCAGCACCACCTCGTCCCCGAGTTCATACCGGCCTTCCTTGAGTTCAACGTAAGTAATATTAGCTGCCAGTTCTGTCTGACGAATGGGAAAATATTCATAAGTAAGCTGGCCTCCCACAACACTTTCCAACGGGGTGACCCCACAGGATACAGGCCCGTATACCTTCACACTTGTTCCTGGAATATAAAGTGGGGTAAAAAAAGGAAAGCCCATGATATGATCCCAATGGGTGTGGGAAAGAAAAATTTCTATGTTCATGCTGGACGAGCTCTGCCGGGCCATCAACGCATTGCCCAATTCTCTGATACCGGAACCGGCATCCAGAATGATTAAGCGGTCAGGATCTTCCAGGCGAATCTCAATACAGGCCGTGTTACCTCCATATTTGGTGGTATGTACCCCCGGGCATGGAATGGAACCACGCACCCCCCAGAATTTAATTTTCATTTTTTATCCTTTTGGGCGAAAGTTTTGAACAAGGGAATCAATTTAAATTTAAAAAAGTTTTGGCGTTATTAATTTCTTCTGAAATAATGGGGTTAAATTCAGCCAGTGTCTCAAGAGAAATGCCCGTTTTCTCCACAAGAGGCATGAATGCGGGGGACATTGTGCCCAATAACTTCTCCCAGGCCACAGGCTGATTATCCGCTTTACATGCATTTGAATAGATGTCAGCCAATTCGATGATTGGGGCCATTTCACCATTGGCTTTGTTTTTGTTTCTGGTGTCATGGTGAAAGGCCAATGCCTCTTTGATGGAATCTCCCAGCTGCCATTTTTCAGCAATCATTTTTCCAGACGTACAATGGGTAAATCCTAACAAGGCATTTTCGATGAGACAAACATCTGTTTTTTTGTCTATTGATATTTTTGAGATTTGTGCATAAATTTTAGGAAACTGTTGAATCAAGGGAACCTTGCCAAGATCATGCATCAGACCTGCCAGAAAAAAAAGCTCTTGTTCTGTTGGGGGAATCCCCATTTCCTTGGCGATTAATTTTGCTGTAACTCCCACATGAATGGAATGTGTCCAAAAAAAATCCATGTCCACTGCATCCCCCCCTGGGGAACTGTTTATGCATTTAACAATGGCTGAACTCAATACAATATTTTTTATGGTATTGATACCAAGGATAATAATTGCCCGGGTAAGGGAGGTTACGTTGCTGCGCCGTGAATAATAAGCCGAGTTAATGAGTTGCAACACCTTTCCCGTGAGAACAGGGTCCAGTGAAATAACACGGTTAAGGTCATTGGGTGAGGGCATGGATGTGTTGCAGATTTGCATTATTTTTGCTGCAGTGGTGGAAAGACTGGGCATCTGAAGAATGTAGGTATGAATTTTTTTGTATGCAACGTCTTTGTTTATTTGTGCCATATAAGTCTTGTACTTTTTTTTAGTGTCGATTTAGGAGAACCGGTCTTAAATAACCCTCGGTTCGATAGCCATCATAACATACTGTAATCTAAATAAAATTTTATTTGGATTTTTTATTTTTTATATCTATAAATTCAGACTGTTATAAAAAAGTGGTCGAACCGATGGTAAATAACTTGCCCACTTTAGAACAAGCTACCATTAAACGATAGTACGTTCTGAAAAGAGCAAGTTATTTAAGACTAATGCTTTAGCATGTATACCCGATGATCAAATTTTTGGAAATTTTTTTCCAAAAAACTATAAATTTCCTGATCAAAATTAAGACCTAATAATAAACTATTTACTATAACCTGTGCGTCATGTAAGGTCAAGATAGCACTTTAAATTGATATATTTGATATAATCCCAACGGGTGGACCGATGTGCTGACACGGGTCCTAAACGGTGCCAGCCATGAAAAATTGACTGCACAGATTAAAAATTTTCCATTCATAAATTTTAATATGGATAATGAATAAATGTCACCAAAAATTTATCAAGAAAAAGAGGTAACACAGCTTCAAGAAAAATGGCTTAAAGAGAAACAATGTCTGATGCGGATCATCAGCACTTATGCCATGATTGCCGAATCATTTCCTGAACATGTAGATGAAATCAACTGTATAAAATCCTTACTGCAAGAAGAACCTTTCCTCCCCCGGCAATCCATAGAAGAATCTATAACAATCCTGCGCAGACAGATTTTTGCAAAGGAGGTATCCGGGGAGACAGCATTACCCCAGACAGACCATAATAATGTTCAAATTGAAGCATTAACAGCCCAAATCACAGAAACCCTGCGCATGCTCAGGCGGGTGACTTATTTTTTTCTGGAAGGATTTTATCCACTGGAGGGGGATCTTGCAAAAAAGGCATCTGCTATTCGCATTGAAGTGCGACCAGATGTTTCCATGGATCTGATTGGGCAGCAGGTAGAAGCTTTTGGCATTTATAGTGTGGCATTGAAACAAAAAATATTTACGGATCTCATATCAATAAATGAGATATTTATGGATTTGTTAAAACAGGTCCAAATGGTTGAGCAGCTCACTCAAAATGAATTTAACACCGATGTCCGCGCCAAAGAATTTCAAAATTTTGAGGAGACCATTGGTGAAGAAATGGGTGCCATCACCCAGGCGTTTAAATTTAAAAAAAATCTCAACGATCTTAGAACTGCAGTGCTCAAAAAGCTGGGAAATATCAAAAAAATTATTGCCCTTAAAAAACAGACTGAAGGTCAACAACTCAAACAAGCCAACGAAAAAATTAATCAATTAAAAAAGAAAATTGTTGATGTGCAGGCCGATGCAAAAAAAATATTTGTCAAGGCAGAGGAATTTCAACAGGCCGCTTTTTACGACGGGCTCACACAGATCCATAATCGCAAATCATTTGACCTGAAATTGAATAGTTCAATTAGCGCTTTGTCTCAAGGCGGAAGGCTGGCCCTTATTCTGATTGATGTTAATTATTTTAAGTGGATAAATGATACGTTTGGGCATGTTGCAGGAGATAAAGTGCTTAAAGTTATTGCGGATAATTTAAAAAAGAATTTCCGTCAATCGGATTTTGTGGCCCGGTATGGGGGGGATGAATTTGTTGTGCTGGTGGATGGGCTGGAACCGGACAATATTCAGGCCAGTATTGATCGATTTAAAACCCGCTTAAAGGCCATAAAATTTATTTCTCATACCCATAAAACAAATATTAAAGTTGAAATCAGCGCAGGGCTTTCCATGGCAAAGCCTGGGGACTCAAGCACAACCCTCTTACACCGGGCTGACCAAGCTATGTATGAAGATAAAAAAAACGCCACCCCACCCTCTTTGGATACGGCAAAAGAGTAGGGGAGACTTATGGATAGGAAAAAAGCATATCAAGTGCTGGGAATCCTGCCGGGGGATTCCCTGGAAAAGGCAAAGGCAAAGTACAGAATCAAGGCAAAACAATGTCATCCAGATCGTTTTGCCCATGATCCAAGGTTAATGAAGGCGGCTGAAATTGAAATGACCCAGATCAATATTGCATATCAGGTGGCCTGCGCACAGTTAAAATCCAACAAAAAAACTTCGGATATTAGCAATTGGGTTAAACAAAACAGACACCTTATCCCATGGGTGTCCTGGTTTCACAGGAGTGTGAAAATGGGTAAGCCCTTGCTACAAAAGGCAGTGGGACTCTGGGGTACCCGGCCCGCTCCTGGAACTAACGCACAGCCCTCGGATAAGCCCATCCGGGGGACTCATCCCCATATGAACGCTAAAAAAAAAAGTTTTGATGAGATACTGCAACAAAAGGTAGCAGACATAAAGAAAGACCGTTTTTGTAAAAAATAAGGATCTTGTTGGATTTCAGGGGGTACTTAGCTGGCAAGGTCAGCGGAGAAGTGCTTTTCGTTCATCCATGGAAATTTGCTGGGATTCCGGGATCAACCGTTTTTTATCATAACAGGTGCTGTTACGTCCTGTTTTTTTTGCTTTATACATGAAGGCATCTGCTCGTTCAATGAACTGTGCCGCATTGTCCTTTTTGTACCCGTTGTATTCCTCCACCCCAAAACTTGCCGTGAGAATAACGGATTGATCTTTTAAAATAAGCGGGCTTGTTTCCAACTTCTGTCTGAGTCTTTCCGCCAACTTGACGGCACTGATAAGCTTTTCGTTGGGTAAAATAAATACAAACTCTTCTCCACCATATCTGCATGGAAAATCCATTTTTCGAATATTTTCTTTTAAAATTCTGCTGGTCCATCGGAGGGCTTTATTTCCGGATTCATGACCGAATTGGTCATTGATTCTTTTGAAAAAATCAATATCAGCCATGATAATACTGGTGGGAAGACCGGAACGCATTGTTCGTTCCATTTCACAGTCCAGGGTGTTCATGAGAAATGAGTAGTTATAGTATCCCGTGAGTTCATCTTTGATGGATAAGGATCTAAGACGTTCACACTCTTTTTTTAAACGGAGATAGGTGTCATAAATTTGACACGACTTCATGTCTGCTGGGCACCTTACTAATTCATCCAGTTCCACCACATCCTCCTGATACTTGACGTTCAAGTTTTTTCCCGGCCAATGTTGTAAAAATTGGGCCATAGCGCATCAAATTTTAAAATTAAGGAATGAGTCCGCAATAACATCCCCATTTAAAAATTGGGACGCACTGTCATTCAACGATAGCACGTTCTGAAAAGGGAAAGTTATTTAAGACTGATTCCTAAGTTGTATAAAAACAAGGTTTTATCTCCATGGGTAATAAGTCTGGATGACACAAAGTAATTGCTTTGATACTATAATTATAATGGTTTGTCAAAAAAAGTATTTATTGACTGCTCATTCCCCAAAGTCAACTATCACAATCCGTATGCCCTGATTTGATTTTGGGCATATTATTTTTAATGAACTCTAATATATCCTGGGTTTGGTTCTTGGTGTTCTCCTCCAGAGTTGATGAAATGAGGACCGCCCCGAAAATTTTCTCGGAAGGCATAAAAAAAAATGAAAGTAATAAAAATAGGTGGTGGTTGTTTAAAAGGAGCGTCGGTTGTCTCCAGTATTGTGGAATTAATCATTCAGCGGGGCCGGGGGGATGTCTTTGTCCTGTCAGCCCTGTCCGGCATTACAGACAAACTGATGACCGGCATTGAGGTCTCCATGGCTGATGAAGAAAAAATTCCCACTCTGGTGGATGATATCCGCCAGGAACACCTTTGTCTTGCCCGCCATTTAATGACCTCCCAGGTGTACTTAAAAGCCCTGGAAAAAGAGCTGGAACCCCATTTACTAAAAATAGAGCGGTATTTTTTCGGGATTAATTTTACCCGGGAAGCCACCCCCCGCATGCAGGACATCATTGTCAGTTATGGAGAGCGACTTTCTGTGATACTCATGACCCAGGTACTTAAAAGTCATGGGCAAGAGGCTCGCTATATCATGCCATGGGATGCGGGTATTGTTACCGATGGTCGATTCGCCGATGCCACCGCGGATATGGTCAAGACAGCCGAAAATATGCAAAAAACCGTATTACCCCTGATGACGGATCAGACCATTTTGTTTGTTCCCGGTTTTTTCGGTATCAGCGAAACCGGGGAAGTAACCACCTTTGGCCGGGGGGGAAGTGATTATTCAGCGGCGGTGGTGGCGGCTGCCTTAAAGGCGGATATACTTGAGATCTGGAAGGACACCGAAGGGTTTATGACGGCGGATCCCTGGCGTATCCCCGAAGCAAAATTGATTTCAATCCTCAGCTATGAAGAGGCTTCGGAGCTGGCCTATTCCGGTGCCGCCATCCTTCATCCCAGAACCGTGGAGCCGGTGCGCAAATCAGGCATTAACATTGCCATTAAAAACACCTTAAATCCCGATGGTCCCGGAAGTCTCATCACCGAAAGAGCCGTGTCAGCCAAGAATGTAATTAAAAGCATTTCCCACTCCATGGACATTGCCGTTTTAAAAGTTTACGCTTCCGGAGTGGGTCTGCGCCAGGGTATACTGGCCCATATTGCTGGAAGCCTTTCCCAGGTCGGTATCAATATCAAGTCGGTTGTTACCTCCCAGACCTGTATCAGTCTGCTTTTGTCCAGAAGAGATATTGAACGGGCTCACACAGTGATTCGCGAGATGAAACCCCGGCTTTTCCGGGAGTCAGAGCAGGTGATAAATACGGCTCTCATCAGTGTGGTGGGGGAGGGTCTGCATAACCACCGGGGCATTGCTGCCCGATGTTTTACCGCGGTGTCCGAGGTGGATGTCAACATTGAAATGATCTCTTTTGGTCCTTCCAAGGCAGCGCTTTACTTTCTTGTTCATGAGGCGGACCTTGAAAAAACCATGACGGCCCTGCATTCGCAGTTTGTCTGACACTCGTTTGATTGGGAGCGGGACATCTCTTTGACCGGGGCCTGTGTGGCGTGCCAAGCCTGGGTCAAAGGATGACGTTTTTCCGAGGTTCTTACCCTGGGGCAGGCAGAAAAGCCATATTAAAAAATGGAGGGATGGCATTGACGGACATAAAAATAAAACTGGATCTCCAGGCTCACTGCATTGAAACACAGATAAAAAAAATATATAATCATCGGGTGTCCGTGAGCCTGAAACAAGGGCTTACAGATGAGCTGGAAAGAGAGATTGAAGGGTTGAAGACGGCCCTGGAAACCTTTGATTTTGGAAAATTGAGATCGCACCACCCGCAGCTTGCCGGTGGTGCAAATCATTGGGCTATTTTCACGATAGGGCTCAATGGTGTGCCACACATTGAATTGCCCGGTGGTGGGTATACCCTCGGCAAGGATACCCGATGATGCATTTTTCATTTAGAAATAGTGGGGAAGCTTGCTTTTACTCCTCCTCCTCCTCCTCCTCCTCCTCCTCCGCCGCCGGTGGAATCATAATGACCGGAATTTTGGAGCGTTTTAAAATGCTTTTGATGCGATTCCCAATGGATTTTGAGTTTGTAAACATGGTTTTGTTTGAGCCGAGCACAATGAGGTCACACCCTTCTTCATCGGCTGTATCCAGGATGGTGTCCACCACATGACCATCTTTGACAAGGATATTTTCCACAGCGTATCTGCACGCTTCGCTCTGGGCTGCATCGGAAAAGGTGCCAAGGGCCTGGTGAATGGTGGCCAACTCACTTCTCTTGCCAATGAGGGTTGCCCTGGCATCATGTTTGTGTTTACTGTGGAGCATTTCCCACTGCTCTTTGCCAAGCAGTCCCTTGAGTCTTGAATCCAATGATTCAGGCACGCTTTCCATGACGTGTAAAAGGGTAATCCCCCCCTCGTACCGGGCTGCCATATTTGCAGCATAGGCAAAGGCATGCCTGCAGTTGTTGGACAGGTCCGTTGCAAATAAAATTTTCTTAAAATCTCTGTTCATGATCTCTCCTTTATATTGTGGTATATTTGTATAACGGGCATGTCCTTCGGGACACAACGAATATTGAAAATGCTATCATGCCTATCATGCCGCCCCCCCCCGACGGGCAATGGGCCCGGCCCGGGACCGTAGACGGCCCAATTGGCCGGTTCCTATTACCCATCGGGGGGGGGCTCTGCTGAGGCTACTTGGACACTTCATTTTTCTACAAGAAAGTCTCACCAACATGCTGGAATTAAAGGGCTTTCATTTTCCGTTGTGGCTGGCCTTTCAGCCATGTAGGTTTTTATCTGAAAATGAAGTGTCCAAGTAGCCTCAGCAGAGCCCCCGGGGAGGGGTAATGGAACAGACCAATTGGGCTGTCTAACAGTTCCGGGTCGCTTCCATTACCCCTCCCCGGGGGCGGCATACAGCCATT
>Ga0307929_1002733_pt1 | contig 10980 bp, 11 predicted proteins | sample AceLakmetage1330_FD_203160 | JGI IMG/M metagenome (GOLD analysis project Ga0307929, IMG submission 203160) | Saline water microbial communities from Ace Lake, Antarctica - #1330 | ecosystem: Environmental > Aquatic > Non-marine Saline and Alkaline > Saline | place: Antarctica: Ace Lake...
TGGGAAAACTTATGGGGATTGGCCTATCAATTTCTCTTCTTGAATTTCGGCCAGATCACAGCTCTTGTCGACATTGTACAACCCATGCCTGTTTTAAGGGCAATGAACAATTGCAAGGGTGCCCGGTTTCCTTGGGAGCAGTGAAAGTTACGAATAATCTTGAGTGCCTTGTCTGTGGAAACTGTTTACAACTCTGCCCCCATGATTCACCACAATTAAATATACGTCATCCGCTATCAGAACTTATTATACGAAAAGGAAAAATGATCACCTGTACTATGATGGTTCCTTTTCTTATGGGCTCGCAGCTTGCCAGGTTTATGGATCAGAATATTTTCAACCTGATGGCACAAATTGAACAGGTTTGTATGTTTAACTGGGTGTGCCAAATGGGTCTCTATGCAATTCCTCTGGCCCTTGGGTTTATTATTGTCCATCTCACTATCAGCTATGGTGATCTTTTCTTTGGCGTGTACCATGATGATTTAATGGGACGGTTTTCGCCAATGATACCAATTTTTCTGCCACTGGCATTGGCTGGAGAGCTGGTGAGTAGGATGAATTATACGGTCAGGAACTTTCCGGAATTTGTAACTACGCTTGGGAGACAGTTTGGCTGGGAGCCGTTGGAGCGTTTACTTTTTGTGATTCCAGAATGGGTCTACCCCGTCTATGGAGTGTTCTTTATATTTTTAAGTGAAATTGCAGGGTTATATTTGTTGCAGAAGTTTTTTCTGGAAGAGTGCGAAGGAATAGTTTCGTTATGGAAGTACCGTGCGATTCAGGTAGCCTATTTTACCCTGTTTGGGATTTATCTTTGCCTTATGTCAACGGGGTGGCATATTCCCAGTATTAATATAATGCTTCTCTTTCAGTAAAGAAAAACAGTAGTAGAGCCTGGTCCATAGTCTAAAATGGGCAGAGATTGACACTTTTAGCACTTGCGATAATAATCTCCAAAGATCTGATCCAAACCTGTTATGTGTTCATTTATCCATTTTATCAATTCATTGTGGATTTGGTCTACCAGTGTTGGTGTTATCCCCTGTTTATTAAATTCTTCCTGAATCTCACTAAACCGGGTGACAAATGCAGCATGTGCATCTTTTTGTTCTTGTATCTCAGGGTAGTTGGAATCTTCCATGTATTTTTCTTCCATAACAAAATGTCTGGCAGCATATTGCTTTATCTGAGTCAAGAGCGTATTTATACTGGAAACTTTAATGCCTTTTGCCATAGCATTTTGTAGCTCTTCATTGAAACGAAACAGTTGTTTATGTTGTGCATCAATAACCGGAATATCCAGTTTGTATTCATTCTTCCAGTTCACAGAAATTCTCCATATAGACCTTTTTACAATTTTATCTAAAACGTTTCTATTATTAACACACGTCTTACATAAACGGGATTACTCCGCTTCCTTATTAAACCCTATCAAAACGATTAGGAAAAAGTCAAAAAAAACTTACTACGACCTTACTACGATATTGACTTCTCCAGGAGAGAGTGTAACACTAAGTAGTACTCCATCTTTTGACTAATTTATTTGAACCACATATGCTCTGTTTATGAGACCACATATAATAAGAGTTTAATACTTACTGACACTGTAATGGTCATACCACTGTGTAAAAAAAAGAATTTACAATTAAGAAATCTATAGTCAAGGTGGAAAAAGCAACCAGTGAAGTCAGACCTCAGGTTATGCAATTTCTAAACGGACACCGCAGATTCAGAGTACGGGTGTTTTCCATTATCAACTTTGATCTTTACAGATTTCACACTAAAAGTGAGGACAATGGATAAACGTGTAATTAATGATCTTGTAAGTAAGAGTTGGAAAGATACAACACGTCTTCCTCTCGAATCAACATCTCTTGATGAGTTAACAGATCGAGATGCACTCTATATTGCTTCAGTTGTTTTTTCTGGTGAGAGCCAGGGATCCTTAACCATAGCGACTGGGGAAACACTGGCCACAAAGATTGCAAGCATGATGTTTGAGTGTGAAACTGATTCTGTGTCATATGACGACATTAAGGACAGTATTGGAGAGTTGGTCAACATTCTTGCCGGTAATATGAAGTCAGATTATTTTGGAGGCAGTGACTTGTCACGCCCCCTGGTAATGGAGGGAAGTGATTCGATTTTGTCAATGCTAAATGCCGATGTTGTCTTTCAAAAAATATTTACTTCTGACAACAAAGAACAAGTACTTATTCAAATATGTCACACAGATTAACTCTTATCAACTTGTGGTGAACAATGAAGATATTAATAGTAGATGACAGTAGAGTTGCTCGCATCGGTCTAAAAAAAGCATTATCCGGACTGATGAATATAGATTTCCTTGAGGCTGATGATGGAACGACAGGATTGTCAGCTTTAAAAGATGGCAACCCAGACTTGGTGTTCACTGATTGGTACATGAAGGAAATGGACGGTCTTGAATTTATCAAAAAGGTTAGGGTAGACAAGAACCCAGTGAAGATTTGTATGGTTACCTCGGAGGCAAATGATGACCGCAAAGCTTTTGCTATTGAGAATGGAGCAGATTATATCATAAATAAACCAATACAATTTAATGAGTTAGCGAAGGCTCTCGAAACACTTATTGGATAAATGCACCTCATAAATTACTGACTGACTATGTTTTAAATACTGAGATAAACGCACAGCTTACAAAATGATAGAAAATAGTAACGATACAGCTCCTTTAAATAACCAGGACATCAAGACTCTTCTTGCTTCATATTTTCCTGATACAAGCCACTACAATGAAGAAATAATCCAGGAACAAATTGATGCTGGTGAAATCCTGTTATCACCGGATAAGATTTTGCCTTATCTGCAAACCGTATTTTTCGAAGAACATTTGTTCGAGTTGCAGCCTGACCTGTCCACTCGTGTGTTCTTCACTAATCTTATTGACGATATACCGGATACCACAAAAGAAGAAGGTGAGGACATCATTGATGATGCTGTCACTATTGAATACGAACCGGGGGCGTACCTCAAAAATAATGACAGCTTTGTCATTGCCCCTTTAAACCCAGCTATTGGCAATGCGCGTATCCGAGCTTGCAAATTAGTGGTTGTTCGCTTTTTCATGGGTACCATCGCAGTTGAACTCGGGTGTACATTTCGCAGCAATGAAATGCTTGCAGACAACACACCCGCTCTGCGTCTCGATTTCCCAACTATTGGTCGAGTAAACAGAAATTATCGTCCTTTTCGGGTAAAGGTTGTCTCTGGAGTTGATGCCAAACTCACTATTTTACGGCCTATTTTTGATAGTATTCAGGAAAAAACCCACCAAATAAACGACGTAAGTGCAATGGGCCTATCTTTTCAAATGCTGACAAATGAGCGTAATTTGGAAATAGGTGACCAGGTATCAATCTGTATTAGTGTTCCCGGTATAAACGATCTTGAGTTGGAAGGAGTCGTACGTCATTTCTGCAAGGCTCGTGACAAGAAAGGAGCGTTGATACTCTGTGGCGTTCAGTTCGATCTGGAAAACCGTTCCCTTGCAACAGATATTGAACGGCTTGCCGCAGCTATACAGCGCTTACAGCTACGTGAAATTGCGGAAAAAACGGCCGGGTTGAGTGGCGTTCGCCTTATCAAGTAGCTCGGTAGGCGCAACATTCTGCGCCTTTTTGATTCTCAAACAGTCCTGGCGAAAGTTGTAATCAGAGGCTTATCTGTTGTATCAATTTGTGGATAGTCTTTTTTTTGACAATAATGTCTTGTAGCAATGTGAACTGTACCAGAGCTTTCTGCAGGGTTTCTTCCACTGTGTTGCACTTAAAGTAGATTCCTCCCTGTAAGTAATCCATAAAGAAGCGCAGTCCAAGTTCGTAAGTGATGGCTTGTATTCCATCGTAGATTAAGTCGCAATCCTCAGGCGTCAGAAGTCCTTCTGCTCCGTTAAAGTATCCCTCAAGCACTCCTTTGCAAAACGTTAAATCAAAGGTGACCGTGTCAGGTACGGCTTCTTCTCCATAAGTGTTACAGACGGAACGGAGGCAATCGCCAATATCGTGCTGCAGAAGTCCCGGACCCACGGTGTCGAGATCAATTATCGTGACAGCACGGCCACTCTCCCGGTCAAAGAGGATATTTGAAATTTTAGGGTCACCATGAATAATCCTGGTTGTATTCTGTTTTCTGGAAAGCGTATTTTCAAGAAGTAGTGCACCCTCCCGGTTCTCTTCTATAACCTGTTTGCAAAATTGTGACTCTTTGGATGTGTTCTTTTTGTGATCCTTGCAGATCTGGGCATAGTGTTTGAGATAGTTTTTAAGGATATGAAACCCTGGTAGTGGTACCTGCATTTTGCGAGGATCCAGTCCGGCAAGTCGCTTGTGGAAATGTCCAAGAGCCCATCCAGTTTGTGTTGCCTGCTCTACTGTCTCTGCGCGTGTAAGGCAGGTGCTGCTATCAATATAAGTAAGAGCACGCCACACTGCTCCCTTGTCATCATATACGAACAGGGCACCATCAAGTGCCGGAAGAAGGATAGCATCCTCCCAACGTTGTTTTGTTGTGGGGGCAAGGGTTGATAGATGGAGACTTAGGTGTTGTAAATTGTCGATAAGGATCAGTGGATCTGGAAAAACCTGGTCATTAATTTTTTGGAGGACAAAGGAATGTTCTTCTGTATGAACGACATAGGTGTCATTGATATTTCCCTGGCCAAGGATCTCTATTTTCACACTCTCCTTATTTACACAGAAGCGCTGAATAACTTTTTCAGGAGGGGAATGGCAGGTCATGGTGTCGGGTTTTCCTCGGCGGCTTGTCTGTAATGTGAGCTTTTTTCGAGAAATGGACGTTCGATAAAGTGATAGGAACAGGTTGAAGTAATAAGAATTGAGAAGATAAGAAGTGTGAAACCTGTCCAGGGGTGGCCTGAAAAAAGATCAAAAGTGGTAAAAATCTGTATCAGGGGGAAGTGGTACACATAAACACCGTAGGAAATATCACCATATTTTCCCCAGTTTCCAAGATATGGAAAGGAGAGGGCAAAAGATATGACTGCAATGGCGAGTGCCAGTGGATAGAAGAGTGGCACAAAAGAGATTCCATTAAAGCCAAGAAAGATAAGAGATGGCAGCAGTAATTTCCAATGATGCTTTTTGAAAAATGAGAAGTAGAGATAGATTCCTCCTCCGCTTAGGAAAAATCCAAGTTGCCCAGGAAGTTGTTTCTCAAATTTCAGGTAGAGTTCAACACCTGTGTCCTGATAGAGCTGGAGGAAAAGCAATGAATAGCAAAATGAAGCAATATATAGCAGCCAGAGGATCAGCCATTTTTTCCTGTTTTGGAGAAGAAAAAAGAAAAATGGTACGGAGAGATAAAACATGACCTCAACCTTGATGGTCCAGAGTGGAGCGTTGATAACCGATAGAGGGTTACTTGCAAAAATACCACTGAGATCGGGCTGGAGAAAATTTAAAAAGGCAAGGTTAGAGAAGAGATAGCGGAACCATTCTGTTGAAAATAACACCTTTGTGTCCAAGGCGATAAAAATCGGTAGAAAAACAGCTGCAAGGAGAACCACGGTCAGATATGCTGGATAAATACGGCGTAGACGTTTGTTGAAATAGGAAGAAAGACTTGACGAACGATAATAGCTTCTGAAGATTAAAAAACCACTGACCACAAAAAAACAATCGACTGCAAGGCCTGAATTAAAATAGTGTTCCAGCGGAGAAAAAACATCGACCCCACTTACGTTTGCGAGATGGGCCAGACAGACACCGAATGCCAGCACCAGGCGCAGAAGGTCAAAGTTGTTTTTATGAGGAATATCCGCCACAGAATTATCCGGGAAAATAGTACTTATATAATAATCCGGTGTGCCGGATACGCTTCAGTTTCAGGGGGAATGATACTCGATTTTTGAATAATTTGCTCTTTGAACCGGAGAGTCAAACGGCGTATTGATCAGGATTGATCAATACGCCGTTTTGATTTGCCTATTTTGAGTAAGGGAAAGCCTACAACTGCTTTACACCAGCTTCGCTGATATAGCGTTTTGCCTTACGTTTCAGTTTGGCATCACCCTGTACTTTTTTGAAGAGGAAGGGGTAGCCTTCGCGGTGCCATACTATTTGGCTGGGGGAGTAGCCCCAATCGGTTACTGCTGCAAAACTGGCGTTATAACTGCGGTGACATTTAGGGCCCTGGCAGAAAAATACGATAGTAGCTTTATCCTTTGCAATTCCCTTATCAGCAAGAGCCTTTTCCAGGGATTCCGGTGTTAGAGTGTTTTCTTCCTTTCCTTTCTTGTTGTAAATCAAGAGGACGGCACCGCTTACGGTACCCTTTTTAAAGAAACTTTCCGGCCGTGTATCTACCCAGAGAATATTTTCTCCACTCTTCAGGTTGGTCGCAGCTTCATCGGTGTCCCAGATGGCCACATCCCATGCAAGTTTTTTATAGGATTTTGCAAGCTGGTCTGCTGGGATTTTTCCTTTGTCAACTTCCGCGGCAATTAGAGGAGTGGCAAGTGAGAAACAGAAGAATGCCAAAGCGATTACAACTACAGGTCTAAACAGTGTTCCGGTCATAAAAAAAACCTCCTTGAAATGAGTGTTGATTAGCTCTTTAATGTGAATGATTCTACTCTGCTACGAAGTGTGGTGGCAACGGATTCCAGCTGTTGGGCCGAGGTGTTGAGAGCAACCATCGTTTCACTGGTAACTGTTGCCGAATTACTGATATCTTCAATGTTTTTTGAAAATCCGGTTGTTGTTTCGTAGGCACTGCTGGTGTTGTTGGAAATATCATCAGCCACGGTGGCCTGTTCACTGACTGCTTGGGTGATGACCTGTGAGGATTCCCGGACGAGTTCGATCACGTCGGATATCTTCTCTGCAGATTTGACTGCCTGCACCGTGTATTTCTGAATATCATCTACGTTTTCATGGATATCCTTTGCGGTACTCATGCTCTGGCTGGCAAGATCTTTTACCTCCGAGGCGACTACGGCAAATCCTTTTCCTGCTTCTCCAGCGCGAGCTGCTTCAATGGTGGCATTCAAGGCCAGAAGATTGGTCTGGTCGGCAAATTCTGTGATTGATTGATTAGCTTTGCCAATACTTATTACCACTTTATTGAGTTGCTGAATAACAGTGGAAGATTCAATGGCAACCTGTTTTGCTTCTTCAGTGGTCTGCTTGCTTGTCTCTGTGTTCTCGTTAATGTCTCTGATGGAGAGAGACATTTTTTCGGTACCATCGGCTACTGTCTGGAGATTGTCGGTTACCGATTCAAAGGAGAGTCCCATCTCCTGGGCACGTGTCTCGATAATACTGGAGGTGATTTCAAGATCATCGGAGAGTTCATTTATCTCCTGTGATGTCTGTAGAAGATTTTCAGCATTATCTAGAATTTCACTGATAATAGAGCTGATGTTATCGGTGATGGCGGTGAGGGATTTTCCAAGAGTATCATTGTCAGAATAGACCTCTATCTGTACTGCAAGATTTCCATCAGCAATAGCTTCGGCCTGACTGGCACGTTCTTGAATATGGGCCACCATGGTGTTGAGGGCAGCTGCCATTTCTGTAAGCTCTTTGCTTGCCTTTATCTCCAGGGATGATGAGCAATCACCGGTTGCAAGGGTGTTTGAAAAATCGATAACCTGTCTTATCGGAGCAATGATTCCTCTACCCACGGCCAGATATGCGATTATCTGAGAGAGGAGGACTATGGCAAGGGTACCAAGAAGTCCAAAAAACCAGCGCTTCTGTTCCGCTTGCATAAATTGCGTCGCATCACTGATTACCAGCAGCAGGCCGATTGTTTTCTCGTCGGGGCCTTTGATGGGAAGGATATCTGTCAGGAAATCGGTATTTTGTGCCCTGATTTGAATAAAAGATTTACTTTCCATCTTCTCTGGTAGTGACGGCAGCAGTTTTCCGGTCAGCTCGGTATTAGTGGAAAGGCTGATATCAGCATGGTTTGTATCATAGAGCATCACTTCATTTGTTGTGAGTGTGCCTATTTGCTTCACCCACAGAGAAGAATCAAGGGTCAGTTCCACGAATCCAATGGTGTTGTCATCATCATCGGTTATTACCGTCGCGACACTGTAGGAGACGGGAAACAATGGAGCAGCTTTTTCCGGTGCGCGAAAGAAATAATGGAATTCGAAATCCTCTGCAGCTTTTTGAAAGAGCGGTTGGATATGACCTGGTAATTGCTGAGGGTAGGGGGCAAGGTCTTGTGTCTGTTGCAGGAGAATGTTGTAGTTGGCGTTGTAGACGACAAATTTGGTGATATGCTGTTCCTGGAGGGAGAGAAACAGCCCATCAAGAACCATTTTCGCTGAACTGTTCTGCGGGTCCAAAATAAAACTGATTGTTTCATCCGTATTTAAAACATTGGTTAATGCTTTTTCAAGAATGGGCCGCTGGTTTGAGATGGCTCCGTTGAGAGCAATCGTGTCACCAATGTGCATGGTGCGGTTGCGTTCCTGTTTTAACGCCCCTGTACCCTGGGTATAAATATAGAAGAATACGGGAAGAAGAAGGAGTAGGGGAAGGGCAATCATTCCCATTATTTTAAACTTTAATGACAAAGAATTCATCGTACTCCTGCTTATGAAAAGGATTGTCAGGCCTTGTGCCTGTCTACACTTTAGAGTGTATCATAAGCAGGGAGCAAAAGTGAAATGTTGAAATGAATTTTTTTGAGCTAGGTCCTTAAATCATTACATTCCTTGAAACTTGAAGGGAATTTTGAGAGAAACGTAGAAACCTGCAACTCGTTTATTTATTTCAGTACGGGGTGGGTAGGGATGGATGGTTCCAGCCAGAGAGTAGACCTTCATGCCATATTGAGTACTCTATCCATTCGCCAATAACTCTAATGTCCTAGTTATCTTTGCTCATACGTCACCCCTTGATAAACGGATTTCACCCAAAAATTTTTTCGCTGCGATTGGAAAGATTCCCAGAAGTACGAAAGAGAGAATAAGGCCCGGAGAGAGGATGCCGGAAAGAGAATCGATTTCCCCCAGTTCTTTGCCTGCATTGGCATAAACAATGGTTGACGGCAGCATACCAAGTTGTGAAACCCAGTAGTAGGTCTTTAAACGGATTTTAGTGAGTCCCATGACCAGATTAATAATAAAAAACGGGGAAACAGGAATCAGGCGCAGGGTGAAAAGATAAAAGCCACCTTCTTTTTCCATGCCTTCATTGATACCCTTGAGTTTGTCTCCAAATTTGGCCTGTACCCAGTCCTGTAGAAGGTGACGCGAGACAATGCAGGCAAGGGTTGCCCCAATGGTTGACGCAAAGGAATTCCGGTTACCAGTCCAAAAAGAGCACCGCCAGCAAGTGTAAGGATAATTGACCCAGGGAGTGAGAGTGCAGTGGCCGTGATATAGATGAGCATATAAGAGAAAAGGGTGAGAATCGAATGGTCACTATAATATCCTGCAAAGGCTACCTGGGAGTCTTTGAGGTAGCCAAGGTTTAGGTATTGTTCAAGATTGAGTAGCTTGAAGGCAAGGATAAGCAGAAGGATTACAGCAATAATAACAATTCTTTTGATCATGTTTTTTTTGAAATAGGGCGGCTTTCAGATCTTTCTTTTTTGGAAAAGCTGATAGCCGTAGCTGGCGGCTCCGAGAAGGGCGGCATCACTTCGTATGATAAGGTGGATGGGAATAGCTTTCATTAAGGGGGCCATCTTCTCCTTATTTTGAAAGGCACTCAGGAATAAGTCAAAGGAGATGTTTTTTACAATTCGAGGCAGAATCCCCCCACCTAGAAACAGGCCGCCTGTAGGATAGGTTTTTAAGGCCAGGTTCCCAGCCTCTGCCCCTAGAATTTCCAGAAAAAGAGAGAATGTTTTCAGGCAGAGTGGACAAGGAGATTTGGCAAAGGCAGCTTCTGAGATGGCAGCAGTTTTATCCGATGCAGCAGCTATTGTTTTGAGGTGTTCAGCATCTCTTGCAATATCTGTAGTGGTCAGGAAATCAAAAATATTGGGGATCCCAATACCGGAGCAGAGACGTTCATAGCTGACGGAAACATGTTTTCTCTGCAGGTAACTGAGAAGGCCGGACTGTTCCTGATTCAGTGGTGCAAAATCGCAGTGTCCCCCTTCACTGCCCTGGGGGAAAAAACATCCATCCTGTTGAATGAGAAAGCCCTCTCCAAGACCGGTGCCAGGAGCAATTACTGCCTGAATACCTTCTCTTTCAGGTCGGCCCTGCTGGATTTGCAAGAGCTCTGTTTCTGCAAGAAAGGGAAGAGCACTGCAGACAGCGGTAAGGTCATTGATAAGGTCGATTCTGGCAAATCCAAAGTGATTATGAAGTTCTTGTTCGTTCAGTGTCCAGTCTCGATTGGTCAGCTGTGCATTGCCCTTATGGACAACAGCTGCGACTCCAAAACAGCCATACTCCGGTGTCGGTAAATCCGTAGCGCTTAAAAATTCTGTAAGAATTGTATCAAAGGTAGGGAAATTACTGTTGATATACCGCTGGCGGCAAAGAGGCGGATCCTTTGGGCTCTGTGAAAGATCAAAGATTGCCAGGTCACTTTTTGTTCCACCTATATCTGCCGCCAACAAGGATGTCATATTATTTTTCTTCCGTGGGGTATTTTGATCTAAACCAGTCTCTCCATCCGCCTTTTAATGCATAGACATCGGTGAAACCATCAGCGAGTAACTGTCGTGCCAGACCGGCACTTGTTGCTTCGCTGGGTCAGGCACAGTAAAGCACAAGAGTTTGATCTTTTTTGTAGTTTTTTGACCAGGTTGCGATGTCACTTCCTGGGGCCCGAACGGCTCCTATAATCTTAAATTCACTGGAACTCCAGTCTCTTCCTGACCGAACGTCGAGAATGACTGTGTTGCCGGAGTTGAGTTGGGCCTTGAGTTCGTCCTTGCTCATCAGCGGTACATCGGCGGCGATTGCCGGAAGTCCTGTGCTGAGCAAAAGAAATG
>Ga0307929_1002736_pt1 | contig 10967 bp, 8 predicted proteins | sample AceLakmetage1330_FD_203160 | JGI IMG/M metagenome (GOLD analysis project Ga0307929, IMG submission 203160) | Saline water microbial communities from Ace Lake, Antarctica - #1330 | ecosystem: Environmental > Aquatic > Non-marine Saline and Alkaline > Saline | place: Antarctica: Ace Lake...
AATTTCTTCTACCTGAGTCTGGTAAACTCAGACTTTCTCAAAATCCGAAGATTTCTTAAAAGCTACCACCCTAAAAAATTACGGCTTTTTAAAAAGCCGCTATCCCTTTAGGGTAGCGGTAGTTTACATTTGTGAATTCCTTTTTGGGGAAGGTGAATAAGAATTCTTTAATTTTTTTCCGGTAAGGTATGCCTTGGCAGGATCTACTATAAAGCGGTCTTTAAGGGCTGTTCTTCCCAAAAGCATCCTGAACATCATACCGTCACGGTTGGTCAATGATATTTTGATGGGGCATAGCAAGGAACCCAGAAGAACGTTGGTTTCAATGACATACCGCATTTCCGTATGGCCCCCCGAGTCTTTAACAAGGCGCTGGTCAACCACAGGCGCTTCACAGAACAATTTAATATCTGAGCGTTTTCGGAGAGGATGAATACCAAAACGAACCATCAGCTGGCCTTCAGAGGAGAACTCTTCAAGGCTGAAGGTGTGAAGGGCGGATGTCCGGGCACCGGTGTCAATTTTAGCTTTCAGGGCGGGAATCCCCAGATCCGGTAAGACCAGCCATTCTTTCCAACCTATTAGCGTGCATTTTTCCGGGTTGGACTTTGATTGGGAGTTTAACAAAGAATATCCTTTCTATATCAAAAGTGCAGTGTATAACATTCGGATATCATATCAGAGTTTTTGTAAAAACACAGCACAAATTTATGGTTTCCTTTGTATCTCTCCAAAAGTGAGCTACCCGCTTAAAGCGGTATATTCTCAAGAATTTTCATGTGGATAATTAGCTTTTAAGGCTCATCGCGGATTAGTGCGAAAAAAATGTTTTCAGTTCATTTTTTGCGGGACATTGTCTATCAAATAATCTATGACCGTAAAGGGTGGTTGGATTTCACCAAGCATTGAATTTTAATCTATTATTTCAATTTACTTTTGTTCTCATAAAGGGTGTTGAAACGATTGCTATTTTAGGCAATAAAATCAAGTGTTTATATCAATGCTGAATTTTGATGTTTTTGATTGTAACACCTTGAAATAATTATTATTTTAAAAATAATTTTCAACACCATTTACTATAACTTAAATTTTTGTTCTTTTTAAATTAATAATAAATTTAATAAATTATGAAAAATTACAACTCCCGAGCTGCCTTGATACTCTTAAAATAACATGATATAACAGCCACGCCCTGAAGGGTAAAACTTCACATATTTTTATAAAAAGTGGAAAAGCAAGGTGGATACCCTGAAGATAGGGCTTGCCTCTACCATAATAAATATACATGGAAGTAACCACCTGCCACAACAAATAATGAAAAAGTAAAGTGTGCGAACAACCCAGTACCCAGCATCTACTTTTTCATATAACTGCCACGGGCAGACCGTATTCTGGTTCCGGCCTACCCACAACGAAATATGAAAGAATGTTAGACATATCTACTCTTTCATATAAAAAAAAAGCAACTATGAATTTTCATCTATTGTTATACATGAAATGAATTCTGCGGGGAAATATTTTGAAAAAAAAAGACCGATTAATCTTCCGGTGCCAATCCTGCGGGTATGAGACCCATCAATGGATGGGAAAATGTCCCGGTTGCGGAGGCTGGGACACCTTGTCCGGGGAAAAACCCAAAGATAGCCCCACACCCGGAGCACGATTTTCCCGAGCCAGAACGGTTGCCGTACCCATGGGAGCCATTGAGTTTGATGAAGATCCCCGCATTGAAACGGGAATTCAGGAGTTTGACCGCGTTCTGGGCGGTGGCATTGTGCCGGGAACCCTTGTACTCATCGGAGGTGACCCGGGTGTGGGAAAATCAACCTTGATGCTCCAGGTTCTTTCCCGACTTGCTGAGTCAGGCAAAAAAACACTTTATGTCTCCGGCGAGGAGTCCATTCGGCAGCTTAAAATGCGAGGAGACCGCCTCTCTTCCGGGGCCACCTCCATGCTGGTGGCGGCAGAAACAGATCTTGATTCCATTATCTCCATGGCGGAATCGGAAAAACCCCATGCCATGGTGGTGGATTCCATCCAGACGGTGTACAACCCAGACATTGCATCCACACCAGGCAGTGTTACCCAAATCAGGGAGGCTTCCATACGGTTGCTCAACATGGCAAAACAATCGGGTGTTCCCCTTTTTCTTGTGGGGCATGTGACCAAGATCGGGGCCATTGCAGGCCCCAGAATCATGGAACACATGGTGGATACCGTGCTTTATTTTGAAGGGGATCGCAGCCATGTATTCAGGATTTTAAGGGCCGTGAAAAATCGATTTGGTTCCACCAACGAAATCGGGGTGTTTGAAATGAAGGAAAAGGGGCTTGCTGAAGTGCCCAACCCCTCTGAAATATTTTTGGCAGAAAGATCGGTGAACGCCCCGGGATCAGTGGTGACGGCCAGCATGGAGGGTACCCGCCCCATTTTAATTGAAGTCCAGGGTCTTGCTTCCAGCTCCGGGTTGGGAACTCCCCGGCGGACAGTGCTGGGGCTGGATCCCAACCGGGTGGCGCTGATTGCTGCGGTGATGGAAAAACGCCTGGGCATTAACCTGTCAGGGCTGGATATTTTCATGAATGTGGCAGGGGGGGTAAAGGTGGTGGAACCGGCAGCCGACCTGGCTATTGCGGTTGCCCTGGCATCCAGCTTTCTGGATATGGCCGTTCCCGAGGGAACCACTGTCATTGGTGAAATCGGTCTCACCGGTGAGATCCGGGCAGCAGGACATGTGGAAGCACGGGTGAAGGAGGCTGCCAAAATGGGATTTACCCGTTGTCTCCTGCCCCAAAACAGTATAAAACAAGTTCCAGATATTCCAGGTCTTACCATCCAGGGGGTGACCTCTTTAAAGCAGGTCGTGGAACTGCTTTTTTAGTTGGCATCTTTCATATAACACCCATGCCCTGATGGACACAACGAATATAGGGTCGTAGACGCGGAGCCAAATGGCTGTATGCCGCCCCCGGGGAGGGGTAATGGAAGCGACCCGGAACTGTTAGACAGCCCAATTGGTCTGTTCCATTACCCCTCCCCGGGGGCTCTGCCTTAGGTAACCTTGGAGGCTACCCTTTAAAACTGCCACGGGCAGTTATGCAATGATGGCTTAGTAAACTCAGAGAACGTAAAACTCACGAGTTAGCTCCTGCCACAAGAAATTTTGAAAATCTCCTTAGTTTACCGGGATTTTGTATAAAAAATTAAACCACTATGGGTTTAAAGCTCATAGAATTGGTGCTAAAGCGCTCCCGTGGCCTGAGCCACGGGCTGAAAAATAAAGGACTAAAAGTCCATAGTTCTCACTATAATGCGTTTAGCGCACTAAAGAACTACTGGGACAATAAAGGCGATGATGGTACAAAAAAAAAAGAAATCTAAAAAAGGACCCCAGTGGGCAGATCATCTCACCCACAGGGCCAAAGCAGAAAACTATCCGGCCCGCTCTGTTTATAAATTGATGGAGATACAGAAAAAATTTACGGTATTAAAAAAAGGGGATACGGTGCTTGATCTGGGATGTGCCCCGGGATCATGGCTCATATATGTTGCCAAAACAGTGGGTAATGCCGGGAGGGCCCATGGCATAGATCTTAAAGCCGTTGAGGTGGCACTTCCGGGGAATGCCGTGGCCCATGTGGGGGATATCTTTGACATGGATGAAAGTATTACCGCCCCTGAAGGGAAAAAGTATAATGCTGTATTAAGTGACATGGCACCTGCCACCACAGGTCGAAAAGACATTGATGCCGCAAGATCTCAAGGCTTGTGTGAAGCTGCCCTGGCAAAAGCACTGGAGTTATTGAGCCCCGGCGGTCATTTTGTCTGTAAAATTTTCCAGGGGGGAGATTTTAAAATTTTTGAAAAAGAAGTTCAGCAACACTTTAAACAGCATAAAATCTTTAAACCGGAAAGTTGCAGAAAATCAAGTAAAGAGATATATATTATTGGTTTGAATAAAAAATAACAGTTAAAGAGGAGATATCCATGTCAGGACATAGTAAATGGTCGACCATTAAACATAAAAAAGGGGCAGCAGATGCCAAGCGGGGTAAAATTTTTACCAAGCTTATCAAGGAAATCACTGTGGCTGCAAGAATGGGGGGCGGAGACCCGGATTGCAACCCTCGCCTCAGAACTGCCGTTGCCGCAGCCAAAGCCCAGAATATGCCCAAAGATAATTTGGAGAGGGGTATTAAAAAAGGTACAGGCGAGTTGGAAGGGGTGGATTATGAAGAGATCCTCTACGAAGGATATGGCCCGGGGGGGGTGGCTGTGCTGGTGGAATGTCTCACGGACAACAGAAATCGTACCATTGCCGATGTTCGATGTATTTTTAGCAAGGCAGGTGGAAACATTGGAACCGATGGGTGTGTCGCTTGGATGTTTGATAAAAAGGGTTTGATCTCGGTGGATAAATCAGATTCCGATGAAGACGCACTTATGGAAATGGGTCTGGAAGCAGGTGCCGAAGATGTAAAGGATGAAGGGGATTGCTTTGAGATAATCACGGCACCGGAAGATTTTGATGCGGTAAAAGAGGCAGTGGATGCGGCTGAAATTAAATACAATATGGCCGAAGTCACCATGATTCCCCAGACCCAGGCAGCACTGGAAGGAAAAGAGGCGGAGCAGATGATCCGGTTCATGGAGGCTCTGGATGATTGTGATGATATCCAGAAATTTTACACAAATGCCGACATCTCCGACGACGTTTTCAATGCCATGTAGTCAAACTCATCAATTAAAAATGCTCTGCTGGGTGATTCTAACATAGCAGTTGATTCGGGGGGTTGAAGGTCTTTATTCAACCCCCCCGGTTATTACATCGCTTTTGTCCTGAATGGCTGTTTACTGGATAATTAAGTTTTTGGGGCGGCTCTCTCCCCTAATATGTGAACATAAAAAAACGATTATCGTGGGTTTACATCTTCAGGGTATTTTCCACCCAATATTAATTCATCTCAATTAAATCCACCCCATCCGGAGTGGTGAATTCGAACACCGACAGGTCTATCTTTTTAAATACAATATTCCAGAAGTCCAATGTGGTGGTGTCACCGTAGGGGTTGTGGGTGGTGACCTGTACAATGTGATCGTTTGCTTTTAAAATTCGAATATTGATGGCTTTAATATCCAGGGACTCTTTTTTGGGTTCCAGAACCAAGGTAATATGATCGGTGTCAGCATTGTTGCTTTGAATATGAGCGTTGTATTTTTCTCTGACAAGGGAAATCTTGGATAAAAAGGCGCCACCCGCCCCTGAGTTAAAAAAGGCCTGGGCATCTCCCCTGACCACTTGGTTTTCATCGGGACGGTAAATCCATAGACTGGTTCCATTGGAGATTATCTGGTGCTGGGTGGGCACAAGATATTCCCAGCGCATTTTACCAGGATGGCTGAAAAAGACCTTTCCCGAAGCGGTTTCTGTTATTTCCAGGGCTGTCAGGGTGGATATCTGATGAAAATTTGCACTGAAATCATTGCCGGCATATTTTTTTTCCATGCGATTCAGGATTTCCTGGGTCTCTGGTGTGTCTGCCCGGGCGTCCTTGGGATGAAAATCGTTGAAGCCAATGAAGCAACCGAGCAACAGGATGAGAAAAAATATTTTTCTTTTCATGGGTATCCCTTCCCTTTAAATAATGAGTTTTAAATAAATACCACGGTCAAATCGTATTCTGGCCGAAAAATAAACTGAATTACCGGACTAATTTGTTGATATCTTTCCGGGTATCCGTGGCATAGAGACGTCTAAGCTTGGGCTTTTCAATTTTACCTGTGGCATTTCTGGGAACCTGGGCAAATATGATTTTTTTTAGCCGCTTATACCGTGGTAATCCAAGCCCAAATGTTTTGACGTCATTTTTTGTCAGTTCCATACCGGGTTTTATGGCAATGATTCCTGCTGGAATTTCACCCAACCGTTCATCGGGGATACCGATGACGCCAATGTCCTGGATTTTCTTATTCTGCATGAAAAAATGTTCAATTTCAACGGGGAATATATTTTCCCCACCGCAGATTATCACATCTTTTTTCCGGTCCACCAGAAAAATAAATCCATCCTTGTCCCGCCGGGCAATGTCACCAGTGTGAAGCCATCCATCTTTCAGGGTTTCTGCCGTGGCTTCGGGGTTCTTATAATAACATTTCATAACGCCAGGCCCCCTGACAATTAGTTCTCCACTTTCTCCGGGAGGCAGTTGATTACCCGAGCCGTCCACAATGCGAGCCTCCCAGTCAAACCCTGCTTTTCCGATGGCACCCACCTTGTGATCATTATCCATGCCAAGGTGAACACATCCGGGACCTGTGGATTCTGTGAGACCATAGTTGGTATCATAGCAATGCCCAGGAAAATATTCTTTCCACTCCTTGATTAAAGAAGGCGGAACCGGTTGGGCACCAATGTGCATAAGCCGCCATTGATCCAGTTTGTATGTGGAAAAATCAATGAGGTTTCGCTCAAAGGCAATGAGGATATCATGGGCCCAGGGAACCAGCAGCCATACGATGGTGGCTCCTTCTTCGGATACGGCTTCCATTATCCATTCGGGCCGAACCCCCTTTAGAATCACAGATTTAGCCCCCACCAGAAAGCTGCCAAACCAGTGCATTTTTGCCCCGGTGTGGTACAGGGGGGGGATACACAAAAACACATCTTCCCGGGTTTGTCTGTGGTGGTTATTCTCAATGTAGCAGGCATGTTCAAGGTTTCTGTGGGTCAATAAAACGGCCTTGGGGGTACCGGTGGTACCGGATGTAAAATAAAGGGCCGCATCATCTTCAATGGAAATGGAAACCTGGGGAGGGGCATCCGGGTTGCCAGATTGAATAAAGATGCCATAGGGAATGGCGTAATCGGGGCACAACTCCACAGGCCCTGTGAAAATCCATGTGTGCACAGTGGTTTGAAGAATAGATCGAATTCCTTCAAGTCTCTCAATGAACTCTTCACCGAAAATGAAAATCTTGGCCTCGGAAACTTCCGTACACAGTCGTATCTTATCAGCCTCAAATCTGAAATTAAGGGGAACAGCCCAGGCCCCGGTGCTGAGAATACCAAAATAGATGGGAAGCCATTCCAGACTATTGGTCATAAGTTGAACAACGCCATCGCCTTTTTGAATGCCCTTTTTAACCAGGGCATTGGCCATGCGGTTGGCATCCTGGTAAAAATCATTCCAGGTGATTTCTCGGCGTATATTTTCCTTGGGAGCCCTTTCAACCAGGGCAATATCATTTTTGTAAAGTCGGCTGTTTCTTGCCAGGATTTCAGTGATGATCATGGTGAGATTCCTGTGTGAGTTTTATTGGTGGTGTTGTGTCCACCGTGGGCAAGCCTGACCCCCATGGCGAATGAAGCCTCTAACCGGGAAGATGGGAATGCAGCCATCCAGAGAGTTTATACCATCGGTTCGACCATTTTTTTGTAAAAAATTGAATTTATTGATATAAAAAACCAATAAATAAAAAACACAAATAAGATTTTATTTAGATTACAGCATGTTATGATGGTTATCGAACTGAGGGTTTTTATAAGAAAGTCTCAGCAACATACTATAATTAAAGGACTTTCATTTTTCGTTGTGGCTGGTCTTACAGCCATGTATGTTTATATGAAAAGGAAGTGTTCAAGTACCCTCAGCAGAGCCCCCCCCCGATGGGTAATAGGAACCGGCCAATTGTGCCGTCTACGGTTCCGGCCGGGCCCATTACCCGTCGGGGGGGGGCGGCATAATGCCATTTGGCTCCGCGTCTACGACCCAATATTCGTTGTGTCCAGCAGGACATGCCCGTTTATATGAAAGAGTAGACGCGTCTAATATTCTTTCAAGCTTCGTTGTGGGCAGGCCGGGGCCAGAATACGGTCTGCCCGTGGCAGTTATATAAAAATCCCGCTGTACACCAAGTGCACAGCGGGATTTTTATAAAAACCTATCAGTATCCTTCATACGAATCCAAGAATCATTTACATTCTTTTGGTAAAAAATTCCTGCAAATGAGGAAATCCGTTAAAACGTGTAAAGTATTTTTGAAGGATGCCAACCTATCCAGCCGAAGCAAAAATTACTTCTTGTCGTCTTTTACTTCTTCAAAGTCAGCGTCCATGACATCATCATCCTGGGAAGCTGCCCCCGCTTCTTGTTCTGCACCGGGTGCGGCACCTTCCTGGGCTGCCTGCTGATACATGGCTTCAGCCAGCTTGTGGGAGGCCTGGGTCAATGTTTCAATTTTGTCCTTGATGGCCTTGGCATCCTCACCGTCTTTGACCTGTTTGAGCGCTTCCATACCGTCTTCAATGGTTTTTTTGGTGGCTTCATCAATCTTGTCACCATGCTCTTTCAGAGTTTTTGTGGTCTGATCAATGAGGGATTCTGCCGTATTTCTGGCATCCACCAGCTCACGCTTTTGTTTGTCTTCATCAGCGTGAAGTTCGGCATCTCTCACCATTTTTTCAATATCTTCCTCGGAAAGACCGCTGGCAGCCGTAATCTGAATGGACTGCTCTTTTCCAGTTGCCTTGTCCTTGGCAGAGACGTGGACAATCCCATTGGCATCAATGTCAAAGGTGACTTCAATCTGGGGAACGCCCCGGGGTGCTGATGGTATTTCAGACAGTTCAAACTGACCCAAGGTCTTGTTGCCGGTGGCAATTTCCCGTTCTCCCTGGAGCACATGGATTGATACGGCTGGCTGATTGTCAGCCGCAGTGGAAAATACCTGGCTCTTCTTGGTGGGGATGGTGGTGTTCTTTTCAATGAGTTTTGTCATGACACCGCCCAGGGTTTCAATACCCAGGGAAAGCGGGGTCACATCCAACAGCAGCACATCGTGAACATCGCCCTGGAGTACACCTGCCTGGATGGCAGCACCCATGGCAACCACCTCATCTGGGTTTACACCCTTATGGGGTTTCTTACCGAAAATTTCTTCCACTCGTTTCTGCACGGCGGGCATGCGGGTCATACCACCCACCAGCACTACCTCATTGATTTCACTGGGGTTGAGTTTGGCATCTGTTAATGCCTGCTTGCAGGGTCTTGCCAGATTGTCCAGAAGATCGGCCACCAGAGATTCCAATTTTGCCCGGGTGAGTTTGACATCCAGATGTTTGGGGCCACTTGCATCTGCTGTGATGAATGGCAGGTTCACATCTGTTTCAACGGCAGTGGAAAGCTCCATCTTGGCTTTTTCTGCAGCCTCTTTCAGGCGTTGAAGTGCCATTTTGTCGCTGCGGATATCAATGCCCTGATCTCTTTTGAATTCATCGGCAATGTAATCAATGACCCTCAGATCAAAGTCTTCACCACCCAGATGGGTATCCCCATTGGTGGATTTTACCTCAAAAACCCCATCGCCGATCTCAAGGATGGAGACATCAAAGGTACCACCGCCAAGGTCAAATACAGCAATTTTTTCTTCGCCTTTTTTGTCCAGACCATAGGCAAGGGATGCGGCGGTGGGCTCGTTTATGATACGCTTTACGTCAAGACCTGCGATTTTACCGGCATCCTTTGTGGCTTGGCGCTGGCTGTCGTTAAAGTATGCAGGAACAGTGATAACGGCTTCTGTCACCTCTTCTCCCAGATACTCTTCTGCTGTTTTCTTGATGTTGGCAAGAATAAAAGAGGAGACTTCCGCCGGGCTGTGCTGTTTTCCCCGGAGGTTGATCCGTGTATCACCGTTGGATGCGGCTTCAATTTTGTAGGGGAGAACACTCATGTCTCCCTGGATCTCCTTGGACTGAAACTTTCTGCCCACCAGACGTTTGACGCCAAATACCGTGTTTTCCGGATTGGTAATGGCCTGTCTTTTGGCGGTCTGACCCACCAGGCGATCGCCATTTTCTGTGATAGCCACAACAGAAGGGGTGGTTCTTCCGCCCTCGGAGTTTGTAATTACCTTTGGCTCACCCGCTTCCATTACGGCCACGCATGAGTTAGTTGTTCCCAAGTCTATTCCGATGATTTTACCCATGTTCTATTCCTCCAAATAAGATGTATATGATCTGTCTTTAATTTTTAATTGTCTTGTTGTGCAACTGATTTAGAAACCACCACCATGGAGGGCCGCAGCAGCCTTTCATGGAGAATGTATCCTTTTTGAAGCTCATTGATAACCGTATTCTCAGGGTGTTCGTCTGTTTCAAGTTGGGTGACGGCCTGGTGGAATGTCGGGTCAAAGGGAGTGCCTTGGGCTTCAATGGATTTGATGTTGAAGGCGTCAAACAGTTTGATCAGTTCTTTGTGGGTCAACTGGATTCCTTCAACTATTGCCACCTGGTTGTCTTGCTTTTCTCCAGAGTCAATGGCACGCTCAAGGTTGTCCACCACGGTGAGCAATTTTTTAAACACCGATTCATTGGCATATTTCCTGAAATCAAAGATCTCTCTGGAAGAACGCTTTTTGTAATTTTCAAATTCTGCTGAAAGTCTCAGAGATTTGTCTTTTTCGGCCTGGAGTTCTGCCTGGAGCGTTGCAATGTCCGGTTCGTCTTCAGATGATGTGTCTTTACTGCAGGATTCCTCATTATATGGGGAGTCCGCTACACCGGGTGACTGTGCATACGTTGTCGTATCATCGCCGGCTTCTTTACCGGTCTCTTTTCTTAAAGATTCATCTTTGTCAGCCAACATTTTCTCCTGATCCAAGTATTTTGATATATAACGTCTTAAAAAGTATATAATAAACATAGATTTAATTTTAGGAGAAAATAAGACCGTTTGATGTCATGTCAAGAAATAAAAATGGGGAGGAGAGGCTAAAAAAAAGACCCGGCTGGCTGGCAAATCACCGGAATATTGCATGACCGGGATCAATCCACGACACAGATGATATCACTTATCGCTGCTTCCTTCCGGATCTGACGAGGTTCATGACCTTCTGTTACGCGGCGACCGATCAGAATACCCATGGGCAATTTGACACAGCACAGCCGGGAGACAGAATCTATACTTCAA
>Ga0307929_1002738_pt1 | contig 10958 bp, 5 predicted proteins | sample AceLakmetage1330_FD_203160 | JGI IMG/M metagenome (GOLD analysis project Ga0307929, IMG submission 203160) | Saline water microbial communities from Ace Lake, Antarctica - #1330 | ecosystem: Environmental > Aquatic > Non-marine Saline and Alkaline > Saline | place: Antarctica: Ace Lake...
AATTCGTCAGTTAGTTGGAGTTACAGAAGAAATTCATATGACCACAACATCTAGCCTGAGTTTACGAAATAGCATCACCTAAATCAAATAAATCCTTTATTTTTTGATAGTTACAGATTTAAATTGTACCCCCTAACAAGGCATTCTTTGAGGGGGAATACAATATTTCATGGCATATGTAGCTCGCAAGCGAATTAAAGGCATCACCTATTATTTTCTTGCAATGAGAGCAGATCGGAAGCAGTCCACTCAGTTTTTTGACCTCTGACAAAGCAATCTTCAATTCTTCGATCACCTTTTCACGTTGTTTTTCGGCGTTAATTCTTTCATCCAGGTTCCGGCTGTTTTGAAGTGCTATCGCTGCAAGCTCGCCAAATCCACCAGCCATTTTGGCGTCATTATCATCAAAGTTGGTTTTTTTGTTCGCAAGGCCTATTATCCCCACTGTCTTCCCTTCCAAAATTAACGGAGCGAACATGACATTTCGCAATATCACGTGCCCTTTGGGCATAAAATCAACCCATTCGCTGTTCATGAAATCATTGTGGTAAACGGTTTTATTGGTTCTGTAGGCCTCCGCTCGCAATCCCCGGATCGGCATGGGCAATTGAGGGTCAACGTCACAGGGCAGTCCTCCAGCTTCGAGAAAGAGGACTTCGTTTTCCTCTCCGGTATCACTCAGCAGTGCCACGTAACCGGAAGTTGCACCAATAAGATCTTTACAATGGTCAAATATGGAACGTGCAGATTCTGCAAAACCCTTTGCTTCCAAAACGCCCTTGGAACCGTCCATTATGGCATGCAGTTCCTTTTCACGAAGAAACGATTCTTGAATGGTCTCTACCAATCGAGTAGCTAGATTGTCTCTGATAACGGACTTTTTCTTTAGTTCGTGGATCTCCTGGATGAGATCCTCTTTTGAAGTATTACGGTGCATTTTCACCTTACCTTCTCACGAAATTCACTGTTTATTTGGGATAGTATTTTTAACCATTTCGAGTTCATAGATTTAACTTTCGGATCATTATCCTTGAGTCTTGCTCCTGGTCTCGTCCAGCACTTTTCTGACCATTTGGGCCATTTCGGATCTAACAACCGGTTTCATAAGCAGACCTTTGATCCCTAACGTATGGGCGTTCTCATTGTTGATCCTTTCGCTGAAACCGGTGCAGATAATGACCGGTATTTCCGGCCTGATAGATTTTAATTTTCTGGCGAGTTGGTCTCCTGTCATGTTCGGCATGGTCATGTCGGAAATCACCAAATCAAAAGTGGATGGACTTGCCTTAAATGCTTTCAAGGCATCGGAGCTGCTCGTATGCTCTGTTACATGATAACCAAGACGTTCAAGCATCTGCTTTTCCAGATCAACTATAAATTCATCATCATCAACTAACAAAATACATTCATTTCCCTTAGGGGCACTTTTGGCCTGTTGAATCGTGTCTGTATCAACAGTTTTCTTCATTAATGGCAAATAGATGTTGAAGGCAGTCCCTTTACCCAATTCACTGTAAACCTTGATGTCGCCCATGTGCTCTTTTACGATGCCATATGCCACGGAAAGTCCGAGACCCGTTCCTTTGCCTTGTTCCTTGGTTGTAAAATAGGGTTCAAATATTTTATCCATGATGACTGAATCGATTCCACACCCATTGTCGGAAATGGTCAACATAGCATATGGTCCGGAATCAAGGGTTTTCTTGATTGAATCTTCCATTTCCACATCGATTTTCTTCAACTCCACAGAGATTTTTCCACCGGATTCCTCTACAGCGTGGTACGCGTTTGTGATCAGGTTCATGGCAATTTGATGCATCTGGGTTGGATCGGCCATTATCCTCCCAACATCCGCATCGATATTCTGAAAAATTTCGATATTGGCTGGAATCGTTGAGCGGATTAGCTTTAAAACCTCTTTTAATACCGGCTGAATGCGAACCGGGATCATCCGATGTTCAGATTGGCGGCCGAATGCCAGGATTTGTTTTACCAGGTCGCTTCCCCTCATACCTGCTTTTAAAATTCTCTCGGCATATTCGTGCTCCGGACTATTTACGGGAAGATCCTCCAAAAGCAACTCGGAAAGTCCGACGATTGGAAAGAGAATATTGTTGAAATCATGCGCAATGCCGCCTGCCAGGTTACCGATGGATTCCATCTTCTGGGCTTGTTGCAACTGGGCAAGGAGTTTCTCACTCTCCTCTTCGGCCAGTTTGCGGGAGGTGATATCTATTATTGAACCTTCAATGTATCCTTTCTCAGGGTAGATTGTAGCAGAAAAATTGATCAAAATATGGGTACCATCCCCACGGACGATCTCTGTGTCATAATCATAAATGGAACCCTCTTGAGACAATTGTTCCGTCAGTTTATCGCGCGCGTTAGGATCGGCCCAGGATTTACCGGGATGAAAGCTGGTCATGCATTCCTCAACCGTATCATAGCCTGCCATCTGAGCATAACGTTCATTGGCCTCTATCAACCGACCATCAATACTTGTACGAAACAGCGCAACTTGTGCTTCGTTGAACAGATGTTTGTACTTCTCCTCGCTCTGCCGTAGAGCCTCCTCCATTCCCTTTCGTTGGGTGATGTCCTGCGCAGCACCCCAGAGGCCGATTGTTTTTCCTTCCGAATTCGTTACGGCCTCGCCCCGAACCCATATCCATCCTTTGCTCCCATCTTCCCTAACCATTTCCAGTTCGAGTTCATAAGGAAATCCAGTATCTCTGGTTCTTGCCATGGAGGAGGACAATAACGACCAGCTTTCCGGAGTGAACAATTTCATATGTTCGGTATAATTTGGTGGGGGCGATGTCGGATCAAAACCATACATTTTGTAAAGTTCTTCAGTCCAGAAGACCTCATTGGTTTCCACATCCAGGCGCCAACTGCCGATATGTGCAATTCTTTGTGATTCTCTTAGGTCTTTTTCGTTCCTGAGCCTTTCTTCCTCCGCCTTTTTGCGGGAGCTGATATCGCGAATGATTCCCACATACCCGGTTTCAGAACCATCTTTTTCCATTACGGACGTAACGCTTTCCGCCGGAAATAGGGTGCCGTCTTTCTTCCTGAAATACACCTCTCCTCGGTAAGACCCTGTTCTTCCAATTGACCCATAGGACATTTCGCCAAATTGATGGAACGCTTCACCGGACTGATGAATCAGTCGGACGGATTCACCCCTGATCTCATCCTCAGCGTAGCCGAATAACCGGGAAAAACCGTGGTTGCAGGTAATCATGTTCCTTGCCAGATCAAGAACCACAATGCCGTCCGGTGTACTTTCCACAACGGCCCGGTATTTCTCCACGCTCGCCCTCAGTGCATCTTCCGTCAGCTTGCGATCGGTGATGTCGAGAGCTTCAACAATAACCGCTTCTATTTCACCTTTTTTGTTTTTAACGGCTGGATGGATATGATACTCATTCCAAATCTTTCCCCTCTCGTCCTCACCGGTAAATGTTTTACCACTCTCAAAAACAGATTCAACCTGCGTCTTTCTGTGTGCCCAAACACTTTCCGGTAGCAAATCCCACAGGCATTTACCCAAAATCTGAGCACGTGTCATTTTCAGTCGATTGGCGTGTTCTTCATTCGAATCAAGGATATGGCCGTCCCTATCCACTAAAACAATAGCCAATGGAGAAGCATTTAACATGGCTCGTAACTTTTCTTCACTTTCTTTAAGGGCATCGCCTGCACTTTTACGTTCGGTGATGTCTGTAAGCACCCCCTGCAATCCTGTAACCCGGCCATTGCTATAAATTGGACGGCTTGATGTTCTTACCCAGCGAAATTCATTGCTTTTTGATCTTATCCGATATTCGGTCGGTTTTAATTTGTTGTGGAGTACATCCGTGAGGGCCTCAGATACCATTGCCTGATCGTCAATGTGAAGAAATTCTCCAAACGGGCGCCCAATAAGTTCTTCAACAGTGTAGCCCAGGATGGATTCTATCAATGGGCTGACGTAAGTAATTTTCCCTTCATTGCTGACGGAGTAGACTACATCATTCAGGTTTTCTACGAGTTCACGGTATTTGTTTTCGCTTTCTCTCAGCTTATCGAGCAAACCATTTTTTTCAATGATACCTTGATTCAGTTTGAAGTTTTTATACCCCAGATCTGAAATGAGTTGAGCGAATTTGGTATAAAAGCGCATCACCGTATTTACGGTTTGTCTGTTCCATCTCGGTACTTTCTCAAGTGCCTCAATATATTGATCTACCTCGAAACCAAATTTTCGAGCCTGGAGACGAAATGTTTCGACATTTACCGACTCGTCATCAAACAAAAATTGCCCCAGATAAAGGCTCCCAATTTTCTGGTCTCCCACAATAATAGGGGTTGCCATATCCAGCATATTATTTTTGCAGCGATATAATCTGAATGTCCCTGGTTCGATACCGTTCGAAAGCTCAAGATCGCTTTCGATACAGTTTTTGGATGTTTCAGGGTGGACACGGTGGAATTTAACGCAGATATCCTGCCAGCCTTTTGCAACAAGCACTTTCCCATCAAGATCAATGATCGCAATGCCGATATTTGTGAGGTCATAAAACTCGTCCATCAATGATTGGATTGCTTTCACATCAATAATGGATTCGAAGTTCAGGCTTTTATCGAATTCTTCATGCTGGTTAAGACGTGATGGCGTATTCAGCGCTTCTGTTTCAGGACCTCCAAAAGAGTGTGCTATTATTTTCTCTAGCTCCCTTACCCTTTGTTCCAATTCTTCATAGGTCGGTTTTTCGGTCATCATGAGGTCCTCCAGATACGCTCAAAACAAAAAGGCGCGCACGCCTTTGTGTCTTAGGCACGGTGTATGAGCCTTTGAAATCCTCATTCGTCTTCCCATCCTTGGTTGGATCATCAATTGAAGAGAAGTAGACTTGTTTACATTAAAATTAGGATCTTATACCAAATCACCGTGATTTACACTTGCAATCTGTGGCTTTCCTCGAAGCACATCGATTCATTTTAACCTACATGAAAGTAGCATTCCAGAAAAGATTTCGCTTGAACAAAAAGGGCTGATAATCTTTACATCATCCAACGTGGTTGATTTTCCAATGTCACTGTGAGAATTTTCCCGACCACAATATATGGTAGTTGGCCAAGTTTTCGCTCATCCTGCCTCGGGAAAGTACTACGTGCATTACCCCAGTATCGCACATCGGCCAATATTATGCAAGACTGGGATATCTAGCCTTCATTTTTTGCCTGTAATTTCAAACAGATGGTTAATATAGGTAAACTTGAATTGGATGAAGATCATCCAGTAGAGGGGAAGCCACAAGATATGGGCTTCGAGAACACTATCCCGAAGCTTTATTTAATTCTGAAAACCGCAATCAGTTTTTAGCCATCAGAACTTAGCTTAAGTAGCTGAAATTTATCTTATAAAACAATAGGGAAATCAAAAGATAAAATAACGAACCAAAGAAAGAATATAATCGACTTGTCCTTTATTTCCCTGTCAATTTATACCATATCTTGAAGCCATCCTCTTTTTCTAGTCAATTTCTGCACAAACGTCCCCTATTTTACTATTGCGCAGGCCCTATTCCTTGATTTCCGAGCAACTTCCGTTTTTGCCGAACCGATTTCAATCCTTTGCCGATCTTTGTCCATCCCTTCCCTGCCATGCCGTTCCCCCCTCCGCGATCAAACGGGGGATATTTCAAAAGCCTGTCGTATTCTCATTGACAAAAAGCAAGCTCTATCCTACTTTTGTGATGTGTGGTTTCTTGGTAAATCTAAGAAAAACGGTTTCCTGCCAACCAAAAGGGGGATTTAAACATGAGTATCCGAATGAGTGCTGTTACGCGGATGGCATCCTCAATGTTTCTGGCTGGACTTCTTGGCTGTCTGTCTTCGTTTGCCCTGGCGCAACCCTCCAATGTTACGGATCTGACCGGAGAATGGCGCATTATCGGCAACGGCTATCCCGGCGAACTGGTTGTGTCCAAACAGAACGGGGCCAGTTTTTCAGGCAAAGTTTACAACGAGCGGATGATTGACGGTACCATTGTCGGCAAAACCATACGTTTTACTCGGATGTGGGATACCGGCAAGCTAAGGCAGGACTTCATTGGTGAACTGATGATCGGCGCCAACGGCAAAGGAACGATCACAGGCACCTTCACGCAAAATCACAAGGGAAGCTATCAGTGGACCGCTACCTCGGTGGACCCCTTGCGGCGAACCTCATCCACTCCGGCTCCTTCAGGGGCGTCTCAGCCCTCTGCCACGCCCGGAAAAACGCTGCCCATAGACGTTTCAGGAAGCTGGAGTTTTAAGGGTGATAGAAATCAGGTCGGAAGAGTGAATATCTGGCAAAACGGACAGCATTTCACCGTCATCACCTCGTGGCCATCAAACAACGCGGACCACAAGGCCGGAATCTGGAAGAGCTACAAGGGAGAGGGGATTTTTCAGGGCCGTCAAATGGTATTTAAAGTTATGCCTTCCAATCGGGACGGGCGCAGTGCTGACGAGGGCTGGGTGTATCACTGGACGATATCCGACGATAATTCGAGAATCACCGGCTACTACACGCGTCACGGCAAGAAAACGACCGACCACAAGTTCGATTACTACAAAGTGAAATGATTGAAGGAGGCGGAAGGCGCTCTCCCCCCTCAACAATCAAAGAAGAACTTGTGGCAGGACTTGAATCGTGATTATTCTCCTCAATGCATAGTGCCCGTTCGCGGCCAGGGTCATTCTGAAAAAAGAAAATCATTATTGAACCAGTTCCTTGCATCTCGCCCACATTCCAGAAAATACGGATAGCCAGCCGTCGCGTATGAAGGAGACAGGTTGGGACCTGCGGGAGATTCCATGGCAAAAACGCCGTAAGTTCCCCCAAACGCGAAAAAAAAGCCAAACACTGCCATCCTAAGGCATGTAGATTTGCTGAGAGAAACCCGACGCCTCTTTCGTATCTTCCGAAAAAAACGGTTTCAGCCGTTCAGCTCTTAAATTTATGGGCGCTGTTACTACAGTTAAGATGTTGCAAACGTGCCCTGATCGCATGAGATAATGGAAACCTCACATCGCGTTTCGCTTGCATTCTCGCTTGCAGGTTTGGGTGTGGAATATTCCCTGTTTCCTCCGTTTCAGAAAACAGGGAATACAAAACGGAAGCGTCTCGAGAGTGAACAGATTATGGCGAAGAGACGCTGTCGTATTCAGAAAATAAACCCTTATTGCGCGTCTGGAACAGGTCTTTGAACCGTCTGGAAAGTACTTATGTCCATCTTCCAGTAGACGCCTGCCGGATCCGCCGGTATTACGGCAAAATCGAGTGCAAAGCGGTACTGTATTCCAGCATACTCCGCACATGGAACGGTTATGGTCAGGTTGCCCCCTATCGGAATGCAGTCTTTTTCCATGACCGCTTTAAATGTTGACAAATCCATCTTCCAGTAGAGGTTGAATCGATCATCAGGGTTGGGAAAATAATCCAGTTTAAAACTGTAGCTGACTTCATCGTATTCAGCAGCGTTAAAGAAGATGCTCAGATTATCAGCAATGGAGATGCAATTGCTTCCAAAGGAAAGCGCCTCATCAGCCTGCATGGTATAGATAGCTTTCGTATCAAGATCGGTTACTTCAACAACGCCCTCTTCCACTCCCACAGTGGTGACATTAAAAAAGTGGGACACACTGAACGTCGTGCCCTTTATGCCGACGCTTACACGGTTTGTTTCAACTTCGAACTTCTTTTGCGCTTCGTAACCTGGAGGCCAATAGAATTCACAACCTCCTTTTAGAGCCCTGCCGAATATCTCTTGAACCGTCGTTGGATTATGCGTCGTTTTTACCTCGTATTGCGTGTCTTCTATAATCCTTGTCAGCGCCCCATAGGAACTCCTCACCAGGATCTCCACACCCGGACCGGTCTTGATCTGAGAACCGGAATACAAAACGGTGTTTTCGAAGTCGGTGATCTCTTTGCCGTCAATAAATATTTTATCAACGAACCCCCAGGATTCCCCCGACCCTTCCTGACTTCCAGGCGCTATCACATAACGTTTGGGTTCAATGACAGCAAACTCAACCAGGTCTCCTTCATTTCCCCCTTTCTTATCGGAGACCATCACTGCGACAGTATGGGAACCAACGGTTGGATCCGGCCATTGGAATTCCGATGTGCCGGCATATTCATAGCCATCCAGATACCAGGTGTATTCCAGTGCATCTCCATCGGGATCAAAGGCGTCCGCAGTAAAAGTCATCAATTTGCCCACAAAAGGGTGGATGGGATAATAACTCAAGGTTACTTCAGGCGGTTGATTCGGCGCATCGACACGTACGCCACTCCACGTGAAAGAACATTCCATCTTATCGTAGTCCCACTCACAATACCCTGTAAAATGGTCACAGTCTGGCTGCATTGCCCATATAATGTACCCCGAGGCGACACACACTCCGTTGCTCGTGATAAAACAACAAGGAAAACTGACCGTTTCTTCTGAGACCGTTCCCACAAGATCAATAAACCCGGTTACCTGAGATCCGCTCTGGTCAAGGGTAAATCTTTGGGTTATCTCCTGACCAGAGGCACGCTGCGTAATGTCCCAGGCTCCGGTCCACGTGCAGACAGCTGATGAAGCGGAGGGATATAGCAGGATAACAATTGAAACAGACAGCAGGAAAAAAGCGGAAAACAGGGTTCTCTTGATTTCTGAAAAAATAAGCTCTTTCATAGATTTGCCTCCTTCAGGTTGAATAAATCGGGTGGGGATCACTTCCGCGCATGAACACTGAGACCTTTGAAAAACTCGACAATTTTTGGCTTGGACAAATTTCAACGTTAATTTCCAAAGGGCAGGGTATAAACCTTCGCCTTCAGGCGGAATTGTCTTTAGCGAATAACTCCCTGTCTTTCTGGATATGAAATGTGTAAGCTCTCCCAAAAATAACGTTAGGGAGGGCGATTAAATGAGTAAAGAACGATATCGACGTGGAGCACATACAGTTACGGATTTCAAGTACCATTTTGTATGGAAGACGAAATACAGTTATGGGGTTTTAAAAGGAGCAATTGGACTACGCTTAAGGGACATAATCAGAGATATTTGCGTAGAAAACAAGATTGAAATCATCAAAGGAAATGTCCGTTCCAATCATGTGCACATGATGGTTGGAGCGCCGTCGCATCTTTCTCCAGCGAAAATAGTCCAGTTTTTAAAAGGTAAAAGTTCCTATCGTTTGCAAAGAGAATTTCGTGACCTACAAAAAGCATATTGGGGACGTCACTTTTGGGCGCGAGGCTATTTTGGTGCGACAGTAGGTGCCGTAACCGAGGAACAGATAAAAAAATACATAGAAGATCAGTCAGATGAACCTGATACTTTCAAAGTTTGGGATGAACCAGAAGAAACAGATGATGATTAACTCATCTTTACTTCAGTCGGATTTATCCGAAAAGTTTAGATGACTTTTAGTCTTAACGGGCGTTCACGCCCCATACAATCTACCGGCTTCAGCCGGTAAGTCATTGATTTCTTCTGCATACCCAAAAGAATTCACACCGCTAAAAACCTACAATATGCCTTACGTATCCCTATTTCTGGCAGTACCTCTGAGATCACAATGGGAATTCTTGCTACCACAACATGTGGTAGTCGGTCAATTTGCCGCTTATCCGGCTGCGGGAAAGGAGTACGTGCATAAGCCCAGCATAGCACACCCTCCAAATCCATGCAAGACTACCAGATCAATCATTCACTTTTTACTAGGAATTTCAAATAGATGGTTAATATAGTTATTGTTCGGTCTGGTTCACAGGAAAATCGGACTGATGCTATGGATTATTTTTTCTCAAGGACCTCCCTGAGTGCGGCAGTCAAACTTTGAGCAGTGATGGGTTTTTCAAGGTATTTGCTTACACCGAGGGCCTCCGCATCTTTTTCGGACATCTTCTCGCTGTAGCCGGTACAGATGATCACCGGCATCTGCGGCCGAATTCTCAGAATTTCAGCAGTCAACTTGTCACCGGTCATTCCAGGCATAGTCATATCGGTGATGATGATGTCGAAATGATCCGGATCGGCCCTGAACCAATCAAGGGCCTCCTCTGGTTTCTGGGTACTTTTGACCTGATAGCCCAATCGCTCCAAACGCTGATGGTTCAATTTCACAATGGATGCTTCGTCATCCACAAAAAGGATCTTTTCAGTTCCCCCTTTGATTTTCCCCTCGGGTGTTTTCTTTTCCTCAACTTTATCTTTCAGTGTGGGGAAATAAATCTCAAAGTGCGTTCCCTTCCCGAGTTCGCTCTCAACCAGGATACCTCCTAGATGCACCTTTATGATGCCGTGAATCACTGAAAGGCCCATCCCAGTGCCCTTTCCAACGTCCTTGGTGGTGTAATAGGGTTCAAATATTCGGGCCATGGTTTCGGGCGCCATACCTGTCCCCGTGTCCCTAATTTTCAGTCTTGTGTAAGCACCGGGGGATAAAACCCCATCAAAACATGGCTTTTCTTCCAGAAGAACAATGTTTTTAAGGGTCACTTCCAATAAGCCGCCTTCTTTAGACATGGCATGGGTCGCATTGGTTGTCAAGTTCATCATGATCTGATTGATTTGGCTGGCATCACCCATAATATTGCATGGCTCATCTGAAATTTGCACACTGAACTCCACGCTGGTGGGAATGGCGGTTCTGAGCATTTTCATAGATTCTTTTATGATTGGAACCAGATTCAGAGGCGCTCTTTTCTGGGCGCTTTTTCGGCTGAAAGATAGCAATTGCCGGACCATTTCTTTTGCCCTGATGGAAGCCTGACGGATTTCCACCAAATTCTCAGTTGCAGGATTCCCTTCGGGAACATCATCAAAGGCCAATTCTGCATTTCCCAGGATAATGGCCAGAATATTGTTGAAGTCATGGGCAATTCCACCAGACAGGGTCCCAACAGCTTCCATTTTTTGGGA
>Ga0307929_1002739_pt1 | contig 10958 bp, 4 predicted proteins | sample AceLakmetage1330_FD_203160 | JGI IMG/M metagenome (GOLD analysis project Ga0307929, IMG submission 203160) | Saline water microbial communities from Ace Lake, Antarctica - #1330 | ecosystem: Environmental > Aquatic > Non-marine Saline and Alkaline > Saline | place: Antarctica: Ace Lake...
AGCTGCAGTTGAAGTTCCCTGGATTGGTAGATCGCCATATGACTGAGCTTGGGAAGTGTTTACTGTAATAAAGGCACTTGATTCAGATAACACACCTGTAACATTATTCATCACTTCCGAACCATTATTCTGTACAGTAATTTCAAGGTTTACGGTTTCGCCGGCATCAATTTGTCCATTGTTATTTCCTTGTGTGTCATCAATTGTATGGCTCAGGTATTTTAAGCTGGGGCCAACAGGGGTAATATCGAATGATGCAATTCGTGTGCGCCAATCCCAACTACCACTTGAATATTCAGTAGTAAACCAAAATGTCAAATCATTGTCTGGATCAATAGACATCATACTGTAATCGCCCCAACGACTAACACCGGATTGGGATGATGTGCCATTATAAATGCTTGTTTCGGTAAAGGTCATCTGCCCAAGTGGATCGCCATTGTTTCGTCCGGTAAACCGGATCGATGGATAAGTACTGCTACTCGAAACCGAATATCCCAGACCTATATCCCCATTGGCATTCAAGGCAATACTTGCCATCCAGCGGTGGTCGCTGTCGGGGCTGTAGGTGCCTTCCTGGTGAAGGCTCCAGTTTGAAGTTGTTTTCCTTAATTCATACCATCTAACAGAAGCTTGTCCGCTACCATTATTTACGGTATGGTTGGTTACCATCGCCTCGTAAGCTCCAAAATTCCGGTATTGTAAGCGGTACATCAGCCTGTCGGCCAGGTCATCGAGTGTGGTTGGTGTTCCCGGCTGATTGATGGTAAAACCACTTGTGCTAAAACTTGACACGGAGACATCAGATAATCGGGTAATAGTTGAACTGCTTGTGTTTGCCCAATTCACATCCAGCTCCCACATTTGCAAAACTCCGCTTTCGACAGCGCTAAAATAGTTGGGTGCCCCAGCGGGGGGAGGGGTGGAGCCATCAAAATCCGCGGGTAGCAGGCTGCCAAAGCTGGTGCCAAGGTCAAAAAATACCATTTCCGCGGATGCATCCCCGGCAATCATTTTATCGCGGTTTAGTGCGCAAGCACCTGCTCCCTTCCAATAGTAATTGGTACCACTTTTTTGAAATTGATTTACCGATAGGTAATAACCGTCAGGCCAGATACCGAACTTGGGATAGTCGGGCATATTGGTAAACTCAAAAGCATAACGGTGCCACGATCCCGTTGGGTCAGGTGTTTGGCTAATGGCCACTAACATCCATTGTGTACCATCAGTAGTATTGACGGCAAATTGGCTGGCCATCCATCGGTCGGCCTGCTCATCGTATAAAACAATTGGGTCACCATCGTTGGTGCCTGTCCACGAACCAACAAAACCATTCCAGATTGTACTGTTATCGGCGGGTCCATAAAGCAGGTTGCCACTTTTATCGTAAATAGCAAAGGCCAGGTTCACCATTTGCATGTAATGGTTTGGGCCAACATCACCATCGGTGTCGGGAGGTGCCACACCACTGAGGTTGCTAACACCATCAAAATTAGCTCCAATGGACCTTGATGATTTGTTGCCATTTTTATCTTGCAAAACTGGATCAGGGCCTTTAGGTGGAGGCATGTTTTTGAATTCCTCCTTAAAACCCATATGATTCTTGATCACATTATCTTTCCATGCACGCTTTCTAACGCCGGGCTCAATCAACTCCATATCCCTCAATGGGGGAGTAGTATCAAAATAGGTAGCTGTAATAATTTCAGTTGGAGACTGAGGAGCTTCCTGTGAAATAATGATATTTGGTGAAAAAAGGGAAAATGCTGCCAGGATTAACAATAATGTTGTAAGCTTCTTCATGCCAAATAGTTTTAAATAGGTTATTAAATAGTAGTTCATTTCTTGTTAGCTAAATCCTTTAGTTTATTTTATCACGATTTTTTGGATTGCTTTTCCGTTTTGTCCGCTTGCTATCAAAAAATATACACCTTTGGGTGTATCGTGTAGATCAATTTCGATAGTGCTTCCGTCGTTAAGCAAAGCCTTAAATATTTCTTGTCCGTGCATGTTGTCGATCACCAACGATTCAAATCCAGAAAGTCCGGTCACAACAAATTTTCCGTTTGATGGATTTGGATATACCGAAAGTTGTACGGAACTTTCGTGAATGCCGCTGCTCCCGTTGTAGGAATCCTTAAAGGCTGAAATACCATTTGTAATGAATTGTCCGGAATACGCGGGTAATTTCTCATCAAACACAGCCGTAATATTGGATTCTTCTCCCGTGGCAGCATTCAAGCTTCTGAAGTGCATTTGCTCGTTTTCTTCCATTCCATCCTTTTGCGGGGTAAGGGGATCATCACCAAATACAATCAATGCCACTGGTGTTTCCTTCAACTTTACGCTACCCGTACAAATCCCATTTTCGGTAAAAGAGCCTACAAAATCGCCAGCCTGGAGGTTTGCAATATTTCCGGCATCAATCATCACGGTATGTGTTGCAGGTGTTACATCCATCAATTGCCATGCTTTGGGGACAACAGGTTTTTTTGTATTGGCTATTTTATCAGTACATTCGGGAAAGTTCAGGGTGACAGCTTCGGTGAGTTTGATCAGGTAGCTGGCACCTGTTTCCAAAACATCAAGCGAGTATATGGACATGGCCGGCCAGTACACCTGGAATCCTGCTACTGATTTCACGATTTCAATTTTGTTGATTATGGGTGTAAAGAGGTCATTGGCATCAATATTACACAAGCTTGAAATGGGTAGGTAAGACCAGCCCGCCGGCAGGCTTAGCTCATTGTTTTCGGGTATTCCTGCAACAGTTAGGAATACATCGCCAGTCATTTTGATTTGTGCCCCATAAGTTTCGCTCCATCCCGGGAAGGAATTGATGCCCTGCGATGGCCAGTACATAAACTGGTTGTTTTGCAACAAAATGAGTTCGTTAATTATGCCGGCAAAAAGTTCGTTCAAGTCCGGGTTTATAGGATTAACAGGCAATGAAAACCCGCTCCATCCCTGCGGGATCAGCATACTTTGGCTCAGATATGCCTGTAATGAGCGTAAGCTGGATATGCCATAGGATTCAAAGGTTCCATCAACTTGAGGGAAGCTAGCGTCATATTGGGCTACGGCTGGATGCTCTTCGGCAAAAGCTGAGTTATACATCTTCCATAAAAATGTTTCCCCCTCATCGAAACCATCTTTTTCGGGTGTAGTTGGGTCGTCACCAAAAGCCATAAGGTTTAGGTCGCTCTCGCCGGACCATTCAATTGCACCGGCACATTTTTCGATACTTTCATCAATGTAAAATATGCCAATATAGTCGCCGGTTTGCAGGGATTCACCAAAAATATTTGGATCAATACCCAAAGGAACCCTCAAAGTATGTTGGAATGGGTTGGAAGTGAAATCCCAGCCAGGTGGTAACCCACCCATGTTGCAAATATGTACAGTAACAGTAAGGGCTGCTGACCAATTGCCACTTCCGCAGTCATTCACACCACAGACTGATAAGGCAGCATCGCCCGAGTAGTTTTCAACCCAAAGCACTGAACAGCTATTATCGTTTGCAATGATAGTTCCTGCCTCTGCCGGGTTGATTTCCCAATCATAACTTTCAGCATATAATATTTCATTGGTTGAATAGTTGATTTCATCTCCCTGGCAAACAGCAGTACTCCCATTTATTGCTCCTGCCTGTTCGGGTAGTGGATTAACAGAAATGTTGAAAGCACATTCGCTTTGACAACCATTATTATCAGAAAATGTGTAGGTAATTTGATGTGTTCCCGGGCCTGCCAACTCAGCATCGAAATTGTTACTTTCCACACCGTTGCCTTCAAAAATCCCACCTTGGGGCGAAGTAAGGTTTGAAAGGTCATAAATTCCATTGTTGATGCAAAGTTCAAAATCATCAGCGCATGATAATGTTGGCAGGGCATTTACGGTAATATAGAAGCTACATTCTGCTTCACAAACATTCCCATCTGTGTAGGTATAAGTAATTTCGTGTACTCCTTCTCCGGCGATGTCCGGTAAAAAATTATCTGCAACCATGCCAGTCCCTGAATATATGCCTCCGGTAGGTGTAGCACCCGAAACAGTAAATCCCTCTGCGTCGATGCATATCGAAAAGTCAGGAGGGCAACTTAGCTGTGGTGTTGGGTTTACATCCACGTTAAGTGGATTAGATACTTCACCAGTTCCACAAGCATTTATTGCTTTTACAGATATAAAAGCCTGGCCGCTAAAAGATGGCTGCCAGTATGCTGTAATTGCTGTACCGGAACCTGATAAAGTCGCGGCACTTGATGGAGAGATTATCCATTGGTAGGAAGTTGCCCCGGAAACACCGGAAGTTGAATACGTACTTTGTGATGTGCCCTGGCAGATGGAAGTTGTTCCCTGAGGCGTATTTGCTTTTGCAGGAAGTGGATTGACAGTTATCAGATTATTCTTGGTCAGTATGTCCTGGCTACTGTTGCCAGATACCGTGAGAGAAACATCAAAGTTTCCTGGTTCATTGTATGTAACTATCGGGTTTTGAGCTGTTGATGTAGCCGGAGTTCCCCCTTCAAAGTTCCATAGCCACGAAACTACATCACCTACGGATTGATCAGAAAACTGCACTTGTCCGTTTTCGCAGACTGTTGTGGGATTAGCTGTAAAAAAGGCCTCAACTGATTGTGTTGAAAAGCTCACCAGGTAGTCCTCGACTTCACCATAGGAAAATGTTTCACAGGGAGTTGGTACTCCATCCCATTTCATCGTTACACGCATCCTTGTAGTCCCAAAAGCATCGGCAGGAACTGTAAAACTTCCACTAACTGCCAAACTGCTTTCAGCAGGTGCATACACTAATTCACCCGCATCTTCAAAGTCGCCATCCCTGTTATAGTCTATCCATACTCTCCAGTATTCGGAATAGATTGTGCCCGAAAATTCTGGTGTAAGGGTAATGCTGGCGTTTTCTCCCGGTGTTAAATCCACGGTCAGATTGGTGAAATCAGTATATCCGGATGCACCTGATGAATTTGTGAAATCATTAAGCTCCACATTACTTATCCATTCAAAAGAATAATTGCTACCCTGCGAGCTACAATAATTTAATGGTACTTCAATTACATTGATATAATTCGTTTTCGTCTCAGTGTCATTACCTATGCCATTGGAAGCAGCAAGCGTCACCGAATAAGTGCCAACCGTATTGTAGCTCACTGAAGGATTTTGATTTGTGGATGAGGAAGGTGTTCCGCCCGGGAATGTCCATACCCAGGAATCTGGATCACAACTTGTGTCATCTGTAAAACTCACCTGGCTACCAACAATTACTGAGGTTGGTGTGGCTGTAAAATCGGTGGTAATACCTGAAACTGTAATATATCCGGTTTTGGTTTCCGCATCAATGTCGGTGCCATCACCTATGGTTAAGGTTACATCAAATACACCTTCGGTGCTGTATTGTATTGCAGGAGGGTATTGGCCTGAAAAGGAAGCTGGTGAACCGCCCGGGAACTCCCATAACCACGAAGTTGGTGGGCCGTAGGATTGGTCGGTAAAGTTCACTGATTCGCCCAAACATGGTGTTGTATTGTCGGCCGAAAATTGAGCAAAAAGCCCTTCGGAAACGATAGCTACATTTGATGAGTAACGATAGTAGTTTTGTTTTGTGATTGTAACAGTCATAAGCTCACCAGGATTTTGTGCCGGGATGTTGATATTGAGCGGATATCCTGTCCCGTTTGCGCTTGCAATAATCTCTCCATTTACGGTAAGGGCAATTAAAGATCCTGAATTTGCTGTTATCATAAAGGAAGTTAAACCTGCTTGTAAAACGCTGCCGTGTGATACCGCTAAATTTTGTGGTACTTCCGTGTAAAGCGTCAGGAACGCATCGCCATGGTGGTGGAACAGGCGATAAGTTACCTGTTTGCTGCTCGAATTGTAAGGCCATGATGACTGGTATAAAAAGTGTTTTCCGGCTGCATTGCCAAAGGCAGGCATAACATATGAATTTGGGAATTGTGTTGAATACCCCGGCATAAAATCGGGATAGAGGTTGTCGAATACCCCCCAAACATAAACATCATTTACAAAGGAGTAGGAAACTTCGGTAGCTGCTATGAGGCCTAAAGCACCACTGTTTTGACCTCCATGGGTGTGGCGGTGAAACTTTTCGGCAAAGCATTCGCTTGAACGGTGAAATCCGCCAGTCTGGCAATTGATCGAAAAAATATAGGGTAATTCGTTGCCGGTATTGTTTAATGAGTTAATGCTTGAAGTATTAAATGCTGGTTCGCCCCATCCGCCATAGTAACCATGGTCGCGGTGTTGTAGCAGGTAAGAGCCATCGTTGATGGCAGCAATTACCTGGCTTGCTGTTCCGCCTGCAAAACCACCTAATTGTTGTGGTGTAGATGGGATATATCCTAAACCATTTGGTCCGAAATAATTTACTACTGTAGTGGTGTTGGTTGCTGTGGACCATGGATCACTGCTTGGGTTTCCATCATACACGGCATTGATCCTGACTGGGCTTTTTCCCAGCTCATTTTTTAGGTAGCCACCCACAACTTCCGAACAAATCTGAAACCACCTTTCGGTTTGCCAACCCAGGGCAGTAATAGGGTGGTCGTAAAAGTCAGGGTTGTTTGGCGGATTTCTTTCGTAATCCAAAAATTTTGTAATCATTACTTCCAACTGGGAAGCATTGTTTGCAGTAATACGCGCAAACACAATATCCGGAAGGTCATTCCCGCTTACATCTGCAAATCTGTTATCTGACGCATAATCAGGATATGAGGATGGGTGGGTATAAAAATGAGAAGTAATTCCTCCTGTCCCGGTGCTGTAATCACCCAGGAGCAATACTGCCGATGGGGGCACCGACCAGTTGTTGTAAGCATTGTTAACATAAGTTTCTATCGCAGATACGGTATTTCCTCCAATATCAGTAGTTGTAACAACCCCTGTTTTGATGCCCTGCAATGTCCTGAACATTTTTATTGAATCGGCCCAGGCCAAAAAATCAGCATTGTTGGGTGAAATTATCAGATATTCGTAATCAGGTGTGTCGGTAGGTGATAGGACTTGCTTGTTGTAATCCATTTCAGGTAGGATGTCTGCGTTCAATACGGCACCTTGCAAGATTGGGTCGAACCAGCGGCTTCTCAAACGTTCTTCACCAACGATCCCATTACCACCTTCAAAAACAAGTTCTATTTCCATGTCCCGGTAAACGATCAATTCCTTAGTTACCGGATTGTACTGGAAGGGTGTGATTCCAAGCATTACAACATCAACGCCCCTGATTTTCGTTTTCTTGGAAATGATAACAGGTTCCTTAGGATAGAAGGCATCAGTTGAATAAACCCTACTGTCCTTTTCATAGCGCAGTGGACCGGCTTCCGTGTCAAGCGGAATAACTGGTGCAGGTGAAATGTTTTGATTCTTATAAACTTCGGTGCGGCTCGAAAGAATTTTCACCCTTACATTTGCCCCTTGCGGAACTGCTATGTACCTGCCTGTTCCCGGCAAATCGGGGGCACCGGCATTGTTTGGAAGGAAAATTCCGGGCATTTTAACCGACTTCATTGGTTCGCCATCAACATCCGTATCTTCAAAAGTTATTTCAGATATTGAAAAATTGAGGTTCAGGCTTTGCCTGTCCGAGTGCTTCAGGTTAATTCCCTGTTTGCCCCAACTGTTGGCGTACTTTATTTCCTGTGCAATCCCGTGTTGGACAAAAAGGACTATGGTTGCCGTTAGAGCCAATAAGCCGAAGTATTTTTTCATTGTAGATAGTATTATATTTATTAATAGTTAGTTCTAGTCTCGCTATGGTCTAATCAGGGAGGATACAATTCATTTTGCTGGGCACAAAATAATCTGGTAAATGTATTCCTTTTTTATTATTCACCCAAGTAATATCCTTGATTAAAACAAGTATCGTAAACATATAAAAGTATTGAATATATTTAAGAGTCAGTATTATAGTCTTTTACGAAATATTCCATTTTCTATAATTTGGAATAATATTTTTTATTAGCGTGCCAAAACAGAATTTCACCCTAAAAACAGAATTTCGGATCAAAAATACTAAAATTTAGATGATTGCAATTTTGTAAAGACGTGAAATGGCTAATTTTAAATAATTTCAAACAGGATAAGCATCAGCTATTGTTGAAATCAAGAGGTGCTTTTGTTCTGATGATAGTCAACAAATGCATCCAAATCTTTGGGCAGGTAATTGTTTATAATTGAGCGGACAAGGGTAATGTATTCGTTGCCTTTTTCAGAATATCTTCCCAAGCCTTTGGCCATTACCAGGGCGTCCGGTACTTTGTTTTCCTTGCGAAGATTCATGCGCGAATTTCTGAGGTCTTCGTAGGCATGGCCAACATTCAGGTTCCAGATGTATTCCTCCACGCAATCTTCGATAGAAGAAAACGATTTGACCCAAAACGTCGGGTTTTCAACCTCTGATGGAGGCTCTCCACATCCTGGCTTGTAGCAGTGAATGCCAAAATAGTTGTTGATGCTAAGGGCATATTTGGAAGTGCCCCAACCCGATTCGATGATAGCCTGTGCCATCACAAGCTTATCGGGGATAATGTCCAACCTGCCCAATAACTTACCCATACCTATCGAAAATTCATCCTGTGTCATCTTTTTGGTAAAAAGGCTGTCTGTCAGGCGATATTTATCTGCGATTTTGTTCAGCTTATTGCGCTTCCTACTGCTCTCAATTGCATCCGGATAATTATCCCTGTACTCCAGAACTTGATCACGCAATTCATTAACCTCATGGTTTGCCTCCACAACACCTGGATAAAATTTGGTAATGAAATCGATGTGATTATCGGTGAGCGGCTTAATAGTTTTAATGTCCTCTTCAGCGTAATCTTTTTTTGTGCTGTTGTTACAAGAGAATAATGAAAACAAAACCACAATAGAAAAAAGAATTGAATAGTATTTCATAGAAAAAATATTTTTAATGATTTACAAATCGCTAAAATTATACAATATTATTGTCTTCAGGTGTTTAACGTAAACTTCCCTTTTGGAGGAATACATTTTTAATCCTTCAGCAATAAATAAGGGGTCCAACTCATTTCCTTCTGTTCGGTTTTGTTGTCTGCGTTTCCTGAAATCGCTGTAGTAGGTTCCTGCATTTAAAAATTTTGCATAATGCTTAACACATTCGTAAACCGATTCGTAACTTTTAACGTAAATACCTTGATTTTTGGCGGCATTTGGTTCAATGCCACAACCAGGGCGGCCACACCGGATACCAAAATAGCTGTTCCCTTCTTTTGCAAAGCGCGACTGGCCCCATCCAGATTCGATGGCCGCTTGTGCAATAGCAACTTTTTCGGGGATAACATCAACCCTTAGCAATAATTCCTGTTTGCATTGGGGCGATGCAATTAATGAATCAAAAGGAGTGTCAAAATCAATACGGTAATATCGAAGTAACCTGGTAAACCAAAGCTTGTCTTCATCTGTAATACGCTCTTGTTGATTGTATTTCTGAATGATTCCGATTGCAAAATCCCTTTGAGCCTCAATTTCTGCATTTACTTCCCTGATTTTGGGGATCATCTCATCAACAAAATTCTGATGGAAATCATTGAATTCTTTCTCCTGCCCTAAAAGGGTGATTTGGAGGGAGAATAACAGGAATAGGCAAATTAGAAATGATTTATACAATTGACGAAACTTAGGTTTGGAGCTTTGAAAGGCCAAAAATATAAAAAAATGAAAACTTCCAATAAAAACTTCAGCGAACATAATTTGTCTACATTTGTTGTTAATTGAAAGTAAACAGGGGAAATGCATGTCGGATTTATTGGATTTATTTTTGTTTGCAAACCCTGCTGGTAATGTATTTGCATTACCTGATTACAGTATATTATAATGGCATTGGAAGAAAAAAATAAAGAACTTAGTGCATTGATCAGCCTGCTTGATGAGCCGGACACTGATATTTTTGGTAAAGTAAAAGAAAGGCTTTTTTCTTACGGGACGAAAGCAATCCCGGCACTCGAAAGTGCCTGGGACCAGTCTTTCGATGGTAAAATGCAAAAACGGATCGAAAACATAATTCACGAAATCCAACTCAAAGGCCTGTATAATGAGTTTGTTGGCTGGCGGAAGGATCATACAGAGGATCTATTGAAAGGTTTTGTTCTTGTTTCTAAATATCAGTACCCCGATCTTGATGAGAAAAAGATTATTGGTCAAATAGGATCGATCATACAGGATGTTTGGCTTGAACTGAACCAGAACCTTACCCCACTCGAAAAAATCAAAGTCATCAACCACATCCTTTTTGATGTACATAAATTTACGGGCAATAAAACCAACTTGCAAGCACCTCAAAATTCATTTATCAAGGATCTCCTCGAAACAAAAAAGGCAAACCCAATTTCGCTTAGCATCATTTATTTAATTGTTTCCCAAAGCCTGAACGTTCCTGTTTATGGGATAAACCTGCCGCAGAACTTTATCATGGCTTATGCCGACAGGATGTTTCACAAGGATTTTAATTTTTCGAGGGATAATATGCAGTTTTACATCAACGCTTTTAACAAAGGAGCTGTTTTTACCCGGCGGGAAGTTGAATTGTTTGTTCGTCAGTTGAACCTTAAAGATGAAGATGTATATTATCTTCCCTGTGATAATGTAGCCATTATATCACGGGTGTTTAACAACCTGATCTTCGCCTATGAAGGCTCAGGAAATCCTGAGAAGGTGGCAGAAATAAAATGGCTGCAGCAGGCTATTGCATGAGATACAACCCACACACCATAACACTCAACTTTTCACGGCAATCTGTGACCTCCCTTTTCCAAGTTTACCTTCCATATTCTGCGCATGGTTTAATATGAAATATCAAACATCCCCAACTTTAAACATTCACCCGTTTCGCCCTTGCAAACGGTTTCGACCTGTCGAAAAGGTAACGGAAAGTAAGATGTGTTTTGCGGACTTTTCCACCAATT
>Ga0307929_1002740_pt1 | contig 10947 bp, 9 predicted proteins | sample AceLakmetage1330_FD_203160 | JGI IMG/M metagenome (GOLD analysis project Ga0307929, IMG submission 203160) | Saline water microbial communities from Ace Lake, Antarctica - #1330 | ecosystem: Environmental > Aquatic > Non-marine Saline and Alkaline > Saline | place: Antarctica: Ace Lake...
TGTAATATCTTTTCTTTCTCTGCAACAAAGGCCTGGACAGCATTTGATATTTTAATCGCATCCTCATCTTCTGTTTTTGCGATCTGGACAAACATGGCCCGTTGATCATCGACGGTTGCCATAACAGGATCTTCGGTAAACCCATCGTGAATCGTTGCAATACGATCAAGCGTAATGATTTCACCATCCGGCCGGGCAAGAACCACAATTTCTGCAAGCTCTTTTCCTGTATATTTCCGACCAACGGTTCGTATCCTGATATCCTCGCCGACGGTCCGCAACGTGCCACCCGCAAGGTTCACACTGGATTTACGAACCATCGAGGCTACCTGGTCAAAATTTAACCCGTAGCTGCGCAGTTTCTCTTCAGAAATTTCAATTCCAATTTCATACTCACGAGTTCCAAAGGCTTCCACCTGGGAAATCAAAGGAATCAGTTTCACCTCATCTTTAATTCGCTCTCCCCACTGCTTCAGCTGCTTTTCGGTGAGATCTCCAGACAAAGAAAGTAACATAACCACCTGTTTCTTGACAATCTCACGAATAATTGGTTTTTCCGCGCCAACGGGGAGGGTGGAAATTGCATTTACATGGGAGCGCACCATATCCAGAACTTCGGCTGTGTCGTAGCCATCCTTGACATCAACAATTACCGACGCCATATTTTCTTTGGATTTGGTGGTGTATTGATCAATCCCCTGAATGGATTCCAAAGCCTCTTCGATCTTCTGATTAATGCCCTCTTCCACCTCTTCCGGATCGGCACCTGGATAGGGAACGGTTATGACAATTTTATCAATTGAAAACTCGGGAAAACTCTCCCGCACCATCATCTTAGTCGCAAGAAACCCCGCAAAAAAGATAAGCAGAAGAAGAATATTGGCAAAAACCGTATTTCGGGCAAAGGAGGCAAGCAGATTATTCATTACTTCTCACCCTCGGGAGCTGTTTTTTTGGTATTTACCACTTTGACCAGGCTACGCTCAAGAGGATTAACAAGACGCGTGGTAATTACCATATCACCCGCCTCTAATCCTGCGTTGATATATGCCTTATTGTCCTGAACTCTTGCCACTTGCACGGCAACGGTCTCCAAACGGCCATCACGAACCACATACACTGTGTTCTCAAAACTCACAGCCCAGCGTGGCAGTTCTACAACCCGCTGCATGGGATCCCCCGGGATAGCAACCCGGCAAAACATTCCTGAAACAAGGGGCATGTCTCTGTTCTGTTTGGCAAACTGCTTGGAGTCCACCCGTAGAACAACCTTTACCGTACGAGTTTTCTGGTCAAAAAAACTGACCCTGTTCATCGTAGCCATTGCTTTGTTTTTTTCATCTTCGGTCCAGATCACCTTGCACTCAACCGGTTTTAGAGCCGAGAACCACGCATCTGAACCTGCCAGACGCTTTTCCCCAATATCCGAAAACTGCAGCCACTCAAAGGCATCGCGGCTATCGAGCGGAACTTCAAGCTCCAGCACCGAATCATCGGCCAATCCAAGGACAATTTTCCCAGGTGCTACATACTGACCTTTTTCAATATTCTTGGAAATAATTCGACAGGTGAACGGTGCAAAAACCTTACAACGCTCAAGCTTTATCTCAGCACGAACCATGGCTTGCTGCACTTGAGCCAATCTGTCAGCGGAGCTGTTCGCTGCCTGCTCTGCCTTCTCCACTCCGGCTCTGGTTCCAACTTTATTTTTTTCAAAAAGGGTCTGAACCCGCTTAAGTTCTTTGGCGGTAAGCTCCTTATCTCGTTGTAAAATGGCAAGGCGTGTTTTGTTCGATTCATAGTCACTACGATAATCCCGATCATCTATGGCAAAGAGAAGCTCTCCTTCTGCTATCACCTCACCGGTCAACAATCGCGGATTAACAGCCACAATGGAACCTGCAACTTCTGCTGCAATTTCAACCTTACGGATGGAACGTAGTTCGCCATGTGCCTCTATCACGACCGGAACTTCTTTAAAGGCAGCGACAACTGTTTGTACCTGAAGCGGCCGTTCCGTCTGGACAGCATGACTCGGGGCCTTTTTTCGACCCTTTAAAAACTTAAACCCACCAAAACCAACCAGCAGGATGACAAGACAGGCAACAACTCGAATAATAACGGTTGTGCGCATATTTTTTTTCTGTTCACTCATGGCTATTTACTCAATTCCTGTTTTAATAATACCTGCTCTACACGTTCAAGCACTTCACACCATTTCTGTGCGGTTTCCGGCCCCACCTTTTCCACCAAACCCAAAAAGGCCGCAAGAACCACTTCTTCCATTTTTTTCGCCTGCACCGCTGCCTGCGGTGACAGACGAATCACAACCTTTCGCCTATCCTCTGTACTTCGCTCACGATGCAGAAACCCCTTATCTTCAAGACGATCAATCATGCACGATGCCGAAGGAGGCGACACATTCAACTTTTCGGCAAGTTTAGTGACCGTACTCTCCCCACCGCTCTGCACAGTCATAAGCATCTGCACCTGTGCCATGGAGAGTTCTTCACCCGGACAGGAAGCACGTCCTTTCTGCAGACCGGACTGAATAGAAAAAATATGATTTTTCAGTTTGCGCCCGGCACTGGCTATAAAGCGCGCCTGCTCAACTTTTTTGTTATTGGCCATAAGAGTATCACTTCATTTTCAATTGTAATTCATTCAAATATACTTAGGATAGCTAAACACTAGCCACACTAAACAAATTCTGTCAACAATATTTACAAAAGTTAACAAATTTAGAGAAGTGGTCGATAAGAATAATAACGGAATGGAAATCTAAATCGCCCACCAAGGAAGGAGGGAGTGACAATGACCAGCCAGGAAGCAATACGGGTTTTAATGCTCAGCCCAATTTATTTTAAGCTCACACCAGTGGATCGAAAACAGCTTATCCGGGAATACTGCACACTATTCAGCCACGTTTGTAAGCGACAGCGAGATCGAAAAAAACAGCAGATTTAAGAATCAAAAATTACTTCTTTCCCCAATAGGCATCATGGCCAAACCTGTCCATCCACCAATCTTCCGGCTCCAGTGTTTCACCATCCACTGGAATCAGAGGAATTTTAAATTGATTACAGTGATCCATAAGAACGTCATACGCCCTGGTCAGCTTACGCATTAAATCGCCCTTTGCCCTATCATCTCCCACAATATCAGGATGATTTTCCTTACACTTATTACGATAACTGCGCTTTATTTCCCCTAGGGTTGCACGATCCGCAAGTCCCAATAGCTCTTTTGCCTCAAAAATGGCTTCCCATTCTGACTTGGTCATGCCGAGTCCTTTTTCTTCCAGCTGGTTTCTTCGCCTCTGCGCAACCTGCCGATATTAGCACTATGCTTTATCCAGATAAGGACAGCAATTACAGCAGCACAGGAAAAGGTTGCCACACTGCCACCAAACATCAAAATAAAGAAAGGAATCAATCCGGCTGCTGCCAGTGACCCGGCAGAAACAAACCCTGAAATTCCCACCACCGCAATAAAAAGAACCAGAGCAATCGCAATTGCCCAAGGTGAAAAAAAGAGGAAGACACCAAGTGCTGTAGCCACTCCCTTACCACCGGCAAAACCAAGATAGGGTGAAAACATATGACCAAGTACCGCAACCAACCCGCACAATCCCACAAACAGTTCCCAATTATCTCCCATGGGAAGAATAAGTGAAGCCACAAAAACTGGAAGAAATCCCTTCACCACATCACAGAGTAGAGTGAGTATACCAAGTTTTTTTCCAAGGACCCGGTTCACATTGGTGGCTCCGATATTTCCACTCCCCTCCTGGCGCACATCTTTACCAGCCATGCGACTGAATAGAAGTCCAAAGGGAATACCTCCTGCCAGGTAACTTAAAAGAAGTGCGGCAATCAGTGTTATATTCATGATTATATACGTATACAGACTGTTGATTTAGGGGTTAATATTGACTGATACGACATTAGCGCATATCTTATGGAAACACAACGTTGATGCGGAAAGGGTATCTCTATGGTATATTTCCCGCGTCCTTTAATAATACTGATAATAATTCGAACATAACATATAGCCATGAGCCTGCTTCCAATTCTTAAATTTCCAGATCCCGTTCTTCGTCAACCAGCGAAGAAGATCTCTGTTTTTGACGACTCCCTCCAGGAACTCGTCTCAAATATGATTGAGACCATGTACGATGCACCCGGTGTTGGTCTTGCCGCACCGCAAGTCGGAGAATCCATCCAGCTTATCGTCGTAAATGCCTCCCAGGAGGAAGACGGAAAAGACTCCATGGTAATGATTAATCCCGAGATAACTGAAGCAGAGGGAAAACAGGTTGATGAAGAAGGCTGCCTATCAGTTCTTGACCTCACCGCCTCTGTTAAAAGAAGTCAGAAGGTTACAGTCCGCTATCAGGACATTGCAGGGGATGAACAGGAAATAACAGTGGAGGACCGTTTTGCCGTTGTGCTTCAACATGAAATCGACCACCTCCGTGGTATTCTTTTTATCGATCACTTAAGCACTTTGAAACGAGCAATGTATAAGAAAAAAATAAAAAAGATGCTGGCTGCAAAAAAATAACCGGACCCTTTATGACAGAACCAGACAAAACCTTTCGCATTATTTTTATGGGTACACCTGATTTTTCCGCTCCTACCCTGCAGGGATTGATTGACGGTCCCGATCAGGTAGTAGCAGTCATCACCCAACCTGATCGCCCCAAAGGTCGTGGTAAAAAACTGAGCCCACCTCCGATAAAAGTGCTTGCTGAATCCGCTGCCATTCCCGTACTACAGCCAACAAAAATAAAAACCACCGAATTTGCACAGGAGCTGCGCGACTTTAAACCTGACGTGATTATAGTTGCTGCCTACGGTCGAATCCTGCCGCCTTCCATTCTTGAACTACCCCCCTTGGGTTGTATTAATATCCACGGCTCACTCTTGCCACGACACAGAGGTGCCGCCCCCATCCAATGGGCTATTCTTACAGGTGACAAAGAGGCTGGAATTACTATTATGGAAATGGATGCTGGAATGGATACCGGAGCCATGCTGCTGCCAGCCTCAGTTCCAGTCAGCTTAACTGAAACTGCAGGTGGTCTCTTTACAAAACTCTCGGAGCTTGGCGGCACAACGCTTTTAAAAGCCCTGGATCTTTTGCGACAGGACAAGCTCCCTCCCATTGAGCAGGACCACTCTCTTGCCACCGAAGCGCCTCCTTTAAAAAAAGAATATGGTGATATCGACTGGAAGAAATCAGCCTGGGAAATTCACTGCCTGATTCGCGGCATGGATCCCTGGCCCACAGCCTATAGTTTTCTTGATGGAAAACGCTTTCGATTTTTTTCTCCGGAACTGACAGAAACACCCTGCACCCTTCCCCCTGGAAGTATCATCCAGGCAGACCGAAATGGACTGCTTCTGGCCACGGGCGATGGAGCACTTCTGGTCCGTGAAATTCAGCCGGAGGGAAAAAAACGCATGAGTGTGGAAGCGTATATATGTGGTCAATCCCTTGAGACCGGGCAGACATTTACATCTCTTCAATAATTAAATGACTGTTCCTGCAACCATCGCCTATCTCGACTGCTTCTCTGGAATAAGTGGTGATATGCTGCTTGGAGCCCTTCTCGATGCCGGTCTAGAGAAAGATACACTCCTTGAAGAGCTCAGCAAGATCAAAGGGATCGATTTTCAGCTCTCTTTAGAAAATCAGATCCGTGCCGGGATCAGCTGCAAACAGGTTCAGATACACTCCCCATCCAGGCAGGAATTCAGACACCTTGGAAATATCCTTGACCTGCTCAATGAATCGGATCTCTCTTCTGTAATTATCCAAAAGGCATCCTCCCTGTTCACCACTCTTGCTGAAGCAGAAGCCAAAGTTCACAATGTTCCAGTCGAAAAGATCCATTTCCATGAAGTGGGTGCTGTGGATACCATCGTCGATATAGTGGGTGCCCTTGTTGGGTTCAAAACCCTTGGCATCACCCGAATCACCTGCTCTCCTCTCCCCATGGGCCATGGTTTTGTGCACTGTGCCCACGGAAAATTACCCCTGCCAGCACCTGCCGTATGTGAACTGCTACGAAACACTCCCGTATATGGTGTCGACCAGGAAAAAGAACTTGTTACTCCCACAGGAGCTATGCTTGCGACGGGACTTGCCGACTCTTTTGGTGGAATGCCGCCCATGACCGTAAAAAGCATCGGTTATGGAGCCGGAAGCCATCAACTCAATGCGGAGCAACCCAATCTCCTGAGACTGATAACAGGTACGGCAATGGCTAAGCCAGAGAGTGACGTGGTTGAAATTATCGAAACCAACCTTGACGACTGGAACAGCGAAGGATTTCCCTATCTCTGTGATCTGCTTTTTGCAAAGGGAGCACTCGATGTTTCACTCAGCCCCTTGATTATGAAAAAAGGCCGGCCAGGACAACTGTTACGGGTTATCAGCGATCCTGCCCATGGGCTTGAACTGAAAAAGATCATACTCTCAGAAACAACAGCAATCGGGGTACGTTTTCGAACAGAAGAACGTATGACCTTACTCCGAGAGGCAATAACTGTCTCCACACAATGGGGTGATATCGTGGCCAAAAAAGTCAACACCCCGAGAGGCATCGTAATTTATCCTGAATATGATGCATGCAGACAAGTCGCAGAAAAGAACCAGATCCCTCTATCCCGAGTGTATAATGCCGTTTCCCAAACAAAGGACAGCTGATAACGCCATACTGCTCTGCACCTTGTTTCTCTCGTTAATAGCAAAAGAAATCAACTGAGATTTCCAATTCAACACCATATAATTAATTCACGGAAAAACAAATGGACAAGATTATCATGTTTCTGGCCACGGGATTCTATAGCGGAAATCTCCCTAAAGCCCCCGGCACCTGGGGCTCAATTGCTGCCCTTGTGCCATGGTTTTTTATGCGCAACTTCCCCCTGCAGACATACCTCGGTCTGGTGGGGGGTGTTTTTGTGCTTGGCTGTATCCTTGCGGGATCTGCAGAGAAAATCCTTGATCAGGCCGATGCAGGACCCATTGTTATCGATGAATTTGTCGGCATGTTTATTACTCTTATTGCCGCTCCAAATCATCCGGCAGCATGGATTCTCGGTTTTCTTCTGTTCCGCCTCTTTGATATACTAAAACCCTTTCCATGCTCATGGTTTGACGAGCATATCCATGGCGGATTCGGAATTATGTTTGATGATGTTATTGCAGGACTCTACGCCCTTATCAGTCTGCAGATTCTTTGGATGCTTGGAAGTAAATTCAGTGGCTAAAGAAGGCGAAACCTTTTTTTCATTGATTTAGATAATCGACCCTCTTGAAGAATCTGGGTTCTGTTACTTCGGCGATGTTCAGGAATAGTCTCAAGTTGTACTTCATGCCTGCTGGTTTGCCTTGCCAAGGCTATTCTCTCAAAATGCAATTATTTTCAATAAAAGTGTAAAATGGGTATTTCTACCTATATGAAATTTTCTGGAGTCATGTTTTATTGAATGACTATTCACTTTAGAGAGGGAAGGAAGAGGACTAAGGAAACATCTAAAGTTGCAACTTTTCTTAAACGCTTAACCTTGCTGGCTCTCTTCTAATGTCACTCCACAAATTTCTGTGAAAAATACCTCAATTGTGATTAGATTAAAAAAAAGTGCTTGTGGCGAGGGAAATCAAAAAGAAACTAAAACCTTTCTTTTTTCAGGTTGTTGGTTGACCTTACATCACATTATTCAGACTTTTTTGTGTCCTCTATGGCAATATTTTTTCGGTTTATACTTTCTCTTTCTTTCCTCTTCTGCTTCACGCAGGTTCAGGCTTCTGACTCCCTTGAAAAAATAGTTCTACAGTTACCCTGGCATCATCAGTTTCAATTTGCTGGTTATTATGCTGCAGTTGAACAAGGTTATTACAAAGAGGCCGGCTTCGATGTCGTTCTGGAAAGTGGTAGGACTGGGGTGAGTACTATTGAAGAGGTTGTTTCCGGCCGGGCTGAATATGGCGTGGCACGGGCTGAACTTCTCCTCCGTCGCTTGAAAGGTGATCCTGTCGTGGCAATAGCCGCTGTTCTTCAAAAATCAGCCGTCATCATGTTAAGCAGAAAGGATTCCGGCATCAAAACTCCGCGGGACATGATAGGACGAAAAGTTATGTTCCTTGAGAAGGATGCCGCGGAACATGTTGCCACCTTCCAACGTACCGGAGTCACCATTGATCAAATCAACGTCATCCCCAGCAGCTTAGATCTTCAGGATCTGATCCATGGAAAAACCGACGTTTTCAACGCCTATATAACAAATGAACCTTTTCTACTTGAGCAGCAAGGTATTTCTTATAACGTCATCAGTCCGAGCGACTATGGAATTGATTTCTATGGCGACACGCTTTTCACCTCTGAAGAGGAACTGCGTAACCATCCCGACCGTGTCAAAGCCTTCCGGGCTGCTTCTATGCAAGGCTGGAAATATGCCCTCTCGCACCACGAGGAGATAATAGATCTACTGCTAAATAAATACAAGGCAAACAAAACCAGGTCACACTTACGGTATGAGGCAGACGCTATCGAGCAACTCATAATGGCTGATTTGGTTGAAATCGGCCATATGCTTCCCGGACGCTGGCAGGAGATGGCTGACGTTTTTGTGCAGCTTGACATGGTTGAGCCAGACTATTCCCTTGATGGTTTTATCTACGAACCGCCCCTCGAGCTTGACTATACGAAAATCCGCAACTGGGCCATCTCTGTTGCCGTCCTTTTCGTTCTTTTTTTCATTGCTATAATCCTTTACTTCAACCGGCGACTGCACCGGGAGTTAGAATCTCGAACAGCTGCGTTACAGGGAAGCGAAACCCTTTTCCGGGAAACGTTTAACAATATGAAAACGGGTGTTGCCATTTACGAAGCAGTCGATAATGGCAATGATTTTCTTTTTAAAGACCTGAATCCGTCTGGTTGTAACCAAGCACAGTTTGAACGTGAGAACATCCTCGGAAAAAGTGTCAAAAAGGTATTTCCTGGCGTTATTGACCTTGGTCTCTTTGATGTTTTTCAGCGCGTTTGGCAGACAGGGAAGCCAGAACTCCAACCTTCTAAAGTATATCGTGACAAAAGAATCAAGCTCTGGGTGGAGAATTATGTATACAAGCTACCATCCGGTGAAATCGTTTCCGTCTATGATGATATTACCGAGAGAAAAGAGTCCGAACGGCAAAATGCATTCCTCCAGAAACGTCTTGAGGCTCTCTGGAAACTGTCCACTATGCTGGATGCTGACCTGAAGAGCATCTGTGACGTTATTCTAGAAGAAATCGTAGAAATGACGGAGAGTCAATATGGTTTTTTCAGCTCCATGGATGATAATGAGCAGATTCTAAAGCTCTACTCATGGTCAAAAGAGACCATGGCAGACTGCGCCCTAAACCATCAAACGATGGATTTCCCTATTAAGAACTCAGGGATATGGGGGAATGCCGTTAGAGATAGAAAGCCATTCATTCTTAATGAATACCAGCAGGATTGTCCGAATAAAAAAGGCATTCCAGACGGACATGTTACTCTCACTCGTATCATGTCGATTCCAATACTGATATCAAACAAGATTGTTGCAGTGGCGGTCGTTGCTAACAAGGGAAATAATTATTCTGATAATGATACAAATCAAATTGTTTCTTTTCTCACAAATGCACAGATCATTATAGAAAGAAAGCAGAAAGAACTTGCTATTGTGCAGGCCAAAGAGGAGTGGCAAATGTCATTTGATGCTATCACTGACATTGTCACTATCCAGGACAAAGACATGCATATTGTCAGGGCCAACAAAGCAGCCCATGCTGTTTTTGAAGTACCGCTTGGGGAGCTCAAGGGCAGACACTGTTATGAGGTCTTCCGTGATATCACTGAACCTTGTCCAGGGTGTCCTATGGTTGAGTCCGTCCAGGATATCGAAAACCGTTCTGAAATAGTACGCCACGAAAACCTGGGTAAAACATTTGAGGTATCCTCCGCAACAATTGATGATTTAAGCGGCAACAAGGCTTATCTTGTTCACATAGCCAAAGACATCACAAATGAAAAACGGCTTGAGCAGGAACTCTTTCAGGCCCATAAGATGGACGCAATCGGCACTCTGGCTGGCGGTATCGCTCACGATTTTAACAACATCCTCTCTGCCATCTTGGGCTATTCGCAATTTGTCAAAGAAGAGCTTCCTGACGGCAGTCCTGCTGACAAAGATATTGATATGGTTATCCAGTCAAGCATCAGGGCTGCTGAGCTTGTTAAACAGATTCTCACCTTCAGCCGCAAAACTGAGCATCAACTGCAAGCCCTTACTCCCCATCCAATTATCAAAGAAGCACTTCAGATGCTGCGATCTACATTACCTACCACTATTGAAATAAGACAGGATATCGACAAAAAATGTGGGAATATTAAAGCAGATCCGACAAATATCCATCAGATCATGGTCAATCTCTGCTCTAATGCTCTCCACGCCATGGACCAGCAAAAGGGAACTTTGACAGTGAGATTGTCTCGCGAACACCTTGAGACTGAGGACGTTGAAGCATACAAGAATGTCTCTGCCGGTTCCTTTGTTGTGCTTTCTGTCAGTGACACTGGCCATGGCATGGATACAAAAACCATGGAGAGAGTTTTTGAACCCTATTTCACCACCAAAGAGGTAGGAGAAGGTTCCGGTATTGGCCTTGCTGTTATTCACGGCATTGTCCAGGACTACAAAGGATTCGTCAGGGTTTTGAGCACACCAGACCAGGGGAGTACCTTTTCTGTCTATTTCCCTGTATTGGAAGGATTCTCAGCCGATAAAGACGATCAGGTAACAACGCAAAAAAATGGTTCATCCGACTAAAGCGTACTTCGTTTCATGAAGGGCCATTATTTTCAGCTTGAAAAATTCATAATCTCTGAATCCATATGCTTGGCGT
>Ga0307929_1002742_pt1 | contig 10944 bp, 13 predicted proteins | sample AceLakmetage1330_FD_203160 | JGI IMG/M metagenome (GOLD analysis project Ga0307929, IMG submission 203160) | Saline water microbial communities from Ace Lake, Antarctica - #1330 | ecosystem: Environmental > Aquatic > Non-marine Saline and Alkaline > Saline | place: Antarctica: Ace Lake...
AGCCTTTCCTGAAATCCACTTCTGACTCTTTACTTGCCTTCTCTATTTTTTCAATCATGTCGATTTTTATGTTTGCAAACCAAAAGTTCATTATTCCACCTCATTTAATTTTGTTTCATATAACGCCAAGCTCAGGTGCGGCGGCGAGTAACTGACTGAAAAAAGTTGGCCGTTCCCGCCGTCACCTGAAGCGTTTTGTTGGCCTGTTCATGATTATTTTTTTGAACTTTAAACAGATAGATTCACTTTGCCAATTTCCCTCAAACCTCCAAAAAAATTGAGCTAAACTTTTTATATGCCATAGTACAATTTTAGATAATATTCTTGTTTTAATTCAGAACTACAAATAGGTATATTATAATCATCATTTTTGTCTAAATTTTTTACTTTACAACCGCCAGTGCAAATATACTTTAGATCACATTTATTGCACAAAGATATGTTATCAACAACTGTATAGTTATTTAAAACAATAAAATCACTTACAAGTTTTTTTAAATCTATATCACTAATATTTCTAAGATTACCATACTTCTTTACATTCCAAAAACACGGGTAAATATCCCCACTACTTTCAATTGTCATGCCTAATCCAATTCCGCAATTTTCCATTTTATGCCCGGAAACAAATGTGGATTGTACATCTAAATCAAATTTTTGATAATACCATTTGTATAAATCTGAAATAAAAATTAAAATTTCTTCCATATTTTTATTGTAAAAGTTTTTATATTCACACGATAATAATTTCTCTGCTCTACCCTCCCAATCAATTTCTGCATCGATTCTTATTTTTAATTTTTCATAAAAAATATCGTCAATAAAATTTCTGATCTCATTCTTTAGTTCATCAAAATTATGAGGCATTATAATAATGGCTAATGTCAAATGAATATCGTAGCTTTTAATTAATGAAATTGTGTTTTTTACAATGCTAAAATCGCTTTTTTTTCTAATGGTTTCATAAGTTTGATTAGATATACCTTCCATACCAATTTGAATACTATCTATCTTATCATGATATTTATCTAAAAAATTACTATTTATTAAAGTGCCGTTAGTATAGATATCAATACAACACTTATGCTCGCTTAAAAAAGAAATCAACTCAGGTAGCCATGAAACACAAAAAGGTTCTCCACCACTTATCACTACATTAAATTTTTTTTGAGTAGCTTCAATAAGTTTGATTAAAAAAACTTGTAATTCTTCAAACGTCAACTCATTTTCGATTTGTTCTCCAGCTTCCATATAGCAATGGGAACATTTTAAATTACATGAATGGGTTAATATCAAATGTAGTTCATATATATCGAATTCAAACCCTTCTTTTTTTTGTATATCCTCTTCAAAGAATTTTGCATCAAAGCATTTTTTTTCGAGACTATCCAAAGCTTTTGGATTTTCAACTTTATTATCACCCAAAATTTTTTTTAAAGTGTCAAGCTCCCGATTGTTTAAGATGACCCAAGCTGGTTTCTCTGCATAGATCAATAAATAGTTGTCATGAATTTTGTGTGTTGAAAATTCTTTAGGATATTTCATTTCTTTTGTTTCCGATTTAAGGATAAAAAAATGGTTTACCCACTATCATAGTAGATAAACCACTTAGTCATTAATAGATATAAAATTCATCTATTTTACTTTCGTTTTGTTCCTGCATCACTTCTCTTTTTTCGCCAAGCACCGTCTTTTCGTCTTGCTCGTGGTTGCTTTCCAACATGGGGAACGTTTTTTTTCCCAGCTCTTCTGTCAGTTGTCATAAATTTGCCCTTTCATTAATATTAACAGCCTTTTTTCATATGATAATGCCGACAATACCCTCTCGACATTTCAATTTTTTTTTCAACTCTTTTATCTTTGTTTTCGATAAGTCGTTTTTCTTTTTTTTCTGTAACGGGTTCTAATACTTGGACATTTTTACACATCAAACTTTCCTTTCATTTTAAAAAATTTAAATTTAACCTTAGCCATATAAGCAATATAGTGTTTTTTACAAACTATGTCAACAAGCTCAGATAAAAAATAAATATAACACGTTGTTTTTTAAGACAAATCAATTAACAAAAAAAATGACTACAAAAGCATACAATATATACCGTTATAAGCTATTGATATTTCAATGGAATATTATCACACCAACAACAACTACTTTTTATAAAAAAATTAAATGCTTGGATATTCGATCATAGTTGATAAAATTGTTTCAAGGAAAAGCGACATATTACACAAGGCAAGGCCAACATGAAAGTCATCGGCGCGGCCCTATGCGTCCGTTGCACTGGCTTGTTATGCTTTTACCAAGGTTTCAGCCATGGTAATGTGGCCACTTTCCGCATTAGATTATTTTTTCTTTCATCACCACGGCCTCAACTATGGCACTCCAAAGCATAACGGTGAAGTCACCAGCCGCGCCAAAAGCTTACGGGTAAGCGGCTCCCTTTCTCGCGGTTTGATGAACTGGTTGGTAGCCCTTCTCCCTAAGTCATAAACTATTGACTAATTTACTTGAAGAATTTCCTCTACAACACTTTGTATCCGCTCATTATCAATAACACATTTTGTGTCTCTTTTAATTATCAATCGAATTTTATTAATAACATCTTCTGTAAGTATTGCACTGATGATATTTTCATGGCTTAGGGCTTTAACCTCACCCCATAATTTTTTCAGTAAAGATTTACGCTCAATCCCATAACGAGATATTAATACAAGAAGTTCTGAATCGTCCTGGTTGAGAGCAGGCAACAAATTAACTGAAAACACCAGATCTGCTTCAACTTTGTCATTAGTTGCAATGTGATATAGTTTCCATGTTTCAAGATTTGTCAAAAGTGCCCATTTAATTCCTGAATACGCTCCATAAGAAGTAGCTTGAAAAATCTGTTTTTCACGGAGGGCCATACCTGCTTTTTTTGCTTCAACCACTATCGCATCCATACCATCAAAGCTGAGAACGTAATCCGCCCTTCTTCCTTGTATTTTTTGTTCAGCTTTAATGTCTTCCATTTTATAACCCAAAACATCCATGAATATTTTATCCAGAATCATTCTGGTATTGCTTTCATTAATTTTTTGATCTACTGCATCTTCTATTTGAGGTAAAAAGTCATTTAGGGCTTCTCTTAAAACACAAGCCTTTTCAGATAATATATGCTTTGAAGAACGTCGTACTTTATCCACTTCTGTTGCTTTTTTTTCTACTTTTTTTTCGGCAATTTTTTTGTAATTATCGAAATCTATCCCATACCTGGAAGTGACGACATCTATTCCTTCTCTGTATCCCTTACCTACAGCTCTAAATTTCCAATCATTTTTATATCTATAAATTTCTCCAATCATTAATGTCACCTCGTGATTGGCCTTTTCCAAATCATATCGAATCAATTCCTGCTTTAATGGTGTATTTTGCATGATTCTTATATAGGCTTTTTCTACCATTTCAAAATTATGTTCGGGATGTTTAATTTCATTTATTGCTATATTAAAAATTATCTTTGAGACATCAGGTGGTATTTTGGATAAATTAACATAAAAACAGGTTAAATCGGTATCAATTTGAGGAGATTTATCAATGATAATGCAAGAATTAGAACCCTCAGTTTGATTACAAAATATAAAATCCCTCTCATTTCTAATTTTACCCACCTTATTGAGCATAAAAGCGCTACAATCTAAATCAAAGGTATTGTTTTTTATATGCCAACCTAAACCAATGATAATATCTTCTACGGCAGCACCATTGTTCTCAAGAATAGTATTTCCACCTTTTTGAAGTTTAACGCTCATTCTAAAATCCTTATTTTATCCAAAAAAAGTTAATATCCAGTATAAAATATACTTTATTATAGCTGCATTATTTTCATAAGAACGACTATTTTTCTTTATTCTTGAATGTTAAGTCATATCTTTCAATTTGATTTCCAGAGCTTTGACGGCGAATTGATCTCCATGTAATGCCTGTTCTCTCAAGATTGATATTGGCAGTTCCAGGCGACCCTTAATGGCTGCTTTTTCCTTGGCTGCGGCATCTGCCCCGGCAGGCGCTTGGAATAACGTGCTTTTCAGCAGCATTGGGTAAAAACCACAGTCGCCTGAGGTAATCCCCGTTAGAACCCATCGTGCCCAATTAAGGCAATAGGCTCACGATTATATCTTCGTATGAATCTACTTATTATTGCAAATTTTGTTTTCATAATTCCAGATATTCTGTGATATCTATCATGTGTCCTTTGCAATAGCAATATAACCTGGACCCCTTCCCTCCGCCGGAGTTACCCGGTTTCATCAGTACTATGAGTCCTCTGACTCCCTGTTATTCTTCTCAACGTCCTCGCTTATTAGGCTTGTAATTGATACTCCGTCCTTGGAGAAATAACAGGGTCTCCCACGTTTATAAAATAACTCTGTTTGCATGCCAGGCTCTAGGATCCCGGAGGTGTCATAGCTTCCTTCCCAAATTTAGCGTTGGCTATGATGTTGCTTTCTGACGCCGCGAAGCCATCAGCCATCCTCAAATGACAAAATTAACGGGACTCAATCACTCCAACATATGCTTCCGGCCTACAAACTCTCTGTCTACGCTTTACAGTGGCTGTTACCAGACACCGCACAAGACTCGATAATCGATGTGCTGGGTTGCACTTTCGATGCATTCACTTTCAGATGCCACTTATTTTACACTTCGTGGCGCACCGCAGCTTTTTGCGGTCTGCTGTAAAAGTTTTGTTATACCTTTTCACTTTTCTTTTTTGCCTTGTCTTTTAACTCGCTTATATTAAGCCCTGTTGTTTTTTCTATATCTTCCTGAGATGCACTACTTATCCATTCTTTGTATTGCCGTGCACTCTTTAATGCATCATCAAGCCATAGGACTACTAAGGCCATTAAAATGGCCATGGCCAAATAACCATTAATTGCTTCAAATGTGGTTAGAAGCCTTATGCCTTCTGGTGCTGAAATATCTCCGTAGCCAACAGTAGTCCAAGTTGTGCCGCTAAAATAAATAGCAGTCCTAAGATTAACTGTGGTTAAGTTGCCGTCAACAATAAGGCCGCTTTTTACATAAAAAATTGAGTATATAAAAATAGCAAATACAATATTTACAATGCACTGCAAAAGCATATTGCCATAAGTTTCCTCAGCCCAGGCTATATTAAGAGGTATGGAACTAACTGTTAACCCAATCATAAAAATCAGGATAAAAGGAACAATAAATATCCCTATGTCAAAGAACGGCAACATGGATGATGAAAATATACAAATCCAGTACACCATCCTTAGCATTGCCATCTAACAACTAAGCTAACCGGCCGCACGAGAACCCCACGGGTAAGCGATTCCATTATTGCGGCGGGTTGAGCGTTTGGTTATATTAAGCCGAACGACAGCCTGGATGATCGATGTTTTTTATTCTTTGGCATGCTTTCTGCTAATAGAAAAAGTAAATTTTTCCTATATTGAGAAGTTTTGGAATCAGAAAATTCAGAGTCTGAAACATTGTTTTTTAAAATGCATAAATCGGAAAAACCATAAAAGAACAATAGAATTTTCACGTCAAACTCCTTTTTTAACCTCAAAACCAGCCTTTGAACTCAGTTGTTCTTCCACTATTTTGATGAACAGAGCGTCCTTGAAATCTCCTGCCTTCCATATGGGTTCAGTCATGATGTATCCCGTGCTTCAACCAATTCAGGCGATTCCGGTTTTTTCATAGTTGCATGCGCTTCTTCTGCAAATTCAAACAATTTTTTTCTTTTTTTACTGAATTCAGACAACTCGGTAAAGCTTCCCCTTAAAATTTTTCCGCTACCGTCAACAATGACCAGTGGAACCAATACACCGTTTTCACATTTAGAACAGGGTATTCCGGCATATGCTTCAGTGGTGACTTCAGGAAGCCCGGCCTCTTCCTCCATCACAAGACATTCCAATATCTCCTGAAACAGAGCATTATTGCTGGTACTCATGAAACCGTAATATCGAATTCGGTTAAAACCTAAGGGGAGTACATGATACAAAAAATGCCGGATGAATTCATCTGCCGGTAACTCGGTTTCTTCCCATAGGTCTGAATAATTTTCAACCTTATCCATTTTTTTATAATTCTTGAAAGTAAAACGAATAATGCCGTTCTCGATGGAAATAATCCTGGAATTGCTGATTGCCACTCGATGGGTATATCTGCCCACATAGCGAACTACATCTTCCGGACCGCCAAATGGGGCTTTGGAATACACCACCCAATTGGTTGAAACCAGATCATTGAGATAGGCTTCAAAATTGTCAGATTGTTGAAGAGGCTTAAGATCACCGGGAAACTTCAGGGTGTTGTCACGGAATGCCTGCTTTAGACCATGAATGAATTTTCCACGGAAAACTTTGGACAGGGCGTGTACAGGAAACAGAAAATTGTTCTTTTCATATTTTGGATGCACCCATTCGCCGGTATCTTTATTATAGGCTCCTGCCGGTATCACGCAATGGACATGCGGGTGTACCGGAAGCATTTGTCCCCAGGTATGGAGTACCATGAAAAAACCGGTTTTGCCTCCGAGCCATTTTGTATCGTATCCAAATTCTTGCAGGGTCTCAGCAGTGCTGTGGAACAGTAGATCATAAACAATTTTCTGGTTGTACAAGCACAATGGGAATATCATGTTGGGCAGAGTGAAAACTGAATGATAATAAGGAACAGGCAAGAGGTCATCCAAGCGGGCTTCAACCCATTGATTTCTTTTTCTACCCTGGCATCCTGGGCAATGACTATTGCGGCATGAATTGGGAAATATTGTCGTATGACCGCAGGCATCACAAGCACTTATGCAGTAACCAAAGCTTCCCGTACGACAGTTCAAAATATCATACACCACTTTATATTGACGTTCAGTGACTGGATTGGTGGTCTGAAAGTCTTCCCAGTATAGTCTAAATATATCTGCTATATCATATTGAGGATTCTCAAGGTCGGAATCAATGGATTCTTCCGATATCTTCCGGGATGAAAGCAGTTTATCCTTTATTGTTTCAGATGGATCAGGAAAAATATTGTGGGGCATTAGTGAGGGGGGAACAAAGAAAGGCCGAACAGAAGCAAACTCCGGGGAAGTAAACTGGTTGCCAACAAAATTTTCAGAGGTATTGATTTCTGTAAAATTCATCATTGGGGTAAGGTACTCCTTCAGCCATCTGAGTTTATGCGGGAACCTATTCTTTCCCTGATTGAGCCAAAATTAAGTCACAAAATGATCTTTTGCCGAATCTATATCTACACCCATCATTAACTTTAGCTAAAATCATAATTAATTTCAACTTATTTAACGAGAATTCCTGCCGAAGGCTTAATATAACGCCATAATCACCTGCCCCAAGTACAGCCTAGCAGCATTAAAAAAGGTAGCAACGAGGCACAGCGTACCGATCTATAAACAGAGCCTGAGCCTCTTGGGGTCAGCGTGAATTATATGGTTCGGCGATTTATGCCGTTTGGTTTTGATTGTTGAGTGAAAAGATTTGATCCCACATTATTCATCCGTCCGTGACTTTAATCGTTTTTTTGTAGGGCTCTTTTCAGGTTTTCTGCAGCCAGTTGTCCTTGCTCTGTGACACGAACAAGCGGGAACCCCCAAAGGCCGTTCCAACCTTTCTTCTTGAACTCAATAAGTCCAGGACAACCTCGGTCAATCATTTCAAGCACAGCTTTAAACTCATTTGCACCCCACTTTTTTTCTTTGTATTGGGGCTTTCGTGCCATATCAAATAAGTCAACAAAACAATTGCATTGTGCGAAGTTTATAAAAACCTCAGCAAATTCGGGCTCTTTAGCAAGCATTATTAACGTATTGTCATATTTAATTTTGTACATTATCACGTTTTCAATTTCTACCATAATTTTCACCTAAGGTAACTTTAAGTTAGATCTTTTACCTGCGCTATGTCATAATAGTCACATTTTCATGATAATTTTGCGCATTATCTTTACATAAGCAGAGACGTTGTCATCGACACCACAATTTCTATATGTGTTTCGCAATGCCCCCTCAACACCTCCACCAATGGCAGACCTTTTCCATTCACCAAACCCCAGGCTTTCAGCCCATTGGTCTAGTTCCTTCAGCATCTCTATGTATTTTTCCTCATGCTCTTTCTGACCAATATCTCCAGGACTACCTAATTTTTGCAAGTGTGACATGACCACATTGTCAATTTCTTTATTACTCACCGATTTTTTCCCAAATCCCAAAAAACCCATTTTAAAAATCCTTTTACTTTAGTTCTGAAGTTTGGAGTTAAGTATTCTGTCTCAAATTGTTGGTCAAAGGCCATTTCAGCACCGCGATTCACGGCGGCGCAGCCGCCGTGAACGCAGAGCTGAGGGGCCGGGCGTTTAAACCCAAAAAGCTCCGATAAAAGTTAAAATTTTCTTAAACCACACACCTTCCAAAACGCCGCGCAGATAGCCCGGTCCCTCTCAAGCGTTTGGTTCGGCAATTATTATCGTTTTTTAAAAAGGACGCCTTATGCCATGTTTCTCTGCTATACGATTTGCAAATTCAAAAAGCTGAGTTCTCTTGTCTTTATCATCAATATCTTTTAACCTCTCCAGAGGATACCACTGATCGCCCAATGAACCATCTGTTAAAAAGCTAATCTTTTCTGCTTCATATTTTGATAAAGTCACACCAAATGATTTCACATATTTTAATGTTGTTCTCCAAGGAGGAATAATGTATTGGGTCAAAAATTTTACGAAAAATATGTATGCGCCAATAATATATGCCCACATAATAACAACCCAAAACCACTCCATCCCGTTAGAGACTAAAAAATTTTCTATTGGACGTGCGATAGGGTCTAAAATAGCGCTGCTTAGCATAACCAAAATCATACTGCCTATCCAAACGCCAATCTTTTGAAAAAGATCTCTATCATGTGTGTAATGAATTTGTGCTCCGATGAATACTATCTCCTTTTTGGAACCGAACATTGCGGTTCATCGGCACCCAAGGGGCAACAGATAGCCGCGTGTTCAAATTTTTTCTCTATTGCGTGAATTTAGGGGGAACAAAGCCCAACAAAGATATTGCTTCGCCAAGGTCGGCTAAAATCTTTTCGCCTTGTGGTGTAATAGTACCGCCAAAATCTTGAAGTGTATCAAGATAGTCCCAGGCGTATTGCTGAGCATCTTTCAGAAGCTGCCAAAGGTTTGCTCCATATTGAAAAAGCTCAGGATGTCGAAGTGTTCTCAACGAGTTATTCCACGCCATGGCAGCTGCCCCGTTTAATGGCTGAGGAGGATTTTTGAACCATTTTGCAAGTTTGTTGGTTTCCTGCAAGGAGAAAGTCAAATCCGCTGAGTCAGGAATTCCTGTGGATTCAATAATTGTAGAAAATCCCTGTACCTTTTGGCTCAAAAAAATCTGCATCAGCGCAACGTGAGCACAGATGGCACCACGGGCATGCATATCTGCGGCGCCCAGGTTTCCGATGTAGGCGGCTACCTCTTTGCGTGCGCCATTTATTGCCCAGTTTTTTATCTTCTTCCCAAACATCTTTCCCTCCTTTTGAACGGTGAGCTTAGCCGTGAACGGTGAGCTTAGCCGGCCGGGGGGCACATTGCCAAGCACGTTATAAAAACCAAGCATTTTCAAAAAGCCGATAGCTCCCCGGTCGGCTGCAGTGTTGTTGTTCGGAGATCATCGGTTTTACAGGGACATGATGATGTTTGAATTTAATAAATAGGTATCATATCCCCGAAATCCTGGTATTGTCCCCGGAATTCCTAATATCCCTGATACTTTTCTATGTCTGTTTCTTGCTCTTTTATCCAACGAGACCTTATTTCTTGGCGAGTTTCTTCATCAAATTCATATAATATTGTTTGATATAATTCTATAATTTCTGGAATGAATAGTTTATAATCACGCCCATACTCAAGGGCATGAACATCATCCCCTGTAATTCTTTGAATTTTTTTTATGACTTTTTTGCTATATTTTTGCGACATCTGATTTTTGTTAAATTTTGTTTCAACTAACCCTTTTATTTGAATAGCAAATTCATCTTCAGATATATTCGCAGATTTTCTGATGAGCATTAACCGGAAGTATTTTTTCTTTATAATAGATGTCATTGTTTTAGATATCCTCTAATATTATTTTTGGCTCATGTCGCGTTTTGGGGTCTTATTTTTGACAATAACTTTAAAAATTTGAAATAATTAACAATATCTGCACTTCCTTTGTATCGCAAGACTATGTCTTTTTATCATATTTTTCAAATAGTTAACCTTATCGACCCATAAAAAGACCTTGAAACACAACATGACCCAAAAATATTTGTCCTTCGTGGGTCAATAGATACTGAGCCTAATGGTGTTCTCCTATCTTTAGGTATGGATTTTTTCATTTTACGTTAAATTTTATCTTCGCTTGTGCGATTATTTGATTTGCAATCGGAGAACATACGTCAAGGGAAACTCCGCTGCACCTCAGATTCCCGCTATACCAATTGCAACCATCTTCGTCCTCATCTATTAAGCGTACTACCGAAGTGACATGGCAATTGTTACATTCTTCGTGTTTCGATAACTCTGAATTTAGTAACTTAAGGAGTTTTTCATGAGACACCAATGTTCTATCCATTGCATCCTCCAAATTTCAATTTTCTAACGTTAAGTTAAGCGGCTTCCACACCGCAAAAAAAATGCCGCAATGTCCGGCTTCAACTTATTTGTTGGACGAGCCCGATTTATCGGGTGAGTCTGGCACAATATTTCCCCTTGGGTAAAAGTAACTTTCTCCCTCTATTTCTGCCCGAAGGGCTTCGTCCAACAAGTAATTATCCAGTTTTTTTCTGTATAACTCCAAAAGTAATTAAATAAAAATCTAAATATTGAATCAGTCTATAGAAAGTTGCCATCATTTTAATTTTGGAAACAACTGA
>Ga0307929_1002743_pt1 | contig 10934 bp, 12 predicted proteins | sample AceLakmetage1330_FD_203160 | JGI IMG/M metagenome (GOLD analysis project Ga0307929, IMG submission 203160) | Saline water microbial communities from Ace Lake, Antarctica - #1330 | ecosystem: Environmental > Aquatic > Non-marine Saline and Alkaline > Saline | place: Antarctica: Ace Lake...
ACGCCAACGCCCAGATTTGAACTGGGAGATCCTTGCGGAAATCCGCTTTCGAGGCGGACGGAGTACCAGATTGTCCCACGTTGGCAAATAAAATAAAAAAAAGAATTATTGCTCTTTCGAGGCTTTTTCAATATTTTTCTTAGCTGCTGCATCCAATTCAAGGTGTAATTCTTTTAATTGTTTTTCTTCAATTACTCCTGGACTTCCATCCATTGGACATTCAGCATTTTTATTTTTAGGAAATGCAATTACTTCTCTAATGTCGGTTGTTCCTTTCATTATTGCAACTAGTCTATCTAGTCCAAGTCCCATTCCGCCATGATTCGGTCCGCCGTATTTGTAAGCTTCTAATAAAAATCCAAATCTTTCATTTGCTTTTTCTTCAGGAAATCCTACTAAATTCATAACTCTTCTTTGAATTTCTGGATTGCTAATTCTAATACTTCCTGAACCAATTTCAGTTCCGTTTAATGCTAAGTCCCATAAATCTCCAAGAACTTCTGCGGGTCTTTTTTCAAAGTCTCCAACAAATTCTTCTTTTGGCATTGAAAACATATGATGTTCTGGAACCCATCTTTTTTCTTCTTCGCTATATACAAATAATGGGAAGTCATAAATCCAACTAAATACAAAATTTTTGTCATCAAGTAAACCCATATCTTCTGCAAGTTTTACTCTTAGTTTTGCTAAAATATCATTACACTTTTTTTCTTTGTCTGCAATAAACATTAAAATACTTCCCGGTTTAGCATTAATTTTTTCAATTAATTCTTTTTGAACATCTTCTGGAAAGAATTTTGCAATATTACTTTCTAATCCATTTTCTGTAACTCTCATCCATGCCATTCCTTTGGCACCGTTTTTTTGACAGAAATCAATATACTTGTCAATTTCTTTTCTTCCAAGTTCTTTTTTGGGATTAATGCATTTAATAATTCCGCCGTTATCTTTAACATCTTTAAAAACTCCGAAATCAGATTTTGCAACAATGTCTGTTACTTGTGTTAATTCTAATTCAAATCTAATATCGGGTTTATCAGTTCCGTATTTTGTCATTGAATCTTTATAAGACAATTTTACAAAAGGTGTTTGAATTTCAATATTCATACTTTCTTTGAATAAGTTTTGAATTAAACCTTCTATCATTGATCTAATCTCATCACTTGTCATAAAACTCATTTCTAAATCAATTTGTGTATGTTCAGGTTGTCTATCTGCTCTTAAGTCTTCATCTCTTAAACATCTAGCAATTTGATAATATCTGTCACATCCTGCAACCATCAATAATTGTTTATACAATTGAGGGCTTTGAGGTAAAGCGTAAAACTTTCCTGCATTAACTCTTGAGGGAACAACATAATCTCGTGCACCTTCTGGAGTGGATTTAACTAATAATGGTGTTTCAATTTCTAAAAAGTCTTTAGAATTCAAAAAATTCCTTGCAGTACTAACGACTTTATGTCTAAAAGCTAATTTTGCTTGCATTGAAGGTCTTCTTAAATCTAAATATCTATATTTTAATCGTAAATCTTCTCCTGCTTCCATTCTATCATCAACATCGATAGGTGGAACTTCTGATTTGTTAATTATTTTTAAATCGTCAATAAAAACTTCAATTGCACCAGTAGGAAGTTTAAGATTTTCCATACCTTCTTTTCTAGGTTTTACTTCTCCACTAATTTTAATACAATCTTCTCTTCTTAATGTATCTGCAATTTTCATAAAATTAGAATTAAATTCAGGATCAAAAACTATTTGCGTTATTCCGTATCTGTCTCTTAGATCAATAAAGATTATTCCGCCATGGTCCCTTCTTGTACTTACCCAACCTACCAGAGTTACTTTGTCTCCGATTTGTTCTTTTTTTAGTTCGTTGTTTTTATGGGTTCTCATAACTTTAATGAAAAATTATCTTTATTTAAAGGTTTTTGTTAAACTAAACCTTTATAATCTAAAATAAAAATATTAAAGTATGAAAAATAATAAAGTTGATGAGTTTATTGCTAATCCTAAAAGAGCTTTGTTTGTTTTATCACTTCCTGTTTTGGTTGGGATGTTTGTTCAAACTATGTTTAATATTGTTGATACTGCTTTTATTGGAAGAGTTGGTACTGATGCAATTGCTGCATTAACTTTTACATTTCCATTATTTGTTGTTCTTATTGCTTTAGTATCTGGTTTAGCAATGGGTACTACTTCTAGGGTGTCGCGTTATTTGGGCTCAAAGAATAAGTTAGGCGCTGAAAATGCTGCAATGCACGGTTTATATGTTTCTTTAATTGTGGCTTTTATCTTAATAATTGTAGTTAATCCTTTTTTACCCTACATTTTATCTTTTTTAGGTGCAAGTGGGCAAGTTGGTGTTTTAGCTTTAAGTTATTTTAGAATTATCTTGTTTGGTATTTGTTTTATGTTTCCTGCAATGATTTTAAATAATATTTTTTCTGCCCAAGGTGATACAGTAACTCCAATGATTATTCAAATTTCTTCTTTGGTTTTAAATATAATTTTAGATCCAATTCTAATTTTCGGTTTTAACTTAGGAGTAAAAGGTGCGGCAATAGCAACAGTAATTTCAATGTTTTTTTCATTAGTTTTATATGTTATTTTAATTCAAGTAAATTCTTATTTGAAAATACATCCTTCTTCTTTTAATTTTTCTAAGAGTATTAGTAAGGATATATTCTTTGTAGGTCTTCCTGCTTCTTTTACTATGTTACTTATGTCTCTTAATTTTATGGTGATAAATAGAATTATGGTATATTTTAGTTTTACTCATGTTGCTTTAATTGGTATTGTAACTAGGTTAGAAAGTTTGGGTACAATGCCTATCTTTTCAATTTCTGCTGCTCTAATTACTTTAACTGGAATGTTTTACGGTGCTAAACGTAGTGATTTATTAAAAAAGACAATTTGGTATGGTATTAAAATTGCAATTTCAATTGGTTTATTTACCGCAGTTTTATTAGTTTTATTTTCCGAATTATTTTTTAGAATTTTCACTACTGACGCCAATCTAATTTCATTAGGGGTTTCTTTTTTGAGAATTGAAGCTTGGATTTTACCGTTAGTTGTAATTCCCATGATTGTTAGTAGAGTAATGTATGGGATGGGTTTTGGTTTGCCTGGTTTAATGATTGCTTTAACAAGAATAGTTTTTGTGGGAATACCGCTTTCTTTAATTTTTGTTTTTGTTTTTAATTGGGGTTATCTTTCTATTGCTTTTGCATTTGTAATAAGTAGTATTGTTGCTAATGTTGTAGGGTTTTTATTATTAAGAAGTAAATTGAAAAAGGTTAATTCCGACATTAATCCCGTAAAGATTTAAACAAAGTTTTTATAAGTGTTTTATTATTTATTAAAATATGAATAAAGGAAAACAATTGTACTGGGTGGATGTTGGACTTGCAATATCTTTTATATTGTGTTTTATAACTGGAATATTTAAATGGCCGACTTTGTATAAATATTTCTTCTCTTGGCCGATGAAGCAAATAAGCATTATTCATGATTGGTCTGGTTTAATTATGGGTTTATTAGTTTTGATTCATTTAATTCAACATTGGAAATGGATTGTTGTAATGACTAAGAAAATGTGGTGGAAAAATGATTAAAATAATTATTGTTGTTTTAATTTTTGCTTTACTTGTTGGTTGTTCAAATGAAACTGCTACAGTAAATGATGTAGAGGTTTCTGATTCTAAATTGACCTGTCCTAAGGGAATAAGTCATGACCCTTATCCTGGAAGATGTCCTTTGTATGAAGATTCTAATAATGATGGATATTGCGACAGGGTTTAAAACCATTAAACTTTATATATGGAATAGTTTTTACAATTATTAATGGGCCCGTAGCATAGTCTGGATAGTGCGTCTGGCTTCGGTTTATTAAAGAAGCAACCAGATGACTCCGGTTCGAAATTGGATTCATTCCTTACGAAAGTCCGGGCGGGCTCGTATTTTTTCATTATAATTTTTAATTCTTTGTTTTTTATGTTGTAAAACTAAGTGTGGAAAAGTATTTTTCATAATCATTTTAATATTTTTTTTAGAGATATAAAAGCAAGTATTGAATGCTTTACTTCTTTTGTCATTTTCAAAATGAACAGAACAATTAAAATGTAATTCAATTAATTTTTTTAATTCTTTTAACTTTCTGTCGCTTGCTATTTTTATGACATGTTGTGGTATAGTGCGACTGTTTTCATTCTTTTTAATTTTTATATGTCCGTCACCATCAATTAATCCCGCAAGATAAGCTCCAAATAAATTGCTTTCTTTTTTAATTTGAGGTGGAATTATGTTTTTATTCCAGTTTTTGAAGATTGGCCAAAGTTTGTTAATTGAAGTTTGAATCACATAACTTTCTTTATTAGGAACTTTTCTTATATTTACATTTCTATCAAATTGTTCAAATAAAATTTTTTTAAATTTAATTGACATAGGGATAGATTTTTCCCCTACGTATAAAATTAGTCTTATTTGAATTCTTTTTTTGATTTTATCTTTAAATTTATAAAAACATCCGTCTGAATGAATTACTCCAATAAAGTAAGCTAAATTTTGATTGATTTTATTTTTATATTTCATTTTCATTATAATAAATGAAATTAAAAATGAATTAGTTTAAGTACTTTATGTGCAAATTTGTCCAATGATCAATGGTTATTCTGTTGAAAAGTTTCATGAAATGTCCAATATATATACTAATCACCAAAAACTTTATAAATAACTCATTACTTTATGTTATAATAACTTGATTCTTAAAGGCTGAAAAAATGGAAGAAAATCGATTAAAAACTGGAACAACTACAATTGGTTTGTTATGTGCAGATGGTGTAGTTTTAGGGGCAGATAGAAGAGCAACAGCTGGAAATTATATTGCTACAAAACATGTAGATAAAGTTTTCAAAATAACTAAAAATATGGCTATCACAATGGCTGGTACTGTATCTGATGCTCAATTATTAACAAAATTGATCAAAGCAGAATTACAATTGAAAACATTAAGAACACACAGAGAACCTACAGTTAAAGAAGCAGCTAATTTATTGGCTGGTATGGTTTACAGAAATATTAGACAGATGTCAATGATTCCTGGTGTTTCACATTTTTTATTAGGTGGAAAAGATAAAGAAGGTTTTCACTTATATGATATTTATGCAGATGGTTCTATAACTGAAATTAATGATTTTGTTTCTTCAGGCAGTGGTAGTGTAATTGCTTGGGGAGTTTTAGAAACTATGTATCAACCAAATATGAATCTAGAAGAAGCAAAGAAGATGGTTGCAAAATCAGTTCATGCAGCTTTACAAAGAGATTCTGCATCTGGTGGCGGACTTACAATATTTACAATAACAAGTGAAGGAGTAGAAAAAGTAGTAGATAAAGAAATTAACCCAGACGTTAATCTTTAATTTTTTTTCAAATTTTTAAAATGGATATATTAAAAGAAATATTAAAAACAATTCCTAATTCTGATAAGTTAATATCGGATGCAGGTTTTGAGGGAGCTAACATTGTACTTTATTCTAAAGATAAGGATTTTTTTTTAGATAATAAAGGAGCAATTAAAAAAGCAGTTGATGAATTTAAAAAAAGGATTGAGTTAAGATATGATCCTTCAATGACTTTAGATATGGAAAAATCAGAAATTGAAATTCAAAAAATTCTTCCTGAAGAAGCTAAAGCTGATCAAATAATTTTTGATCCACATCGTTCTCAAGTAGTAATTGAAACAGAAAAACCTGGAATTGCTATTGGAAAACAAGGTTCAATTCTTAAAGAAATAAAAAATAAAACTGGTTGGACTCCATTAATTAAAAGAACACCAGCTATAAGATCTAAAATTATAGAAAATGTTCGAGGAGTACTATATCAAAATTCTGATTATAGAAGAAAATTTTTAGATAAAGTAGGTCATAGAATTTATGATGGCTGGAGACGAGGTAAAAAAGAAGAATGGATTAGAATTTCTCAATTTGGAGCTGGAAGACAAGTTGGTAGAAGTTGTTTATTTTTGCAAACTCCTGAATCAAGAATTTTATTAGATTGTGGAATAGACCCTGCTAATAATGATCATCAATTTCCTTATTTAGAAGCGCCTGAATTTAATATTCAAGATTTAGATGCAGTAATTGTTACTCATGCTCATTTAGACCATTCTGGTTTAATACCTTGGTTATATAAAATGGGTTATAGAGGACCAGTATATTGCACTGCTCCAACTCGTGATGTTATGTCTCTTTTAGCTATTGACTTTCATAAAATTATGAAGGGAGATAGAAAAGATCCATTATTTGAGATGGATGATATTAGGGAAATGGTTAAACATTCTGTTGTTTTAGGTTTTGAGGAAGTTACAGATATTACTCCTGATGTAAGAATTACTTTATACAATGCAGGCCACATAATTGGATCTGCAATGGTACACATTCATATTGGAAATGGATTACACAATTTCCTTTATACTGGTGATCAAAAATATGGTAAAACACAATTACTTGACCCAGCAGTAACTAAATTCCCAAGATTGGAAACTATGATGATCGAAAGTACTTATGGTGGAAAAGATAATATTCTTCCTTCAAGAGAAGAATCTGAAGAGTTCTTAGGAAAAGTAATAGAAGAAACTATTAAAGGCGGTGGAAAAGTTTTAATTCCAGTATTGGGTGTAGGAAGAGCTCAAGAAGCTATGTTAATTGTTGAAAGTTTAATGCGAAGCGGTAGAATTCCAAATGTTCCTGTTTTTATTGATGGTATGGTTTGGGATATCACTGCAATTCATACTGCATATCCTGAATTTTTATCAAGAACTGTAAGAAAATCAATATTCCAAAAAAATGATAATCCTTTTTTATCAGATACTTTTAGACGAGTTGGAAGTCACAAAGAAAGATTACAAATCATTGAAGAAACTGGATCTTGTATTGTTTTAGCAACATCCGGTATGCTTGTTGGTGGACCATCTGTTGAATATTTAAAACAATTTATGGACAATCCTAAAAACACATTATGTTTTGTATGTTATCAGGCAGCAGGTTCATTAGGAAGAAGAATCCAAAATGGAGAAAAAGAGATTGCTTTTGGAAATGGTCAAAGACAAGAAATTAATCCATTAAAAATGAGAGTTGAAACTTTGGAAGGTTTTACTGGTCATAGTGGAAGAAGAGAATTAATGAGTTTCATTAGCAAAGTTGAACCTCGTCCAAGAAAAATAATGGTTAATCATGGTGAAAGTTCTAGATGTTTAGATTTGGCAAGTTCTGCTCATAAGTTATTAAGAGTAGAAACTGTTGCACCAAGAAACCTAGATGCTATTAGATTAAGGTAAATCTTTTTAAATTATTTTATATTTCTTTATTTTATGAATAGAAATTACAATAAAAATAGTAAATTAAAAAAAGTAGCTTTAGGTATAACTGCTGCTGCCGTAGTTTTTGGAAGTATTACTGCTCCTATTTTTCATAAAGTAAAAGAATCACGATACATTTCTAATGAAATTAAAGCTGTACAAAATGGCACAAAATCTTCTTTTGAAGATAGATTGACAAATTCTAGTTCTATAGAAATCAAAGAAGTTTATTTAACATGGGGAAAAAGATACGACCTTTATGTTGATAATGATATGGTTGCTCAAGTCACAGGAAAAGATTTTAAATTATGGGGTGACACTTTTACTTTAAAAACTTTAGATGGTAAAGTATTAGCATCTGAAGATGAAAATAAAAGGGTTTTATTTAAATTAAATCGGTCTGCTGTATGTTATGATGAAAATAGTAATATAACTGGTTATCTTGGAGAAGAAAGATTTAAAGATTTATTTAAATGGGGTTACATTTTTCATTTTTATGATAAAGATCAAAAAGAAATTGGTTATTCTGAAAAAATAGGAAGAAGTTGCTTAGCAAGACATAAATTATACGATGTTCAAAAAAATGTTGATTATGGTATCGATCGTAAAATGGGTATTCCTTTTTTGACTAGTTATTTTACTTTAAGTGTTGATGATTTAGAAAGTGTAATTCCTTTAGAACATGCTATTCTTTTGACATGTATTGAAGATGCAATTGCTGATTCTCAAAAAACTAAAAGATTATCAAGAAAACGAAAGAAAAAATCAAAAAAATAAAATCAAAAAATTAAGCTGTTTCTTTATCTTCGGGTTTTGAAGTTGGTTCTGAATCTTTTTCATTAATTAAAACATTCAATCTATCTTTATCAAATCCAACAAGAATTTCTTCACTATCGTCATTTTTAGTAACTAAAATAACTGGTACGCCCATTTGCTTACTTTTTTCAATCATTTCATTTCTTGCTGCTTCATCTTCTGCCACATTTACGTCTTCATAGGCAACTCCTTTTTCTTTAAGAAAGTCCTTTGCCATAGTACAGTAAGGGCATGTTTCTGTTGAGAATACTTTTATTTTCATTTTGATAACCTCCAATAATATACTATAATGTATTATTTCGCCTTTAAAAGTTTTATGTTTATTTCTTATAATCTGTTTTAAATAGATGTATCTTGATTTTTTAAAATTTAATTTTTTTTCAAATTAATAATGTTTTTAAATGCACAATGTATACTTAAAATATGCAAGAAAAGATTGAAGTTCAATATTCGGAAGTTATTGATTTAGCTTTAGATACGATAAGAAAACAAAAACAAGCATTGATTTTTGTTAATACTAAAGCATCGGCTGAAAAACAGGCAGAAGAAATTGCTAAAAAGCTTAAAATAAAAGATGAAGAATTAACTGCTTTATCTCAAGCAATTCTTAATGTTTTATCAAGTCCAACAAAGCAATGTAAAAGATTAAGTGAATGTATGAAAAAAGGTACTGCTTTTCATCATGCTGGTTTAAATCAAAAACAAAGAGAAATCGTTGAAGATGGTTTTAGGGCAGGAAAAGTAAAAGTAATTTGTGCTACTCCTACGTTAGCTGCAGGTGTCGATCTTCCTGCTTATCGAACAATTTTAAAAGATTTAAAGCGTTATGGGATGAGAGGTTTGCAGTTTATTCCAGTTTTGGAATATCAACAAATGGCAGGACGTGCTGGTCGTCCTAAATATGATAATGAAGGTCAAGCAATTTGTATTGCTACAACTGAATCACAAAAAAAAGAATTGGTTGAAAGATATATTCATGGAGAACCTGAAGTGATTTATTCAAAACTTGCCGCAGAACCAGTTTTAAGAACATATATTCTTTCCTTAATTGCTTCTGGATTAGTAAAAACTAAACAAGATATGATGAATTTCTTTGAAAAAACATTTTTTGCTCATCAATTTAAAGATATGAAAAAAATAGAACTTCTTTTAATGAAAGTTTTAGGGATGTTAAAAGATTGGCAATTAATTAAGGGAAAAGAAGAAGATTTTGTTAGCGCAAATGATTTAGATGAAAAATATTATACTACTCTTTTAGGTAAAAGAGTTGCAGAATTATATCTTGATCCTTTAACAGCAAGTAAATTAGTAGAGGGTTTAAAAAAAGAAAAAGAAAGAGTGACTTTTTCTTATTTACATTTAGTTTCACATACTTTAGAGATGCGACCTTTATTAAGAGTTAGAGCTAAAGAATATGAAGATGTACAAAGTAAAATTGCAGAAAATGAGTTTAATTTATTGGATGAAGATTATTTTGATGATTATGATGGATATAATAATTCTATTAAAACTGCTTGGTTTTTTGAGGAATGGATTTCTGAAAAAAATGAAGAATTTTTGTTAGAAAAGTTTTCAATAAGGCCTGGAGAAATTAAATATAAGGTTGATATTGCGGATTGGTTACTTTTTTCTTGTCAAGAAATGTCTAAAATCTTATTATTTAAAGATCAATTAAAAGATATAATTAAAATAAGACAAAGGTTAAAGTATGGAGTTAAAGAAGAATTATTGCCATTAGTTAGATTAAAGGGTATTGGAAAGTCTAGAGCAAGAATTATGTATAATAATGGTGTAAAAGATATTAAAGGATTAAATAACATCGATATTACTTCATTAAAACAATTAATTGGTGAAAAAACTGCATTAAAAATTAAGAAACAATTATCACAAGGATAGAATTTTTTTTAGTTCTTCATTTTGTCCTTTTAATTCTTCACATTTCATACAATAAAAATATGCATCTGAATCTTTTTTTTCTAGTTTTTCTCCACAAATTTTACAAACTTTTTTTTCATTATTTAGAAGGTCCATTTTTCTCGCCCCATTTTGATATTGCATATATTGCAGATACGCATATTAAAGTTACAATAATTGCAGCAACAATTCTTATCATATACCCATCTCCTCTAAGATTCATACTTTTAACCATTTTGTTGACTGATTCAACAACAATATCTTTCCAATATAGTGCTAAAATAAAACCAAATGCTGCACTCATTGCAGTTGCAACACTAGTTCTAAACTTATTTTTGATACTAATTGCATGATCAATAACTTCTTCATCCATTGTTGTATTGTCTAAAACTTTTTTTATTTTGTCCATTTTATAATGTTTTATCGATAATTTTCTTTATTTTTTGTTTTTGTTTGTCGTCTAGTTTCATTGCAAAATCAATTTGATATACTTTTGATTTAATTCCGCAAAAACCTAATATTTCTTTACGAATATTTTTTATAAATCTTCCTCTTTCAAATAACCATGAAAATAATTTTGGGGCACCAGTTGTTACAAAAACAATTGCTTCTTTTCCTTTTAATAAGCCAGTTGGTATTTTGTTATCATATTTAAAAGCAAATCCCGATACAAAAACTCTATCTATCCAACCTTTTAATATTGCAGGCATTGCTCCCCACCATATTGGGTAAATGAAAATCAATCTATCTGCCTTTTTTATTTGTTCTTGAAATATTTTATTTTGCTTTGTTATTTTTTTATTTCCAATAGTGTATAATTCATCTTCATGTAAAACGGGGTCATAACCCA
>Ga0307929_1002744_pt1 | contig 10933 bp, 9 predicted proteins | sample AceLakmetage1330_FD_203160 | JGI IMG/M metagenome (GOLD analysis project Ga0307929, IMG submission 203160) | Saline water microbial communities from Ace Lake, Antarctica - #1330 | ecosystem: Environmental > Aquatic > Non-marine Saline and Alkaline > Saline | place: Antarctica: Ace Lake...
GCGATCATCAATGTCGATCAGGCCGGCGAAAACACCATCGTGATTTTCAGCGCGGCGAATGCGGCGCAGGACGCAACAAGGATCAACGCGGCCTTGGAACAGGCCGTCGTTGGCGATGTTCTGCTGTTGCAAAACGAAACCAACCTGGCCGAAGCCACGGCCGAGGTGGCGCAGAACCGGCAAATGCGGGTGGTTTATTCGGCAGCCCCGTTTGATGCCGAGATGGCGATGGATATGCTGCCTTTCACCAATCTTCTGGTAGTGAACGAGGTTGAGGCGCAGCAATTGTCAAAGACCCTGGGCGTGTCGCCAGCCCATCTGCCTGTGCCCGAGGTGTTGATCACCCGGGGGTCTGAGGGTGCTGTTTACCGCTCCGGCGGCAAGGAAATTGCGGTGCCTGCTTTTGCGGTGAAGGCGGTTGATACCACCGGGGCCGGGGACACCTATCTGGGGTTTTTCGTCGCCGGGCTTGATGCCGGAATGGACGTCAAAGGTGCGATGACATTTGCCGCTGCCGGGGCGGCAATTCAAGTGACAAGGCCCGGAACGGCGGATGCCATACCGGGCCTGACTGAAGTTAAAGCTTTTCTTGAAGAGCGGCTTATAAACAGTTGATGTCAGCTGGTCATGCCGTCCCAGAAGGATTTGACTTTGCTGAAGAAATTCTTTCCCTCGGGGTGGTTGTCAGAACCAAGTTCGTCAAACTCTTTCAGCAGTTCTTTTTGCCGCGCGGTCAGGTTGACCGGGGTTTCAATCGCCAGTTCGATGTATAGATCGCCCGCCGGGCCGCCGCGCAAAGCGGGCATGCCTTTACTGCGCAGGCGCATCTGTTTGCCGGATTGGCTGCCCGCAGGGATTTTCACCCGGCTGCGTCCGCCATCAATCGTCGGCGCTTCGATTTCGCCGCCAAGGGCTGCGGTGGCGAAGCTGACGGGGATACGGCAAAACAGATTCTGGTTTTCACGCTCAAAGATCTGGTGATCGCGCACTTCGATGAAGATATACAGATCGCCAGACGGGCCACCGCGCAATCCGGCCTCGCCCTCGCCTGAAAGACGGATGCGGGTGCCGGTTTCGACCCCTGCTGGGATGTTAACGGAAAGGGAGCGTTCTTTCTGCGTGCGCCCAGCCCCCGCACAGGAGCCGCAGGGGTTGTTGATGATCTGGCCGCGACCTGAACAGGTCGGGCAGGTGCGTTCAACGGTGAAGAAGCCTTGTTGTGCGCGGACTTTGCCCATGCCCGAACAGGTCGGGCAATTGCTGGGTTCCGCCCCGCCTTCGGCCCCGGTGCCATGACAGGCATCGCAAGCGACCGAGCTTTGTACCGAAATGGTTTTCTGCTTGCCGGTAAACGCGTCTTCCAGGGAGACCCGCAAGTTATAGCGCAGGTCAGACCCGCGTGAGGCCCGTTGCGGCCCGCCACGGCCACCGCCGCCCATGAAGTCGCCGAACAGGTCTTCGAATACATCGGAAAAGGCTGATGAGAAGTCAGCGCCGCCGCCCCGTTGGAACCCTTGCGGTCCACCGCCGCCGCCTTCAAACGCGGCATGGCCATAACGGTCATAGGCGGCCTTTTTTTCGGCATCCTTCAGGATTTCGTAGGCTTCGTTCACTTCTTTGAACTTGCCTTCGGCCTCGGGGTTGTCCTTGTTACGGTCTGGGTGCAGCTCCATCGCTTTTTTGCGATAGGCTTTTTTCAGTTCCGCATCGGACGCGCCTTTCGACACGCCAAGAACATCATAAAAATCGCGTTTGGACATAGGATCAGAACCTGCCGTAACCAGTTACCGGCCCACATCGGGGCCGGTAACTGTGTTTCAATGTGACTGCCGTTAACCGCGACGATCGTCGTCGAGGTCTTCGAAATCGGCGTCAACGATGTCCTCGTCAACCGCGCTTGGGCCTTCGTCGACTTCGCTTTCGTCAGATGCGGCATCTGCTTGGGCTTTGTAGATCGCTTCGCCCAGTTTCATCGCAGCTTCGGTCAGATCCTGGCTGAGACCTTTGATCTTGCCGGCCTCGTTTGAGTCCAGCGCCTCTTCGAGAACCTTTATCGACAGTTCGATCACTTCGACCGTGCTGGCATCGACCTTGTCGCCATGTTCTTCCAGCGACTTCTTGGTGCCGTGGATCAGCGATTCGGCCTGGTTTTTGGCTTCGACCAGTTCTTTACGCTCTTTATCCGCTTCGGCGTTCTCTTCGGCGTCTTTCACCATTTTTTCGATGTCGTCATCGGACAGGCCACCACTGGCCTGGATGGTGATTTTCTGTTCCTTGTTGGTGCCTTTGTCTTTGGCAGAAACAGAGACGATGCCGTTGGCGTCGATGTCAAACGTAACCTCGATTTGCGGCAGGCCGCGCGGTGCCGGGGGGATGGCTTCCAGATTGAACTGGCCCAGCATCTTGTTGTCAGCGGCCATTTCGCGCTCACCCTGGAAACAGCGGATGGTCACGGCGTTTTGGTTATCCTCAGCGGTCGAGAAGACTTGCGACTTTTTCGTCGGAATCGTGGTGTTGCGGTCGATTAGCCGAGTGAACACGCCACCCAGGGTTTCGATGCCCAGCGACAGCGGGGTCACGTCCAGCAGAACCACGTCTTTAACGTCGCCTTGCAGAACACCGGCCTGAATGGCGGCGCCAAGGGCGACAACTTCGTCGGGGTTTACGCCTTTATGCGGCTCTTTGCCGAAGAAGCTGGTCACTTCTTCCATGACCTTCGGCATCCGGGACATACCACCAACCAAAACGATCTCGTCGATGTCGCCTTTGGCCAAACCGGCATCTTTCAACGCGGCGGCACAAGGCTTCATTGTGCGTTTGATCAGATCGGCAACCAGGCTTTCCAGCTTGGCGCGTGTCAGCTTCAGAACCAGGTGCAGCGGTTGGCCGCCTTTTGGGTCCATCGAGATGAAGGGTTGGTTGATCTCGGTTTGCGAGGCTGTCGAAAGCTCAATCTTGGCTTTTTCGGCAGCTTCTTTCAGCCGTTGCAGCGCCATTTTGTCTTTGGTCAGGTCAACGCCGTTTTCTTTTTTGAACTCGGCCGCAAGGTATTCGACGATCCGCATGTCGAAATCTTCGCCACCCAGGAAGGTGTCGCCGTTGGTCGACTTAACCTCAAACAGGCCCTCGTCGATTTCCAGGATCGAAACGTCAAAGGTGCCGCCGCCAAGGTCATAAACGACGATGGTTTTGCTGCCTTCTTTGTCCAAGCCATAGGCCAGCGCTGCTGCTGTCGGTTCGTTGATGATGCGCAGCACGTCAAGCCCGGCAATTTTGCCGGCGTCTTTTGTGGCTTGGCGCTGGGCGTCGTTGAAATAAGCTGGAACCGTGATCACAGCCTCGGTGACGGTTTCACCAAGATAGGATTCTGCGGTTTCTTTCATTTTGCCAAGAATAAAGGCAGAGACTTGCGACGGGCTGTATTTTTCGCCTTTCACTTCGACCCAGGCATCGCCGTTCTGACCCTCAACGATATTGAAAGGGACCATCTTTTTGTCTTTTTCAACGGTCGGGTCGCTGTAGCGACGCCCGATCAGGCGTTTGATCGCGAACAGGGTGTTTTCTGGGTTGGTAACTGCCTGGCGCTTTGCGGCTTGGCCAACCAGACGTTCGTCATCGGTAAATCCAACGATCGAAGGGGTCGTACGCGCCCCTTCCGAGTTTTCAACCACTTTGGGCTGAGAGCCATCCATAATAGCAACACAGGAGTTTGTAGTCCCGAGGTCAATTCCAATTACTTTAGCCATTCCTAAAGTCCTTTCTTAGCGGCGATTTTCGCAACGACAGACCCGATTACGGCCCCTGCCATCATATCCCTATGGCCAGACCAGATCGGTACTGACCATGATTTGAAGCGTATATAGGTTCGGCGATTTGGCGCTGCAAGCGGCAGAAGGTCCAAAAGGGCAGGTTTATGGTGTCAAAAACCGGGAATTTACAGTGCAATTGGTTGCAAGTAGAGGATTGTTAAACTTCGCTTTGTGATGGATCCCGTGATGACAGGACCGAAACCAACCTTACGGATCGCCGGGTTTGACCTTTATCGCGGCCTGATGACACCGAAGGTTCAGGCGGGTTTGATCGCCGATTTGCGCCAGGGCCTGCGCCGCGCACCGTTGTTTTCACCGGTGACACCAAGCGGTAAGCCGATGTCGGTGCGGATGTCAGCGGCGGGCAAATACGGCTGGTTTACCGACAAAGAGGGCTATCGCTATGTTGACCGTCACCCAAGCGGTGCGCGCTGGCCGGAAATTCCGAAAACCGTGCTGGATCTGTGGAGGTCTCTGGTGTCAGAGGATCGTCAACCGGATTGCTGCCTGATCAATTATTACGGCGAGGGCGCGAAAATGGGGTTGCATCAGGATAAGGACGAGGCGGATTTTAATTGGCCGGTCTTGTCGATCTCGCTTGGTGATGACGGGTTGTTTCGTGCTGGCGGCACCGCTCGGCGCGGCAAGACGCAATCGGTTTGGCTAAGCTCGGGCGATATCGTTGTGATGGGTGGTGCGGCGCGGCTGGCTTATCACGGCGTGGATCGCATCCGCTTTCAAAGCAGCGGTCTGCTGCCCAAAGGTGGGCGGATCAATCTGACGCTTCGGGTGGTTGATTAGAGCGCATTCCAAAAAGTGGGAACCGGTTTTCGGATCAAACTGCGCGGAAAAACAGAAAGACAGAGCATTGCACCTGATTGAGGTAAAAGGGACCATGCTCTAGGGTGTGCTGATCGCGCAACAGCCGGACAGGGCAGCGCGGGCGGTGCCTGTCAGGACCATGTCAATTGAAAAGCCATAATGGCGGTCGGACATGCCGTCGCTGCACAGTTCGGTGCGGATGATGCCGCTGGATCGGATGCCGCTTGCAGATGCCTCAGTCCCCATCACAAAGGCCGTTGTTGCACCGCTGCGGTTGATCGGGTGTTCGGACCAATAGGTGTTGTAAAGGATCGTCGGCTCAAACAGACCCATTGGCGACAGATCGACCTGCGCCGGGCCGCTGGAAAAAAATTCAGCCGACCAGAAAGGCTCAACGCCGGAACAGATCAAACCCCCCGGCGGCACCCCGGACCAGGCCAGGTTTTCGCGCAGGAACCGCAGCGCGATCCAGCCTGACTGGTCCTGATGATTGACCAGCCCCCAGCGACCATCTGATGTGGTTGCGACGACCTCAACACTTTGTTGGTTATAACTCAGCGCACCAATGATGTCGGACAGGGCGCTGGGCTCGGCGCGGATGTTCAAGACGTCATTGCTGGCGACATTATCAACGTCGTAAAGACCGGGGGCGATGATCAGGGCGTGGGCGCCTGGAAAAAGCTCCTGCGCCGTTGCGGGGTTTGTTGCCAGCGAAACTGCGGCCAGCAGAGGGAAAAGAAACCTGAACATCGCGTAACACTCCTTTGCTAAACCCCAGCGGATGCTATTGCCGGCTTGACCAACTGGCCGAGGCGTATTGCCTGGTAAAAAACTCCCCCATCATGCCAAGCACCAGAAGGGCGAGGCTGAAATAGACCGGGTACATGATGGATGTCACATGCGGTGTATAGTTGATAAACGCCGCCCCACGCGCCTGATCAATGGTGTGAAACAGCGGATTCCAGGCAAAATAGGGCAGGATATAGGCCGGCAGCTGGTTGGCGACGAACATCTTGCCGCTGGCGATCATATTGGCGCGGGAATAAACTGTGGTGCCGATTTTGGTGAAGCTGGGCGAAAACGGTTTGACCGCCAGGAAAATCAGCCCGATCACCACACCGCTGAACCAGGCCAGAAAGAATGACAGCAAGACACCGGCCGGATTGTCGATCACCACTGGGCGGATCGCGACATGGGTGACAAACAGGATCACCGCCATCGACAGCAATTGCAGATAAAGCGCTGCCAAAGCGGATGAAGCGATCGCCAGAAATGTCGTCATCGGCGCGTGTTTCATAATCGGTGAGGCCGGGCCTTCGCTGCCCACAACCGCGCCCATCGCCTTGGTATGTGTCAGGAACAGGAAAATCCCGGTCATCAGGAAAATCAGAAAATCGCCGCGCACGGCTGATCCCCGCAAGCCAAACACCGAAAACATCAGAAAGAAGACAACGATCATCACGACCGATTGCATGATGTTGCTGAACAGACCCATCAGCGCATTGCTGCTGGATTTGCGCACCACCCGCACGGTAGAATGGTAAAGCAGATCAAAAAAGCGGATGGCCGCAAAAAATCCACCGGGCTGGCGTTGATATTGAAGCATGGTTTTCGCTTACTGCCTTATCTGGTTTCTTGTTATTATATGGTTTGAAACCTTGCCGTTCGACTTGGGCCGGATCATAAGGGGCAAAGCCGCGCATTTCAAGAATTTGGCGCAGGCATCAAACAGGTAAAGGGATCCTGCTTGTGGAATATAACAAAATGATGACGGTCTTTCGCGATTTAGCGCTTCAGGGCGGCGAAAAGATCATGCAGATTTATAACGGCGACGATTTTGACGTGAAGGTGAAATCCGACAACAGTCCCGTGACCGAGGCCGATGAAGCCGCGGATGCGATCATTTCGGCCGGGCTGCGGGCGGCGTTTCCGGACATCTTGCTGGTGACCGAAGAGCAGGCCGACACCCACAGCCGTCAGTCCGACAGTTTTATCATTGTCGATCCGCTTGATGGCACGAAAGAGTTTATCAACCGACGCGGCGATTTCACCGTCAATATCGCCTATGTTGAAAACGGCGTGCCGATCCGGGGCGTGGTTTATGCCCCCGCCAAGAACCGCTTGTTCTACACCGATGCCACCGGTGCGTCGATTGAAGAGGCGGGCGATCATTTGCCGGGTCAGATCGGGCCGGTTACGCCGATCACCGTCGGGGTGCCTGACAATGCGGGTTTGATCGTTGTCGCCTCAAAATCCCACCGGGATCAGGCGACGGATGACTATATCGGCAAGTATCAGGTCAAAGACAGCGCCAGCGCCGGATCGTCGCTAAAGTTCTGTCTGGTTGCGACCGGGGAGGCGGATTTATACCCTCGCGTTGGCCGCACGATGGAATGGGACACGGCGGCGGGCCATGCGGTTTTAAACGGCGCTGGCGGGCAGGTTGTGCGGTTTGATACCCATCAGACCCTGACCTATGGCAAGGCGGATTATGCCAATCCGTTTTTCATTGCCTATGCGCCGGGCGTTGATTTGAAAGACGCCTGACATTTGCCGGTGCTGATTGTCATACCGGCACGATTTGCCTCGACCCGATATCCGGGAAAACCTTTGGTGGGCCTGCGCGGGGCGGCCGGGAAGCCCTCTCCGTTGATCCGACGCAGCTGGGACGCGGCGGTTTCAGTCAGGGGAATTGACCGGGTTGTTGTGGCAACCGACGATGTGAAAATATTCAATACTGTCAAAGGCTTCGGTGGTGAAGCTGTCATGACATCTGAACATTGCCAAAATGGGACGGAGCGGTGTGCAGAGGCCCTGGCCGCCCTTGGCGGGGATTATGACATCGTCGTCAATTTTCAGGGCGACGCGCTGCTGACACCGCCCTGGTTTGTTGAAAATCTCGTGGCAGCTTTGCAGGCGGATCCGGGTGCTGCGGTCGCAACCCCGGTGTTGCGCTGCACGCCCGAAGCCTTGGCCGGGTTTCGCAACGACCTGACGCATGGCCGGGTCGGGGCGACAACTGCGGTGTTTGATGCGCGTCACAACGCACTTTATTTTTCAAAAGAGATCATCCCGCATCTTGGCCCAAATGCCGACGTAGTTGAGACCGCCGAGGTGTTTCACCATGTCGGCGTCTATGCCTATCGGCCGGCTGCATTGGCGCAGTATCAGACCTGGACAGCCGGCCCGTTGGAGCGGCGCGAGGGGTTGGAGCAGTTGCGGTTCCTTGAAAACGGCCACATGGTCAAATGCGTTGAAGTCAACGGCAAGGGCCGCACGTTTTGGGAGTTGAACAACCCCGAAGACGTGCCGCTGATCGAGGCGGCCCTGAAAGCCCTGGCGATCGAATGACCGCGCGGCCGGAAGTCAGCCTTGTCATCGTCAGCCTTAACCGGCCCAAATGCCTGGCGCGGTTGCTGACCAGCCTGCGGTTTCTGCAATACCCGAATTTTGAAGTGGTCGTCGTGGCGGATATTGATCCGGTTCGGCATTTCCCGACGGTGGCTTGTGTTGATCGGATCAAATACGTGGCGTTTTCTGAGGCGAATATCTCAGCGGCGCGCAATCTGGGCATTGCACAGGCTGCCGGGCAGACCATTGCCTTTTGCGATGATGATGCGGTGCCGGAACCGAGCTGGCTGGATCATCTGGTGGCCGGGTTTGACGACCCTTCGGTTGGCGCAGCGGGCGGATTTGTGCGCGGGCGCAACGGCATTTCGTTTCAGTGGCAAGGACGGCGGTTTGATCGCTACGGCAACAGCGACAACCTGGTGCTTGGCGATGATAATCCGGTGGTTTTGGCCGGATCGGTGCAGCATGGCATCAAGACCGAGGGCACGAATTGTGCGTTTCGACGGCAGGCATTGCTGGATCTCGGCGGATTTGACGAAAATTTTCGCTATTTTCTGGATGAAACCGATCTGAATTATCGCCTTGGCCTCGCCGGTTGGAAGACCGCGATTGTGCCATTGGCGCAGGTCCATCATGGGTTCGCGGCCAGCATGATCCGGGGCCACAATCGCGCGCCGAAGTCCTTGTTTGAAATCGGTGCAAGCAAGGCCTGGTTTTGCAAGAAACACGGCGATGCCGCTGAAACCAATGCGGAGTTGGCCGCGTTTCTGGCCGATCAGCGGCGACGGTTGCTCGGATTTATGCTGCAAGGCGATCTGTCGCCATTTGATGTGCCGCGTCTGCTTGCTGATCTTGCGGCCGGTTTCAAAGACGGCCTGCAACGACAGCCAAAGCCAAGCGTGCCACTGGCAGCCAAAAGCGATTTCAAGCGGTTTCGCGAGGGAAAACCGGGCGATCTGCTGGCGCTTTCCTGCCGCCTGACCGGCTGGCAATTGGCCCGACAACGCGCGCGAATGCTGGCGAATATGGGCAACAGCGTCACGGTTTTCCGGGTTTCGCCAACGACGTTTTTTCACCGCATGCGGTTTTTGCCCGAAGGGTTCTGGCTGCAATCGGGCGGTCTGTTTGGCCGGTCTGATCGCGATGCTGCCGGGCTGCAATTGCGCGGAATGAAGGCGCGGCTGAAAGCCGAGGCCGCGCGATTACGTCGCGTCAGGCCCTTTACCTGGGTCAAAGGTTGAAATAGTGCCTTATTTACTCCTTAATACCGGGGTATATGCGATTTTGAGAATGAACACGGTAGCACCGCGTAATGGGTGGGCAAATATATGACAAACAAAGTTACAAAGGCGATCTTTCCGGTGGCTGGCTTGGGAACACGGTTCTTGCCTGCGACCAAATCCATCCCCAAAGAGATCATGTCACTGGTTGATAAACCTTTGATTCAATACGCAATTGATGAAGCACGCGCCGCCGGGATCGAAGAATTTATCTTTGTAACTTCCCGCGGGAAAGGCGCGCTTGAAGACTATTTTGACAGCGCGCCACAGCTTGAATCATCTCTTCGGAAGGCCAAGAAAGACGATCTTTTGAAAGTTTTGCAGCAAACCACGATGGAAAGCGGCGAAATCGCCTATATCCGCCAGCGTGAGGCCAAGGGCCTTGGCCATGCGGTTTGGTGCGCGCGGCGTTTGATCGGGGATGAGCCGTTCGCGGTGATCCTGCCTGATGACGTGATTGCAGGCGAAAAGCCCTGTCTGCAACAAATGGTTGAGGCCTATCAGGTCACTGGCGGCAATATGGTTGCGGCGATGGAAGTGCCGAAGGACAAGGCCTCGGCCTATGGTCTGCTGGATGTGAAGCAGAACATCGGCAAGGTGATGTCGGTCCGCGACATGGTTGAAAAGCCAAAGCCTGAGGATGCACCGTCCAACATCGCGGTGATCGGGCGTTATATTCTGAGGCCTCAGGTACTGGAAAACCTGGGCGGTCAAAGCGTTGGCGCCGGTGGGGAAATCCAGCTGACTGATGCGATTGCCAAGGAAATCTCGGCGTCTGACAATGTGTTTGGCTACCGGTTTGATGGCACGCGGTACGACTGCGGCTCCAAAGCCGGGTTCTTGAAGGCGACGGTGGCTTTCGGGCTGGCGCGTGACGATCTGCGCGAAGAATTCATCGAATTTTTGCATGATGTCGTTGGCACCAATATGGCGGCGCAGTAGCCGCGAAACTCAGCTAAGGCTGATCTCGGTGGGCGGGGGCTTTTGAAGAATATTCTGGTGACAGGTGGTGCGGGCTATATCGGGTCGCACGCGTGCAAGGCGCTGAAAACGGCGGGCTATCTGCCGGTTGCTTACGACAATCTGAGCACCGGCTGGGCCGATGCGGTCAAGTTCGGCCCGTTTGAACAGGGCGATCTGACGGATCGGGCGCGGCTGGATCAGGTCTTTGCCAAATATCAGCCAGTGGCGGTGATGCATTTCGGGGCTTTGTCCGATGTCGGCCAGTCGATGCGCGAACCCGGCCTTTACTGGCACAACAATGTCACCGGGTCGCTTGCACTGATCGAGGCGATGGTTGATGCGGGCTGTTTGAACATGGTGTTTTCATCGACCTGCGCGACCTATGGCGATCAGGACGGGGTGGTGCTGGATGAAAACTGTGACCAACACCCGATCAATGCTTATGGCGCCTCGAAGAAAGCGATCGAGGATATGTTGGGGAATTTCGGCGAAAGCGCTGGGCTGACCAGCGTGATCTTTCGCTATTTCAATGTGGCAGGTGCTGACCCTGATGGTGAAGTGGGGGAGTTTCATCGCCCCGAAACCCATCTGGTGCCTTTGATGTTGGACGCGATCACCGGCAAGCGGGATGCGCTGACGATCTTTGGCACCGATTACGACACCCCGGATGGCACCTGCATTCGCGATTATGTGCATGTCTGCGATCTG
>Ga0307929_1002745_pt1 | contig 10930 bp, 8 predicted proteins | sample AceLakmetage1330_FD_203160 | JGI IMG/M metagenome (GOLD analysis project Ga0307929, IMG submission 203160) | Saline water microbial communities from Ace Lake, Antarctica - #1330 | ecosystem: Environmental > Aquatic > Non-marine Saline and Alkaline > Saline | place: Antarctica: Ace Lake...
TGTTAGATTTTTGCCTTCCGGGCAAATATAGTAATCGTCTTCTTTGTTGTAGTTAAAGTTTTCGACATTGTAGTCAGGATTTGGTGCATTGGCAGCTATTGTTGGGATAGCAACCATTACTTCTATTCCAAGCTCATCTGCTTTTTGAAATTCGGAACCTGTATGATAACCTTTATCGTAGAGAGCTATAAATTCTTTTGATTTTAGGATAGTCTTTGCTCTTTGTAGCATTGTACCCATTGCCTTAGAATCGTTGGTATTAGTTACTTTGTAATCTATTGGAATATTATTTTTGGCGTCAACAGTTGTTTGTACATTATATGCTACCTCTGTAATATTATTTCTTGTAATCATTTGTCTACTCTCCGGATCAGATGTTGAGATCTGTTTCTCTCCTGTTTCGTCCAATTGCTTTTGTAAACTCAAATAGTTATCCTTTCTATTCTTATGATTCTTAATTTCTTCTTTTATCTGTTCGCACTTATCATTATCGGCTTCTGATAGTTGCTGTTCGTATTGAGCAAGTTTATTATCAATATATGTTAAATGACGCTCTATCTTTTTCTTATTGAAGTTGTTTTTTTTGGAATTCTGTGCTCTAAATTTTGTACTATCACCAGCTATAAGTTTACCTCCAATCAAATCGAAATTTTTAGCGATCGAAACAGTAATTCTAAATACTTTCTTGATAGCTTTAGGATTGTCTCTACGGAAATTAGAAATCGTATTATGGTCGGGAGAAAGACCTTTTAGTAACCAGATAACTTCAATGTTTCTTTTGGTCTCCTTTTCAAGATTGCGCGAAGAGCGTACTCTATTCATATATCCGTAAATATAAAGTTTAAGCAAATCTTTAGGGTGATAAGCTGGACGACCATTTTCATCAAACTTAGTTTTAAAACCCATGCTTCCCATATCTAAGCTCTCGACAAACAAATCAACAAATCGAACTTCATTATCTTGCTCAATCGACGCTTCTACCGATATCGGAAAGATTGTTGTTTGATTTCTGTCTTTTCCTTTTATATATTTCATGCTATAAATATACTAATATTCACCAGAATAGAGCTGTTAATAAGTGATGAGTTATTAACAATTTTGAATATTATTTGGGGTTTTTAGACAGTCTGACGGTGAGTATATGGAATCGTTTGGCATTTCGAAGCACTTTCCTGTCAAGTTACAAGTACTTTTGACACGAGCTAAAACGCTCGATAACCCACTGACTGCCAAATGTTTTATATACGATGTTACCCAACGTAATTAATTCGAAAAATAGGCATCTATCCTATCACTTACATTTTGTTCTAAATTTCTGTACCACAAGGAATAATCAAACCGATGATATACACCTTCGGAGTATGGACCAATCTCCAATGTTTCTCCTTCAGGAATTGTAGTGGTAAGTGCCCCTGTTTCCAAATTTATTTGCGCACCGCAGTAATGATTTTCTTCACGCAGAAGCGCTCCTGTTTGATCATTAAAGAAAACGGCTCCCAGGTTTTGTGTTGTATCTGCTGGGGTGTCATCCGTTTTCCAGTTGAGCGGATTAATGCAGTGTGCTCCGTTCATTAACATAGGGCCACCTTTTGAAGTAACAGATTGCGTATTAAAGGTAACAACAACGCCTATATCGGTGGCATTTTGGGCGGCAGTTAAACCTGCAGCTGAAAGATCATAATCTGTTACCGTGTATCCAATCAAATAAGCAGCTACCAGACGGTTACATAATTCGGCATCATTGCCAAAGCGATTTTTTATTAGTTCAATTAATGCCATTGTTCCCTGACTATGCCCGGCAATAATAAAAGGGCGATTGTTGTTCAGATTTTCAATGTAATAATCAAATGCATCCTGAACGTCTACGGCTCCTTGTTTAAATTCCTTAGTGTCTGTAGCAAGTCCGCCACCAGACATATCCACATTTGTGGACATTTGACGATAATAAGGGGCAAAAATGTTAGCATCTTCCTTAAAAACACTGGCTTGTGCATCAAAAATTCCGTGTGCCAATGCTTGTTCTTCAGGATCTGTTATATCCATTGAACCGCTGGCATTGCTGCTGACAGTTGGATAGACATAGAATACATCAACATTTTTGGATACCGTTGGCAGATTTACCCAGTTTTCAGGATTATTGTAGGCAATGGCGTTGTCGGTTACATCGTCCAGCTCGTCTTTGTTACAACCTGTAAATAATACAAGAGACAGCGCGATGAATAACATGCTTACATAAGCACAATTTTTTTTAATCGGATCTAAAATTCTTTTACTCGATGTCATAATATTACTTTTAAAATTATTCAAATATTTTGTTTTGATTTCCTCATTTTTCTCAAAAGCATATCAATCTTATTTTGACAAGTAGGCATTTATTCTTTTCCCTACATTTCCTTTTAAATTTTCATAAAAAAATGCATAGTCATACTGGTGATATACTTCATCAGACCAGCGTCCCAAATTTTGCAAATCAATTTCATCAGATTGGACTGGTTGCATGTCAGTAACTATCAAAGCTCCTGTTTCAATATCGATGTATGCCCCGGCAAAGTTTGAAATTTCTTCGATGACTTCGCCCTTGGCATCATTGAAGAATACTGCTTTAATATTTGAATCCCTGTAAGCAGGAGTCGCATCCGTTTTCCAGTTTAAGGGATTGATTGCCAACGCACCTGTTAATAGCACAGGTGATGGACCTGCATTGGGACCTTGTGAATTGTAAGTAATAATTACACCGGTGTCTGTTTCTCCTTGTGCAAGATGCATCCATGGATAATTGTCCAAATCTGCTTGTGTAACCGAATAGCCAATCGCGTATGCCGAAATCAATTGTTTTTGCACGTGGGGATTATTAAAGCGGTTACGAAGAAGCTCAATTACAACCATTGTGCCCTGACTGTGTCCCGCTAAAATAAAGGGACGCCCATTATTAAGGTGTTCCAAATAATAATCAAATGCACTTTCAACATCGAGATACCCGACTCTAAAAATCGGATCAGCGAAACCATCACGTCCGCCATTATTAGCCTCCATGCTTTGCGTAGCTGTGGATTGTTGCCGGTAAAATGGAGCAAACAAATTGGCATGTGGTGAGTAAACACCTGCTTGTGCTGTTAACAATCCATTGGCGAACGCACGTAATTCTGGATCAGATATATCCATGTTAAGGGGATTTTCTCCATGATAAATGGTTGGATAAACATAAAACACATCTACAGATTTTGTAACGGCAGGTAAAGAAACCCAATTTTCCAATTTCTCATAATCGATAGAGTTGTCTTTTTCAACTATTGGCTCATCTTTATTGCATCCCATAATTGATGTTAGAGAAATTGTGAAGGCTAAAATGCTTAAATAATTGCAAGCTTTTTTATATTGCAATAAAACTTTTTTGTTTGATTTCATAATATTTCAGTTTAATAATTAATTTAGAATCAGTAAATTTAATAGGATATTCATATGACATATCAGTTTGATTTTGACAAGTAGGCATTTATTCTTTTCCCTACATTTTCTTTTAAATTTTCATAAAAAAATGCATAGTCAAACTGGTGATATACTTCATTAGACCAGCGTCCCAAATTCTCAAGATTAATTTTTTCGGATTGAACGGGCTGCATATCTGTTACTATCAAAGCCCCTATTTCAGTATCGATATATGCCCCGGCAAAGTTTGAAATTTCTTCGATGACTTCGCCCTTGGCATCATTAAAGAATACTGCTTTAATATTTGAATCCCTGTAAGCAGGAGTCGCATCCGTTTTCCAGTTTAAGGGGTTGATTGCCAACGCACCTGTTAATAGCACAGGTGATGGACCTGCATTGGGGCCTTGTGAATTGTAAGTAATAATTACACCGGTGTCTGTTTCTCCTTGTGCAAGATGCATCCATGGATAATTGTCCAAATCTGCTTTTGTAACCGAATAGCCAATCGCGTATGCCGCAATCAATTGTTTTTGCACGTGGGGATTATTAAAGCGGTTACGAAGAAGCTCAATTACAACCATTGTGCCCTGACTGTGTCCCGCTAAAATGAACGGCCTTCCATTATTTAGATGTTCCAAATAATAATCAAAAGCACTTTCAGTATCACGATAACCGACTCTGAAAAGCGAATCAGTGAACGCATCACGTCCCCCATTATTGGCCTCCATACTTTGGGTGGCAGCCGTTTGTTGCCGGTAAAATGGCGCAAATACATTTGCATATGCTGAGTACACCCCTGCCTGGGCAGATAAAAGTCCTCGAGCATTTTCTCTGAGCGAAGAGTCAGAAATATCCATATTTAAAGGATTTTTTCCTGTATAAATCGTTGGATAGACATAGAACACATCAACGTCTTTTTCTATTGTTGAGGGTAATGAAACCCAATTATATGAATCAGAAAAATCCAATTCTTGTTTGGATTCCGATGATTTATTATTGCAAGAAATGGTCATTACGATAATCCCCATTAAAAGTACGATTTTAAAATATTTCATCTTTACGCTATTTTAGTATTAAACTATTTGGTTTTATAATGTACTTAATCATGTTATTAATCTGCTGCAGTTATTTACCATTAAAATACGCGTCTATTCTGGTTTCAATATTTTTCTGTAAATTTCTATAAAAGAATACTTGATCATAGTCGTGATATCTTAAAATCAATTCTGATCTTGGAAGGAATTAATTCTAACACTTACATTCTCTTTTAGATTATTGAAAAAGAAGCTGTAGTCATACTTATGATAAACTCCTACTGGAAAATTACCTATATGAAGTACATAAACATCAGGTGGATTAGTCACCAATGCTCCTTTATCATCAATCCAAGCATCAGTATACTGATAAATAGTTGTGTCAATCTTTCCATCATCATCAAAAAAAACAGCACCTAAATTTAGTTCTTTAGGAGCGTATTCCGAAGTAGTTTGCCAGTTAAGAGGGTTAATACAATTTGCATTGGTTAATAGAACAGGAGACCCCGTAGCTGTTTCCGATTGAGAATTGTATGTAATTATTACACCAACATCATCAGCCGATTCTGCTATTTTCATCCATTTACATTGTTCCAAGTCTTCATCGGTTACTGAGTAGCCTATGACATAAGCCGCCACAAGTTTATTCATTAGTTCAGGATCTTCAAATTTATCTTTTATTAAATTAATTATCTGCTCAGAACCTTGACTATGCCCTGCTAAAATAAAAGGTCGTCCATTATTTAGGTTCTCAATGTAATAATCGAAAGCCCGAGCAATATCACCATAACCAATTGACAAATACTTATCCTTAACTTCCTCACTCATTGATAATACATCAAATGATATTTGGCGATAATATGGTGCATAAATATTACATTCGTTTTCATAAACAGGAATTTGCTTTGCAAACTCATTCCTAACACTCATTCTCAGACTATCATCAGTAATATCCATAATCAGATCATCAATACCTCCAAATACTGTAGGATATACATAAAAAACATCTACACTTTTATTAATTAAGTTTGGCAATGATACCCAATTTGATTCAATACTATAGTTGATACTTGCTGTCGGAATTTCCTCATCTTCTTTATTACAAGCATTTAGAAAAGCGATACTAATTAGCACCATTGAAATTATTCCAAAATTTAATAATTTTCTTTTTTTAAATTTTTTGCTAAAAATGATTTCTTGTGTTTTCATATTTTATTGTTAATTAATTTGGTTTAATATAACTCTCTAAATTCAGTTCTACATTATGTTGGGTAACGGTGAGTATAAGAATAGTAGCCGACTGCGGAACTCCAAACTTTCAAATTACAAGAAAGTTGAAGCGAGCTACAACCCTTGAATTTACTACTATCTCGGCTATTATTTTTATACATTGTTATGGGCTGGGCTTTCTTTATTCATACATTAAAACTGTTTCTAAAAGTCTATCAGTCTGTAAATAAATTTCGTCAAGATTATTTAATAAAATCCGTTCTTCTTTTTTGTTTTGGTCAAAAAGTCCGATATGTTTTTTAGTCCCATTTAGATGCAAACGACAAATTGGTTTTCTGTTATTGTCATCAAGTAAAATTCCAAAATATGATTGAGTGTCCCTTGCAATAATTCTATTTACATCAACTTTTGTCCTGACAATTGAACGAATTATGTGATATGCTTCAATTTCTTGTTCAGTAGTAACAACTTTACTTTCTTCTTGCGGTTCTTCTTCAACTGTTGGTTCTTCTTTGTTTAACGCTGATTGCAGTCTTTCGTTCACAATATCCTTAAATGCTTGATTAGTCGCTTTTTTGACAATTTCCGAGAATTGTTCAAGGACTTTTTTTGTAATTACTTTGCCAGTATAAATCTGTTTTGTGAAAAACCTCACAAATTCTTCTGATGGTTCGGAAAGTTCCCGAATTAATATTTCTTTGATGGCTGTTGAATATTTTAATCCACTCGCACTATCTATTATTTTGTCAACATCGAACGATACCTTTTGAAATTTCTTTAATTCGTTAACTATATTTTCTTTAATGTTTTCAATGTCAAATTCTAAAAATGCTTCGGTGTCCATTACATTCTTTTGTTCCAAGTCCGTATAAAACCTGTATTTAAGTCCGTTTGTTAAAAGCCCAAAACGTGCTTTAGTTGCGTGGAAATATCTATGAAGTTGAGAACTATGAACATCCAAGTTCTCTTTCCAATGTTTGCACTCAACCAAAATTATTGGGTTTCCGTCCTGTAATATTGCATAATCAACTTTTTCACCTTTTTTAATTCCGATGTCTGCAGTAAATTCAGGAATTACTTCCATTGGGTTAAAAACATCATATCCAAGGATTTGAATAAATGGCATTATAAAAGCATTTTTTGTTGCTTCTTCTGATTGAATGTTCTCTTTTAGGTTGGCAACTCTTTCTGCCAGTCCTTTTACTTTATTTTGAAATTCCATCACGCTTATTATTTTGTGTTAATAATTCAGTTATTTTTTTGTCAAGATTATCTATTTTTTGTTCAAGTTCATCATTATTGTCACTTACCATTGCATCTACGAAAATTGAATTTACTAACGAAAGTCCAAAAATTCCACCAGTTAGTAAAATAAAGATGAAATAAAAGTAAGTAAAGAATGCTGATGTTGAAGAATATCCCTTTGTTATTTGTTCGGGAATTTCAAACCAACCTTCGACTGTAAATATTTTAAATATTGAATAAAGTGAAGTCAAAGGATTATTAAAATATTCAGGGGCACTTGATTTAAAAAGGTAAAATGAAAAAATGCCAATAATAAAAATGTAAATAGCAAAACCAATTAGAACAATTATTGATGCTTTCAATGCTCGTTGTATTCCTTTTATTAAATGTTCAATTCCTGGAACAAATTTTAAAAATCTAAATGATTTAAAAACTCGCATAACTCTGAACACCAACAAGAAACTTATACTTGTTGTTTCGATATTCAAAATAAATGAAATCAATGCTGGAACAGAAAGAGCGACTAATAAGAAATCAAATTTATTCCAGTTTGATGAGAAATACTTTTTAATTCCATATTCACGTAATTTTACAATTATTTCAACAATGAACAGTCCTGTTATTGTATTGTCAACAATGTTCAATAGGATTTTATTTGTTTCTGTTAATTCAAAACCACTAATGAATATTATTACTGCATTCAGCAGAATTAATATCAAAATAATCTTGTCGTTTAGAAACAGTTTTTTAATCATTTGTTATTTCGTTTTTTCTATGTGGTTCATTTTTTTGCCTTGCCCATAACGATTATGTATAGGCAATATTACCTTTATTTTTTCATTACCCATCCGAAAAAGTACCTATATTTTCCAGATAGGCATGTAAAACGTACTTGCTTCTTAACTGCTATCTTCATACATCGAATCTAAAGGATTTTTAAATTTACTAATATCAGTCATTGTTGTATGTGTATAAATTTTCTGTGTTTACATTTTAATTTTCACAAATTCCCTATTCCCCCGTTACTTCCCCAACAGCATACTCCCCTTCATTTTCAATATCCAAATTATAAACCATTAAAAACATGTTTTCTTCGGAGCCGAGTGCCGAGGCTAAGGCTGTTGCTTCCTGGCCGGCGGCTATTTCCAATACAGTGCCGGGTACGGGGTCATCGGGCAGGTTGGCGGTGTAAAACTGAAGAGTGGTAGTGCCGGTGTTTTTAAAAATAAATTCGCTGTCGCCGGTAAAACCGCCGTGTAATATCTCCGATTTTCCGCCCGCTGCCACTTTTCCTGTTAAGTATTCGTCGGGTGCTAATGGATCGCCTTGTGATCTTCCGCTTCTTTCGATGTAATGCTGTGTGAAATAAACTTTCATAACATCCGTATTCCCGATATTGTTGTTGGCAATAACCAAAACATTGCTCATAAGTTGTGTTTCCAATATATCGCGGTTTTGGGCAGTTTCTAACTTATCGCCAGATACGTCACCCATTTTGCCAAGTTGCAGGTTGCGGCTTGTCGTATAGTTATTGATGAGAGCGGTAAATATGTCAATAAAATTTGCAGGCAATTCGGCGGCATATTTTGTTGCTGTTTGTAAATACCGCTCCATTAACTCATTCATTGTGGCACGTGTTGCTTTTGTATATTCCGTAATACCATGTGGGTAAAACTCCTGGTATTGCGACGATTCTTTACCCCAGGTTCCTCGTATTATCCCTTCCTTCATGCTTACCAGGTCAATGAACTCTTTTGCATATTTCTCAACATTTACGGTAGCAGCCTCTTTTTGTGCAGCCGATACACTTTCTTTTGTTTTGGAACTGAAATAACCGTTATAAGCCGTTTCGGTATCGGTAATTACCGGGTCATAAATATTTTCCGGATTGTTTGTTTTCAAGCGGGCAATGTGGTCTTGTGCAAACAAATCCATTTTGTCATCACTTATTTTATCTGTATTGAAGTGATTGCGGAAAAAAACCTCAAGATTAATCATAGTATTATTTTTTATTAGTTAGAAAATAAAATTCAAAGCATTTATACATTTTAAAAATATAATAAAAATTCTTTAGGATGGCATTGCCAATTTTGGTAATGTGATAAAAAACGTTTCAGATGGCATTGCCAATTTTGGAAATATGATAAAATACGTTTCAGATGGCATTGCCAATTTTGGAAATATGATAAAATACGTTTCAGATGGTATTGCCAATTTTGGAAATACGATAAAAAACGTTTCAGATGGAATTGCCAATTTTGGAAATACAATAAAAAACGTTTCAGATGGCATTGCCATTTTTGGAAATACGATAAAAATGTTTTAGGATGGTATTGCCATTTTTGAAAATATAATAAAATACGTTTCAGATGGCATTCGTAATTTTGCGAATAGTTTAATATATCCTTATTGTACTTGGATAAAAACCAATTTAGGTGATATATTATTCCTTGATTATGCAAAATTTTTATAATAGTAGATCAAATGAGGTGGTAAATATAGTGAAATAATTTAAACTCTTGCACATATCTATAAAAATAATATTAATTTATTTTGATTCTAAATAAGGAACTCCACAGGGTCTAAGCCCCCGAAGTGATATCACAGCTTCCTGCAAACAAAGAATAGAACACTCATTAATGTCTTTTTTTAATGTTCAGTCTAACCATTCACCTTGCAATCACCCGAACAAATAAGAAAAAACATTTTCAATCTTACTTACGGGAATTATCTGAATTGTGGATTTTTTCAAATCAATTCCCTTTTGATTAAATTTTGAGATAAAAATTTGATTGAATCCGAGTTTTTGTGCCTCGCTAATTCTCTGTTCAATTCTATTCACCGGCCTGATTTCACCTGACAAGCCAACTTCGGCGGCAAAGCAAGCTTTCTGATCAATAGGAATATCTTCGTTTGAAGACAAAATTGCACAAATCACTGCAAGGTCAATAGCCGGATCATCAACTTTAATTCCACCCGTAATATTTAAAAAAACATCTTTCACTCCCAATTTGAAACCACTACGTTTTTCTAAAACTGCAAGCAGCATACTCAGGCGGCGTAAATCAAAACCGGTGGACGATCGTTGAGGTGTTCCGTAAGCTGCCGAACTAACCAAAGCCTGAATTTCAATTAACATAGGCCTCATACCTTCGATGGTTGAAGCAACTGCAATACCGCTGACATTTTCGTCGCGTTGTGAAATCAGCACTTCCGAAGGATTAGTAACTTCCCTTAAACCTGTATTTTGCATTTCATAAATTCCAAGCTCGGAGGTTGAGCCGAAACGATTTTTCATTGCACGCAAAATTCGATAACCATAATTTCTTTCACCCTCAAAATGAAGAACGGTGTCAACCATGTGTTCCATAATTTTCGGGCCGGCAAGTGAGCCGTCTTTAGTAATATGCCCGATTAAAAAAACCGGTGTTCCGGTTGATTTTGAATATTGTTGCATTTCGGCTGCACACTCACGAATTTGAGAAATACTACCTGCTGAAGATTCAATCAAATCGGTATGCAAAGTTTGAATAGAATCAATAATTACAATTTCAGGTTGAAGTTCTTCAATCTGGCGAAAAATATTTTGCGTTAAGGTTTCGGTGAGAATATAACAATTTGAACTATTGTTGCCAATACGCTCGGCTCTCATTTTAATTTGCTGAGAGCTTTCTTCGCCTGTAATATATAAAACATTGCGTTTCTTGATGTTTACGGCAACCTGAAGCATCAAAGTTGATTTTCCGATACCGGGTTCACCTCCAATTAAAACTAACGAGCCGGATACAAGGCCACCACCTAAAACTCTGTTTAATTCGGAATTATTAGTATCAATTCTTGCTTCAGTATTCGCTTTAATCTCATGAATCAACTGAGGCTTATCTTTCTTTTTACTTTTTATATTAGAAGCTTTCTCCCATGTTTTTTTATCAGAATCTCTTTGAATTACTTCTTCGATAATTGTATTCCATTCTCCACATGAGTTGCATCTTCCC
>Ga0307929_1002746_pt1 | contig 10929 bp, 9 predicted proteins | sample AceLakmetage1330_FD_203160 | JGI IMG/M metagenome (GOLD analysis project Ga0307929, IMG submission 203160) | Saline water microbial communities from Ace Lake, Antarctica - #1330 | ecosystem: Environmental > Aquatic > Non-marine Saline and Alkaline > Saline | place: Antarctica: Ace Lake...
TTTAGACAATTTTGTTTAGAATCAAACTCGGTGAGTTTACCAATGTGCATAAGTGGAGCATAAAATAATGCTTGAAAGCGAGAAATCAATGTTTCATCTCTATGACTCAGCAAAGGAAACCAGTCGTCATTATTATCATTTTCAGAGTAATCTTCGATAGATTTTTTTAAAACCTGTAAAACTTCTATAAAAAAATCATGATATTCCAAATATTCATTAAATAAATGAAGCCCAATATTTGGAAGATGTGGTTCAAGGACTACTAATTCATTTTTTTTTTAGGTTCCTCCATTTCTGCTGAATTATTTTTTTCCAAATCAGTTAGCTTTGGACGCCCTTTACCCCGACTCAAATTCCAAAGTCCACGGATTCTGTTTAAATGGCGCTCGGTAATGCGCAAAGGGTCATGATTCTTTTTCATTTTCTTTATCACCACGGAACTGGCTATCCCTGGATCTTTCTTCAATATGTCCAATACTGTTTCTTGCTGAGTTATAGTAAATTTATGCCTAAGCATCAATGCCTGATTTACTGCCGAAGGTTTGGATTGTTTAGCTGTATTTAGCATGGTATACTGTCCTTCTTAATGAGAATTAAAATTAAAAATACCACACTTTCTGAAATAAGAAAAGTCTATTTTATATAATTAATTAAAGGCATTATATGATTTTTGTGTTATCGATAAAAGGTGTCTGTTTAGCAGTTCTAAAGACAGCTTAGCTAATTTTTCATTTTTTAATCGTGAATATTCAATATTTTTTATATCATATTTGAGCTTGGCAATAAGACTTTGTTTATTCTTTGCAAGATTAAAAATATTTATCGTAGAAAGAATTTCTCTGAGATCAAGGTTTTCTAATACAGATAATTCAGCTAAAATGTCAGCAAAACTATATCCATATTCCCTGGATCGGAATGAACCAACATCTATCATTTTGTTTTCTAAGAACTTTTTAATTAAACCAATTCTCGTGTTGTAAATATAGACTATGTCATCATACTCATGGGTCTGAATAAAATCATCCGAAAATTGAAACGAAAACATAGGTTCTTCGATGAAATTCTTTTCAAAAGTTGCTTTAAATATGTTTGCGATGGATTTTAAAACATCAGCCTTCTCTTTATTGGAATCAAACAACGCCCCATTTCGTTCTACCATTACTATTTTAAACCTGGAGGGATAATAAACAAATGTAGGATCTTTTTCAACCTTCTCTATAATATATTCTGGAATTACTTCTTCAACAAAGAGACTGCCGGACAAATCAATATCAACGTCCACTTTATTGAGCACATTGGGCGCAATAATATCTTTACTATTAAAAATCGAGTCGTCGGGGTAAAGCCCCTTTTCAATACCCTCGAAGTCCAAGCTAACCACCATTTCAGTTCTTATTTCTTTTTGTTGAAAAACAAAAAGAAAAAGAAAGGCCGACAACATGGAAAAAAAGACAATCCCAACAATGATCCATTTTCTTCTCAGAAGAACTAAAAGCATGTCCATTAAGTTTATTTCATCTTCTTCATATGTCATTTCTGTATCTGTCATGATTTATTCTCCAAAAATATTTAAATTAGTAAATTAAAAAAGTAACAGTATAGAACTTTTGACTGGCAGAGCTTTGCGCAACCTCATTATTTGCTTTTACCTCAGCAGTCATATGGAAGCTATCAGCCTGTTCATTTTTTCTACAAACACCTCTGTCCGAAAGTTCAAGCCCTTCTTTTCACAAGCCCTTCGCATCTCCTCTGCACGCCTTGGTGTTTTAAATTGACAGTCCATAATAGTGAGCATAGTTCAAAAAGGCAGGCCAATCCCATCGGATAATAATATATCCCCAGGCCACACAGGCAAGCAGCATAGCAAGCATGCGTTCCCTATGAGCGATTCGATCCACAAGCATGCTGGTTTGACAAAAGAAGAGAACTCCGGCAAGCATGATACACTCAACTCCAATGCGATTATATTGCCACACCACAGCAGCAAGGGGGCTGAGAGGTTTACCCATGGAAAGATCTGCAACGGTCTGAACAACTCCTGCAGCTATATTTCTGGTTTCATCGGGCCAGTCATAACTTACCCAGGGCCAAAACAGGGGCACAAACACAAAATCCCCGAGCAGATGTCCCAGTCCCCCCAAACACCAGGAGATTCCCACATCCATGCGTTTAAGAAGCAATGCCACTCCCACTACTGCAGTCAAATTATGTAGATAATTTCTTCCATAGGGCATCCAGTGCAGATAATCTGTGACCACTTTATCAATCAAGTCCGGCAGAATGGCTCCTGTTAGAGCTGGCCACATGGGAATATGTTGGTGGTGTTTATCCTTGATTTTCATCAACCCATTCCAGGAAACAACTAATATTCCGTTTATTGCCAGGTGTCCTGTGGGGTACATAAATAAAATCCTTTTTGTGAATTGTCAAGCATGGTCTATAATAAATAAATTTTAGAATCAAGAAAAAACAACAAAGCAAGCTCCCATACAATATCTCCAACATCAGACCATAAAATTATTTGCTGAGATTTAAACCTCAGTCTCCCAAGCCCCCTCCATAGAAACAGCGACTTATCTGGGTCAGACACTGACATGTTTGATTCAGTCAAGGTCTGTTCAAAAAAAAGGGAATGATTTCCGATGTGGATATCATTCCCCTTTGCAAATATATAAACATGTCCCCGTTTTCTTATTAAAGCATTGCCAATCCACGAAGAATTTCAGCAAATTCCTTATTCGCGGAGCTATTTCCCGTTATTTCCCGCTATTGCCTTTACCGCTATTAAAATTAACATAACAGTTAACAATGCCTCAGTAGCAACAGTAGCCCAGGCAGCACCGATACCCCCAAATTCAGGAATCAGAATAAAATTCAGACCAATATTGAATAAGGCTCCTGTCCCGGCAGCAGCAGCATACAATCCTTCTTTATTTTGTGCAATAGCTGCCTGGGTTAGAATACTGTTGGGAAAAATAAAAATCAACGAGCAAAGAAGCAAAGGCAAAATCAGGATAGTATCAGTGTAAGTTTTGCCAAAAGTTAAAATCACGATCTCTCCGCCAAATAAAATACCACCCATAACAATAAAACCAGCCGCTCCAGTCATAATTAGAATCATTTTAACAGCCATAAAATAAAAAATCCTTTTATCTTGCCAGACCAGTCTGAGTTTTCTGAAACAGATCATTCCTACTGGGGCAGATAAAAGGACAAAACCTTCAATAAAACGGTAGGCAGCAGCATAATAACCCACATCCGCGGCATCCTGGGAAAGATGTTTAAGAAGCAGGATATCACAGCGGTAGTATATTGTTGTTGCAGCATCAATTGCCATAAAAGCAAGGCATGGCCGCCAAATGCCTCTGCAGCCAAAACTCCTGAAAGCAGGCAGGGCAATATGTACAGGGGATACCCACAAGGCAAGAAAAAGACCAGAAGCCCAGCCGATAAATATCATCCATGGATCATGATAAAGAAAATAAAGAACAAATATGATCCCCCCGGCACCGGCAGTACGCACAATAGCCTGCCAGAAAGCATCCCTGGGAAAATTCCCTTCAGCCCTTAATTCCGATGAGATAAAATTTACCAGCGTCTGAAAAAAAAAACATATAATAGCAGCGAATATTCCTGCCTTGTAAGGAAACGGCAAAACAAGGACAAGAAGCACACCAGCTCCAGTAAACATTAACGCATGACCAAATGCCAGAGAAAAAAGGTTATCACCATGCTCTTTAAGACCAGATGTAGGCAGGATTTTTTCTCTAAAAATCAGGGTTTTGAATCCTCCATCCTGAAGAATGAAAAAAAGAGAGGCAAGTGTCAAGATATAGCTGTAATTGCCAAATTCACAGGGTCCCAGAAAACGTCCGAGAATAAATGTCAACCCCATGGATACAGCCGCTGTATATAATGATGCCATCCATTGGGATGTCAGAGCCATATGATCCATATGTGGCCATGTTTTCCTTATTGTAGTTATTGTCAGTCAGGTATAGTCAGGTCTTTACAGAATTGATCTGATCTGTTTCTCAAACACATCAATTCCAAATTTCAAAGCTCTTTTTTCACAAGCCCTGCGCATTTCCTTTGCCCGAGCAGGCGTCATCTGTCTAACCGCCTGGATCACATCTTCATAAGAGGGGAATGCATTAATAAGAATCCCTGTTTCACCATGCTTTACAGTTTCAAACAGCCCGCCTTCAGCAACACCAATAACAGGCTTGCCAGCCGCCATGGATTCAACCGGGCTCATTCCAAAATCCTCATCCCTGGGAATATATATAGCAGCAATGCATTTGCCTGTTAACCGGGCTAACTGCATCTCATCAACCCAGCCAAGGATATAAATATTCTGAGCATCTTGTGCCATCTCCCGAATCCGTTCCAGTTCACTTCCACCGGAAACAACTACAAGTTTTTTATCCGGCATTTCCAAAAATGCCTTAACAATCACATCAACCCGTTTCAAAAGATCAGGCCGGGCAGTTGAAAGATAGTAATCTTCCTGTCCCAGCCATTTAAAGCCTGTTACATCGCAAGGAGGATAAACAACCACTGAATCTGCTGACAAATAGTGTTTAATTCTATTTTGGACATTTTTAGAATTTGCAATAATGAGATCCATGGATCGGAAAGCATCCTCATACGCTTTTTTATATAAATACATCAAAGCCATCATGGCAGGTCTATTTATAAATGCCGTTTGGCGGATATAAAAATCCCGCTGATCATAAAGAAGTCTGGGCGGAGTATGACAGTATAAAATTTTAGGACCCGTTATTCGTTTATAAGCAAGAAGGCTCAAAGAACCACTAAATATTGTCGAGCAAGGATTTTGTAAAGGAAAATGAGCAAAAGAATGCATCATCTGGCAAGTTTTAGAAAATCTTAACCAGAAAGGAGATGTATCATACGCCTGCAAACTCAAGGGTATAATATCCTTAAAATATGTATCAGGAAAACAAGAACTGTTCAAATGCCCTGTCCAAAGCTTTGCATGAAAAGTCTTAGCCAAAACCATAGCCACCTTTCCTCCTCCATCTGGAAAAGGAAAAGCATCGTGCAAAACCAAAGAATGTGAATTATCATCCATGTCTTAAAACCTAACCTGGACAAGCCAGAACCAAACAAGTTTTCTGATTCTCTTGCCAAAATAACACGAAAATCAGAGATAAGAATCTAAAACTTAAAAACAAAGGTTATCACAAAGCATACTTTACTCCCTAATAACCACAATAACCTAAAGGTCAGAGCTAAGGAAAGCCTGACCCCACTCCTATTAATCTATTTTCACCCCTACACCAAGCATGCGTCTGTCAAAATTTTTGAGATAGGCATGGGGCTCCTAGGTCCGGGAAACAGATATATCTATACGCTTGTCACCTGTTTTCAAACCGTCTTTATCTATTTGAAACGCATAGGCCCGTTTTATGATCTTTTTCTTCCCATTGAAAGTCAATAAAAAAAATCACATAAAAATTAACGTTTTTAAGTTGAACAAGCATGTGAATTCTCACTTTTCAAAAATTTAATTTTTTAACTCAATGGAGAATACCGGGTCAGCCCCCCAGGATTACTTTTACAATGCGGGTCAGGTCGTTATTGGACATGGCAGTGCCGGAAGGCAGGCACAGGCCTCGGTTAAAGAAATCTTCGCTTACTGCACCGCCAAGGACACGACAGGGATAGGTGGTCCGGAACACCGGCTGAAGATGCATGGGCTTCCACACGGGGCGGGACTTAATGTTTTCTGCCTCCAGGGCCAGGCGCACCGCTTCTCTGTCTGCACCGAATAGTTCCGGGGTGATCAGTATCACCGTGAGCCACCGGTTGGGAATGCCATAATCGGCCTGGGGCATGAACTCAATCCCCGGCACTTCTTTAAAGGCGTTTTCATAAAATGCACAGATCTCCCGCTTGCGGCGCACCCGAGCGTCCAGCACCGCCAGCTGCCCCCGGCCAATACCAGCCAGCACATTGCTCATAGTGGGGAAAAGGTGCTGGACGTAGTCAGCACTGCGTTTAACGGCGGCGCCGCCGCCGTGAAAGAAAGGGCTATACTTTACCCCCAAAAAGCACCAATAAGCCAAGCCTGACCCCAATAGTCTTGCTTAAAAGCCCCTTTTTGGCACCAAAAAGTACACTCTAAGGCCGTTTTGAGCTATATTTAAGCAAACATTTCCTATGAAATCAAAAGCTTAACGGGGTCAGACCCTGACATTATTTCCTCCTCCGCCATACGCTTGTTGTCACGTATTTTGTTCAAAGGCATCTCTTCTGGTGACCGCAAATAAAAGCTGGCTGGCTTTACAATCGTGCTTCACTCATTGCAGGTCAGAGTTCAATACCCTCTAATATGTACCAGATTTTTTTATAAACTAATGCATTCTTTCCAAGTGCCTCCCCCCATTGTTGATCTGGAAGATTCCTGAGGGAATTTCTAACTTGTGGCAAAGGTTTATTAAGAACATCGCCCATTGAATTTGCTAATGGCATTGCAGCGGTTCTTGGAATACCTAAAAGCCGTAACACGATGGCTGAATCATCGTTGACGCCGTAAAATGCTCGGGAAGGCAAATTGCTCAACTGTTTATATTGTTCCGCCGGTAAATCACCTGCGGTAATAGACAACAATGCTCCTAACCCCCAAGAGGCAGTTTGTGTTAACCGTCCGAACAAATTCTGCCCGCATTTGGTAATATTTCCGTCAAAATAGAGACTGGCAATATCCGCTACAGATTTTCCGTTTACCCAATCTTTTATGATGAGAGCAAGTTTGTTGCCATCCGAAGAATTGCCACCTGTAGCGGCTTTAAGATTATCCCTAAGTTCAGGAATACGAAGTAAAATTCCCATCATATCTTCAAGGGTATTGCTTCTGTTTGTAAACAGATTCTCAGAATCCCAAGACAAATTATTAATATCTCCCTTGTGTTTCAGTACAGTGTTGATGCTCTGTAGTGAAAAACCAGTGCTGTCCACTAATTTGAGAGGCTGATTCGGACGTTTTAGGTAATCAGTGTATGTCTGTATCCCAATTAAAAGTTTATTTGCTAAAGTTGAATTGTGGGCACGAAGCTTTTCAAAGCCAAGCGTGCCACGTAAAACCTGTTCAACTTGGTCAATAAATGCCTCAGGTTCACCCATCTGGCGGTAGGTATGAGCCAAATACTGTAGAAAATTAGACCATTCGGGATTTCGATAAACAAGACTACCGAGATCAGTCAGGAAATCTTCAGCTTCTGTTGCTAATTTTAAAAGTGCAGAGTTTAAATCACCGGATTGTTTATTGATAAATCTTTTTAATTTTTCAGCTTTTGCATTGGTGTCAGCTACAAGCGCAACAACCCCGAGGCTTCCTTGGCCGACACGACCTGCTCGTCCGGCAATATTCCAGAAATCATCCGGTGGCATATCGACCATTTGTTTATTGTCAGGGTACTGGTGTGAAGCCATGACAATTCCGGTAACCGGAAAATTGACTCCTTGCGCAATAGTGGTGGTAGCCACAAGGAACTTCAATTCACTTTCTTCAAACAACCATTCCATTAAGGAGCGAACCTCATCAGAAAGTCCAGCATGATGAACACCGATCCCATAATTAAGAAGTTCAATTAATGGAAAATCTTGGCCAAACTCCAGTTTCAAAAAATCCTGAACGAGATGTATATTCTCAGATTTCCCTTCATTTTTATTGCTATCAATTTTAAGTTTAGCAGCCAATGCCCATACAAAGTCTGGACGGGAATGCATAACAATCACAGGACCGCGCTCTTGAAGTTGTTGAGCAGTAACCGCAGCCATTGAACTCTGATTTGTGACATTGCTATATGTTTTTGCGATCTCTCCCGATTTAGGAAAAAAAAGCAGATCATCCACTGACAATGTTTTTCTGGCTGTATGAACGGTTTCAAGGTTCAAACTATAATCAAAGCTTCTTTTACTAAAAGCTTCACCCTTTTTAGCCGTAACAACACCGATGACACTGTCATTTGGTTGCCAGTCAAGAGCGAGGCTTACATCGTCCGAATTTGTACCGCCCAACCAGCGGGCAACTTCACGAGCATTCTCGATAAACGGGGTGAGCAATAAAAACTGTGCACGCTGACACTCTTTGTTTATGGTTGAAAGCAAGAGCTCAAGCTTTAGGCCCCTGCGAGGGCTTTGGATGTTATGCGCCTCATCGACAACCACTAATGTTAAAGGTCTGCCAATTTTTTCTTCCCAGCCCTGGCGCAACATCAAATCCAACTTCTCGGGAGTTGTCACCAAAACACGGAAGGCTTGATTGCTGTCGTGCTCCTGCAATAGTTCCATTTCGATATTATCAACCTCAAGAGCAGGACTAACCTGTTCTACTTGAATATCTAATGGGGCAAAATCACGACGCAGTTGGCGGGCAATCTGGTTGACCAAGGTACGTGTTGGAGCAAGATAAGCCACCCAACCCTGTTCGTGGTCAAACTGATTTAATGCCTGCAGAATTCTGAACTGCGCAATCAGAGTTTTGCCGCTGGAAGTCGGCAGACTGACGACCACAGCACGGCGACTGGAGCCCAACAAACCTTTTTCTGCCAGAGTACGGCGCTGAGGAGGCAATACATCAAATATGGCCCGGTCTCCGCGACCTTGATCCACAAGACTTCGTACGAACTTTGTCACACGTGAATTTACGGCTCGAGTAACTGTCCAGATTGAATTTTCTACCATCTGTGAAGCACAGGCAGACAGCAAACGGGTTAACGGTTCCAGTTCCAACAACTGTGTTGTTTTGCATACAGCAAAAACCCGGTCGAAGTGTGTCTCCAGCAGTTGATGGATTTGATAATTACCGTCAACCACACCATCGGTAACAAAATGTGCAAAAATCTCTGCGGCTTTAGCTAAATGGTACAGCCCGATTAGTTCGAGAGCAGTGGACTTGGCAGCTATGTGACCTTTCTCTCTCAGATATTGTCCTTCAAATTCCTGTTGGGCATTCCGCAAAACTGCAATGCTTTCCAATACCGCATCACGATCAGTCCAACCTTGTTTCCGGATTAGCCTCAGCCATATTTCAAGCATGACCGCCCAAGTACGATCATGCCAATCCGACGATTCCACAGGCAATTGTGGCCAGTTAATTTCACGCAATAGGCGAGCGGCATCTGCGCCCATATCACCAAGCACGGCAAGTGCACTCATCCGCAACAATTGGATACCGTCTGTTATCGGAATGCCATTTCTTGGCAGAATGCGGTAAAGACGGAATGCATCTGCGGCACATTTCTTGAGAATATTGCTTTTCTCTTCATTTTCTTCAAATCGCTCGAGGAGCAGGTCAAGTGCGGCCAACTCCAGTACTTCTGCTGTGCGTTGAATCAGTCCAAAATCAACATCAATTTCTTGGTGTAGTAACTCACGATAAACCAGAACCTGTTCTGCTTGTTTTAGTGCCTCAAGACGGGAGGCGTCGATATTGTCCAATAGCCAATGATTCATGATGCGGCACCTCCATTAACTCTTTCAGGAAGTTCCGCAATTTCACAAGGCAAATGCAAAGCCAGTAAGTTACAGGAGGTTGGGGCACTAAGAGAATTACCTAAAATTTTTCCACGACTTTTCAGATCAAGCTCATTGGGCTTTGTATCACGTATTAATACACCAAAAATGGATACTGCTTTATTACCAGAGTTTAAATATAAAGAGATGGAACCATTGTAAAGTCCTTCGAATTCGGTGTTCTTGCAGCGTGGACATAACCATTTTAGAAGCTGGGTTATAGTGCCAAGGTTATTTGCCAAGTTATCAATTTGATGCCCTATATGTCCACTTCTACCAGACATCACTTGTGGTGGATATTTTTTTTCAGTTGATGATTTTACTTCTCCCAATACCAGCCTTAATTCAGTCCCATTTATAACAAATCCTATGAGATCTGCGCCTGGCAGACTGGCGTTTGCATTTCGTTTGTCCCTCTCCATATTCCATGGCCAAATGACCCCATGCTCTTGGCTCAACCAGGCTTCAGCAAAAGCTTCACCTACAGCCCAATCACGTTCTTCTGGGATTTTGGCATCTAATACAGCTTCAAGGCTTGATTTCCCAAACCCAGTTAAGGAAAGGCCTCGTAAGTGTGATTCGAATTCAATGGAGCCTTCTTCGTCATTCAGGCGTGCGGCTACATCTTTAGTGATGAAAGAATCAAAAGCATCATTATCCGGCAGATCATATCCTTGCCAGCTAACTTGCTGTTCTTGATTTTCATAGACTAATGTCGCCATTTTTTTACTCACGTACGTATCTCCATCGGGAGTATTAATAATTTACTCACAGAACCTGGTCTCCTGAGAAGTTTAAAAGGGGCTATTCTCAAGTAAATTTGCCTTGATATTTTTCACAAGGAGGCAAAGCCGTATAAGCACTTTTCCTGAAACAGTGGGCAGTTTTTCAGACATGCACTTCTCCCAATTCCATCATTGAAAAAAGAGACGGACTTCGGTCATATCCCGCCAGTTCTGACGGCTCTTCCTCAAAGTACAAAATTATGGCTTCTTTTATATTTTTGACCAGTTCATCAAGAGTCACCCCCTGGGAAAAAATATCAAACTCCAGACACCTGCCACAGTAAAAATCACCATCATGATAAATTTCAACTTTAATTATTTTTTTGATATGCACCGCCCCATAATCATCCACCCCTGTTATCAAAACAAATATTGTGACTATATGATAGCCCTGATATTGCGATTTATCAAGTCAATTGGAATGATGAAGTTAAAAACCTGGCCCGGAGGGCAAGGTTTTTAACGAGTGAATAATCGCAGTACTGATCGGCGTGGGGTGTCCAGCCCAGCACACTGTTCAGGCGCGGAGCGCCGGGACAAGGTGCTGGACGAAGTCAGCACCAAGATTCACGGTGGCGCAGCCGCCGTGGAAGAAAGG
>Ga0307929_1002748_pt1 | contig 10922 bp, 10 predicted proteins | sample AceLakmetage1330_FD_203160 | JGI IMG/M metagenome (GOLD analysis project Ga0307929, IMG submission 203160) | Saline water microbial communities from Ace Lake, Antarctica - #1330 | ecosystem: Environmental > Aquatic > Non-marine Saline and Alkaline > Saline | place: Antarctica: Ace Lake...
TCACCCTCAATAAAATCAATAAGTTGCACTTATCCAAATTATACATTGGTGATTTTGAGGGCACCATTTTGCAAAAATCTAAATTATTGAATTGCACCCGCCCCCCCCTATATTAAATAAAAACTCTCAAAAACCGCTTTTATCTGACATCCAGCCTTACAACATGGCATAGACCATGCAATGTGCAATCTCCCAAGAAAAGCCCCCCCATGGAAGACATGGACCCAATGGATTACATATAAGGAGATTTATCATGGTCGCATTAAAAGAAACCCCTTCGATAAAAACAACGCCATCCGCTCATATCCTCATTATGGAAGATGACCTGAATGTTGCCCGGGGGTTAAAGATGGTTCTGGATGAAGATGGATACGATGTGGATCTGAGGGACACAGGCTACGGTGCCCTGGATGCCATGGGGCAATATCAATACGATCTTCTCATGGCAGACTTACGCCTTCCGGACATTGACGGCATGCAGGTCATCCAAAAAGTCCGGGCAACAAACCCATCAACCGGAATCATTGCCATGACAGGCTACGCCACCAATGATCTGGCGGTGGATGTCATGAAACTGGGTGCCCGGGATTTTATTGCAAAACCCTTCACCGAGGAACAAATCAAAGCGGTGATTGACGAGGCCCTTGCCGCCAATCTGGCAGAAATGGATGCCATGGTGGTTCCCCCCCAGGTCAGAAAAGGCATCATTTCCATCCAAAAACAAGAGGTTCTCAAGGTACTGACCCGCACCTCAGAGGACAAAAAATTCAGAAACAGACTCCTGAAAAACGGAGGGGACGCCCTGGGAGAATACACGCTTTCCCTGGATGCCAAGACTGCCATTGCCATGGGAAATCTTAAATGGATCAACGAAAATGTGGGTGAGTTAACCCAAAAGCAACTCATGTACGTGTTCCGATGCCTTGAAAACAGGGATCTGCTTGGATAGAGCCTTGGTTATCAGGCGGACAGGCGGGTGCTGTTGTTAAGTACCCATGCATATGTTTTTCGGTATTCCACAAAGATATACCGTTGATATTTATGGATTTTATTTTGAAGAATATATACTCGGGTACTTAGACCCCCCGGACGATACAATAAACCTTGGGATTATGTGGTGAATATTTATTTATACGCAGAAAAAACCAGTCATGACATGGGTTGCAATGAAACACTCGAAAAAAGCATATATTTTTTCATACATATTCACTTTGAATACCCAAACAAGCAATAAATCCCAGACGGATATCTTGTAGCATAACATCCTTAATTAAAAAGGAATATCAACAAATATATTTTTATAAAAAATATATTGAGCTTATGGCCCATTTTATGCATTATTCCCAGACAGATATGAAACAAACAACATTAAGATTAATTTAAAATAACAACCATGTCGGTTCACCGACACAACAAATAGTGAAAAAGCAATTTAGAGGTGCCGTGCGGGCTCTGGATTTCCATAAACCCAGTACCCAGTCAGCACCCAATCAGCACCCAGCACCTGTTTTTTCATACAAAAGGAGTTTACCATGGGATCATTAAGACAAATGTCCGCAAGTGAAGCAATAGCCCCTGCCCATATTCTCATCATGGAAGATGATCTAAATGTGGCCCGAGGGTTAAAGATGGTTCTGGATGAAGAAGGCTATGATGTGGACGTCCAAGATACGGGTTACGGTGCCCTGGATGCCATGGGACGATACGACTATAATCTATTGATGGCAGATCTTCGTCTCCCGGACATTGACGGCATGCAGGTCATCAAAAAAGTGCGACAATCAAATCCAAACACAGGGGTAATTGCCATGACAGGCTATGCCACCAGTGCCCTTGCTGTGGATGCCATGAAACTGGGTGCCAGGGATTTTATTGCAAAACCCTTCACCGAAGCCCAGATTAAAAACGCCATTGACGAGGCCCTGAGCGCCAATCTCAACGACATCGCAGCCATGGGAACACAATCCCGGGCCAGGGGAGAGGTCATCTCCATACAAAAACAAGAGGTGCTCAAGGTACTGAACAGAACATGTAACGATGGAAAATTCTGGAACAGCCTTATGAACAAAGGAGGAGATGCCCTGTGGGAATACACCCTCACCCCCGAAGCAAAGTCTGCCATTGCCTCCGGGGATCTAAAATGGATTAACAATAATGTGGGTGAATTAAACCAAAAACAATTGTTCTACGTTTTCAAACGCCTTGAACGGGAAGTCTGGTAATCTTGAGCTTATAAAAAAGTCCCAGTAAACCTGACGGATTTTAATGCTTCGTTGTGGGTAGGTCGGAGCCGAAATAAGGTCTGCTCGTGGCAGTTTATTAGAAAATAAAACTTCCGGGCAACCTCAGCAGAGCCCCCCCCCGATGGGTAATAGGAACCGGCCAATTGTGCCGTCTACGGTTCCGGCCGGGCCCATTGCCCGTCGGGGGGGGGCGGCATGATATATCATGCATGATATCATTTTCAATATTTGTTGTGTCCGGCAGGCCGGAGCCGAAATACGGTCTGCCTGTGGCAGTTATAAGAAACTCCCGACAAACCTGCGTTGGAACGTATGGTGTCAATGGGTAAGAACATATAGGGACGGTATGACAGATTTAAAGCAATACAAACGATTTTACCAACTATTCAGAGAGGTCAGCCAGGTAGTCCATTCCAAGACAGATCTGGACGAGGTACTCGAAGTGGTGGTATCCCGCCTTGTCCAGGGTGTTGATGCCATGGGAGGCGTTTTGTGCGTTGTGGGTATGGATTCAAAGCGATTTATACCACGAGCTTCATATAAAATTCCGGGATCTTATCTGGCCCTGAAACCCCTTGCCGGTGAAAAATTATCCCATTGGCCTGAAATCGATAATGGTATCCACATCATCCGTGATATTTTTAAATCTCCCCGGGTAAAATACCCCCAAAAGGCATGGGATACCGGGGCAAGAATGATGGTGGATGTACCCCTGGTAATCCAGGGACAGATATTTGGTTTTATCAGACTCTATTTTTCCCGCAAGCCTCTGCTTTCCGATGAGGTGCTGGACTTTATCCGGGCCATATCCGAACAAAGCTCTTGCGCCATCAATCATGTCACCGAGATAAAATCCCATATTCTCCAGTATAATCAGCTTGCCACCAAGGTTGACCGCATGTCTTCTCTGGGAAGAATGGCCGCAGGCATCGCCCATGAGATCAACAACCCTTTGACGGGCATTCTGCTTTACAGCTCCAATCTGTCTAAGAAAGCAGAGCCTGGTCCCTGCAAAGAAGGTCTTGAAATAATCATGCAGGAGACCCAGCGCTGTAAAAAAATAATCCAGGGACTCCTGGATTTCTCCAGGGAAAAGAAACCCCAGAAAATTATGGCAAATATCAACAAGGTCATAGAAAAAGCCCTGGCACTCATGGACAATGAATTGTTCATCCGACAAATCAAAGTGGTGCGCGATTTTGATTATGACACCAAAAGTTTCTTCCTGGACGATGACCAGATGGAACAGGTGTTGATTAATTTGCTTTTCAATGCCGTCCACGCCATTGGAGAAAAGGGAACTATTAACATTCGAACCATGGCAAATGAAAAAGATGAAACGGTGTCCGTGGAGATCGAAGACGACGGTTGCGGTATCCACAAGGACAATCAGAAAAAAATATTTGAACCATTCTATACCACCCGGGCCGAGGGAACAGGTCTGGGACTTGCCGTCAGCTATGGAATTATCAGAAATCATCAAGGCAGGATCAAGGTATCAAGTGAACCCGGCATTGGTACATTGATTAGAATGACGCTGCCGGTGTTGAAGGAGAATAACGATCTTGAATGGGAAAACAAATGACATGGCACAAAAAAGGGTGTTGATCATTGATGATGAAGATGTGATCTGCAAAGCCTGTAAAATGGTATTAAACGAACAGGAATTTATCTGTGATCATTGCCTGTCCGGCAAAGAAGGCATTCAGCGGGTGATGGAACAAGACTATGACCTGCTCCTGCTGGACATGAAATTAAAAGAAATGGACGGCATGGATATTTTAAAACAGGTCAAACAAAAAAAGCCTGATCTGTATGTCATTGTCATCACCGGGTATTCCACTGTGGCTAACACGGTAAAGGCCATGAAGCTCGGGGCCAACGATTATCTGTCAAAGCCCTTTACAGACCACGAATTGATTGATGCTGTAAACGCATTGTTAGACAGCAAACAATAGATAACGGAGTTGTTTTATGAATAAAAATATACTTAGCCCCAATAATCCCAAAGGGGCGGTCATGGTAGTGGGAGGCGGTGTTGCAGGCATGCAGTCGGCCCTGGACATTGCCAATTCAGGCTTTTACGTGTACTTGGTGGAAAAATCACCCGCCATCGGTGGAAAAATGGCCCAGTTGGACAAGACCTTCCCCACCAATGACTGTGCCATGTGAATTATCTCCCCTAAACTGGTCGAGGTCGGCCGGCACATGAACATTGAATTACTGACATTAACAGAAGTTACCGCCATATCCGGGCAGGAGGGGGACATCACTGCCACCCTGATCCAGCACCCAAGATATGTGGACACGGACAAGTGTATTGCCTGTGGGCTCTGTGCGGAGAAATGCCCCAAACGAGTAAATGACGAATACAACGAGGGACTTGGCAAACGAAAGGCCATCTATGTCCCCTATTCCCAGGCAGTCCCCCTAAAGTACGCCATTGATCCCAATAATTGCCTTTATTTGACCAAGGAGCGGTGTGGCCTTTGTGAAACCGTTTGTCCCTCCCATGCCATCAACTTTCTGGATCAAACGAAGGAAATTACTTTAAATGTGGGCTCTGTGGTGCTTTCAACGGGCTTTAAGTCCTTTGATCCATCGGGTCTTGATTATCTGTCTTTTGGCAAACACCCGGATATTGTCACCGCCATGGGATTTGAACGGGTGCTTTCCGCCACCGGTCCCCAGGGGGGGCACCTGGTGCTGCCCTCGGACAAAAAACACAAAAAAGAACCCAAAAAAATTGCCTGGCTCCAGTGTGTGGGATCCAGAGATCAAAACCGCAGTAAAAACAGCTATTGCTCTTCTGTGTGCTGTATGTATGCCGTAAAACAGTCGGTGATGGCCAAGGATCATAGTAAGGCCCCTCTGGACTGTGCCATTTTTTACATGGACATGCGCACCCAGGGAAAGGATTTTGACACCTATCTGGAAAACGCAAAGGACAAGGGAGTACGGTTTGTACGATCCCGGGTTCATTCTGTCACCCCCGATCCCCACAAAGGCAACCTTGAGATGACCTATGTGGATGAGCTGGGGAGTCTTAAAACCGAATATTTTGACATGGTGGTTCTCTCCACCGGACTTGAGATAAGCGCTGACAGCTTTGCACTGGCAACGGGAATGGGTATTGAACTGGATGCCTCTAATTTTATCAAAACCGACAGCTTTAACCCGGTGTCCACCTCCATGCCCGGCATCTACGCCTGCGGTGTTTTCACAGGTCCCAAAGATATTCCCCAGTCGGTGATGGAGGCAAGTGCTGCTGCAGCCACTGCCACCGAACGCCTTGCCCCGTCACGGAATTCATTGACCCGGGCCGTTGTCAAGCCCAAAGAGCGTGAAGTGGCCGATGAAGCCCCGAAAATAGGGGTATTTGTGTGTAACTGCGGTACCAACATCGGCGGTATTGTGGATGTCCCGGCGGTGGCGGCCTATGCCAGTCATCTTCCCGGTGTGGTCTATGTGGAGGAGAATCTGTTTACCTGCTCCCAGGACACCCAGGATAAAATGGTGGAGGTGATCCAGAAAAAAGGCCTGAACCGCATTGTGGTGGCTGCCTGCACGCCCAAAACCCATGAGGAGCTTTTCCGGGAAACCCTTATTGATGCGGGACTAAACAAGTATCTTGTTGAAATGGCCAACATCAGAAACCAGGACTCTTGGGTTCATTCCAATGAGCCAGAGCGGGCCACAACCAAGGCCAAGGATCTGGTAAGAATGGCCGTTGCCAAGGCCTTCCGTCTGGCCCCGCTGTTTGAAACCCAATTGCCGGTGACCCCGTCGGCCCTGGTGGTGGGGGGAGGTATTGCCGGTATGACAGCCGCCTTGTCCCTGTCCCGTCAGGGATATCCCGTCACTCTGGTGGAAAAGAATCAACATCTTGGGGGCAATGGCAGGCTGCTTTGCAAAACCTGGAAAAATGAAGCAATAGGCCCCTTTGTCAAGGGTCTCATTGCAGACATTGAAGCTGATGAACAGATTCACCCCCTGTTGGGCGCCACCGTTGGTGCCGTTGAAGGCTTTGTGGGCAATTTTAAGACCACCATTACCTCGGTGGATGATACCCAGGTGATCGACCACGGGGTGGCCATCATTGCCACCGGAGCTGTGGAATCAAAACCCACGGAATATTCCTATGGCCAGCACAAATCCGTGATGACACTCCTGGAGCTGGATGCCCTCTTCATGGAAAACGATGCCCGGCTCGGCCAGGCAAAGGAAGTTGTTTTTATTCAATGTGTGGGATCAAGGGATAAAGATCATCCCTATTGCTCCAAAGTGTGCTGCACCCATGCCATTAAAAGCGCCATGGCCTTTAAAGAAAAAAATCCCGATACCGGGGTGTATGTTCTTTATCGGGATATCCGAACCTATGGCCAGCGGGAAACCCTCTACCAGGAGGCCCGAAAAGCGGGCATTCTTTTCTTCCAATACGATCTGGACAGCAAACCTGTGGTCATCCCGGGAGAAGATCATGTCACCGTGGAATTCACTGACACTATACTGGGAAGGCGATTGGCCGTGGATGCCGATCTTCTATGCCTTTCCGCCCGCATTGACGCCAGGGACAACACCCACCTTGCCCAGGCATTCAAGGTGACTTCGGACAGCGCCGGATGGTTCCTTGAGGCCCACCAGAAACTCAGACCTGTGGACTTTGCCACGGAGGGTCTTTTTCTGTGTGGCATGAGCCACTATCCCAAACCCGTGGACGAAAGTATTGCCCAGGCCAAGGCGGCAGCGGCAAGGGCATTGACCGTACTTTCCCGGGACACCATCAACGTGGGTGGCATTGTGGCACAAATTGATCCGGAACGATGTGCTGGATGCGGCGGATGTGTGCAGGTGTGCCCCTACAACGCCATCAGCATGGATATTGAAAGGGGGGTGGCCGTGGTCAACGATGCCCTTTGCAAAGGGTGCGGAGCCTGTGCCGCCACTTGTCCCTCTGAGGCACCGTCGTTGATGGGATTTAACAACGATCAATTGTACGCACAAATTAAAAGTGCCATGAGCGCGTAACAAAACACAAAACACATCCGGAAGCCCATATCAAGGGTTCCCGTTGAAAATAAAGGAGTATTTCCGGTGAAAGCAGATCTTTTTGAACCCAAAATCGTTGCATTCATGTGCAACTGGTGCACCTATGGTGCAGCCGATCTTGCCGGTGTCAGCCGCATGCAGTATCCGTCAAACCTGAGAATCATACGGGTGATGTGTTCGGCAAGTGTAAGCCCCCATCATATTTTAAGAGCCTTCCAGAGCGGGGCCGACGGCGTCATGGTGGGCGGTTGACACATCGGCGACTGCCATTACCTGTATGGTAATAACATGACCATCAAACGCATCACCTTTGTCCAGGAAATGCTTAAATTCATGGGCCTTGAGGGACGACTTCACCTGGAATGGATCTCTTCTGCCGAGGCCCAGAAATTTGCCCGGGTGGTGACGGAGTTCACAGACAAAATAACCCACCTGGGACCCAGCCCCATTGCCAAGGCAACCCGTTTAATTCCCATGGAGCCCTATGGAGAGAAAAGGAGGAAACATGAATATCACAAAGCAGGTTGAGCAGCTTCTCAAACAGGGCGATGTGGATATTTTTCTGGCCTACAGAGAGCTTGACGGGCATATGATTCCCCATGGCTACACCCTGGATAACCTGGAAGAGCTTCCGTCACTTAAGGTGAGCCAGCATCGCTACAGCCTGGAAAAGGTGGCCACCCATCTCACTGAAAAAAAACCGGATATTAAAATCGGCATTGTAGCAAGAGATTGTAATCAACGGGCGTTAAACCTTCTCTACACCTGGAATCAACTCCAGCCTGAGAACATTACCCCCATTATGGTCAACTGCTGTCCCTCCCAAACAAGAACCCACAGCGACTGCACCTACCTTGACCCCAAAAGCACCGGGGCATTCAAGGAAGAACATGGCATTAATTTCAATGAAGATCCCGGGAATTTCATGGATAATAATGACAATAGCCAGCGCTTTTCCCGGTGGATGTACGAGTTCAGCAAATGCATCAAGTGCTATGGGTGCAGAAACATCTGCCCCGTGTGTTTCTGCCCTGATTGCAGCCTGGAAAATCCGGATCTTGTTGAACCCGGGGCACTGCCACCGGAAATCCCTATTTTTCACCTGGTGCGGGCCACCCACATGGCAGGAAGGTGCATTGACTGCGGATTGTGTGAAGATGCCTGTCCCGCAGAAATCCCCTTGCGATTCCTTTACCGGGAGATGAACCGCATTGTATCCGACGTGTTTGACTACACGCCGGGAGTGGGGCTTGAAAAATCACCGTTTACCGTCATTGGCGGTGAGGTAACTTTGGAACCCAAGCCCATGGATGCGTAATTTCAGGGCCTGGTTATAAATTCGACCCATTGGGAAGATCTATGGTCCATGCAATGCAAGATGACCGAATTTAAAACCAGGACAGAATTCGCATTTTTGGGGGTTGATTCTATTTTCGGCCATTTTGGGTAGGGGCAATTCATGAATTCCCCCTACTAATGTCGGCCACAATCTGATGTCTTTGCAACTGTCTGAATCAGAGCCCAACCCCCATTTTTTGATCCGGCACCACGTAAATAACGCAACTTCCAGGCATTTCCCCATAAAGAGTGGCCCTGAAGGATTGCGTAAATCAGGAGATGAACAATGAATTGCAAGTTTGTACCATCCGTGTGTTCATATTGCGGAACAGGGTGCGGCGTTCTTTTTGAAGTAATTGATGGAAAAATCAACTCAACACTACCCTTGAAATCCCACCCGGTAAACCAGGGAAAACTGTGTATCAAGGGGTGGAGCCTCCACGAATATATCAACAGTTACATGCGCCTTAAAGCACCCCTGATCAAAGAGGACGGAAATTTTCAAAAGGCAACCTGGGATGAGGCCATCACCCATGCCGCCAAAAATTTTAATCGCATCAAAGAGACCTACGGCCCGGATTCCATAGGCGTATTGGTCTCGGCCAAAGTGAGCAATGAAGAAAACTACCTGGCCCAGAAACTTGGCAGGGCGGCCATTGGCACCAACAACGTCGATCACTGCGCTCGACTGTGACATTCCTCAACAGTGGCAGGTCTTGCCGCTGCATTTGGAAGTGGTGCTATGACAAATTCCATAGAAGAGTTTGAAACCCATTCCAAGGTGATCTTTGTCATCGGGTCCAACACCACGGCATGTCATCCCCTAATTGCCAGTCGCATTATTAAGGCAAAGGAGAATGGTGCAAAACTCATTGTTGCAGATCCCCGGAATATTCAGCTCTCCCAGTATGCCGATTTCACGGTACACCACCGTTTAGGCTCTGATGTGGCGTTGCTCAACGGCATGATGCACGTCATCATTAAAAACAAATGGCATGATCAAACTTACATAGAACAACGGTGCGAGGATTTTGAACAATTAAAAGAAACCCTTGCAACCTATACGCCCACCTTTGTGGAAGCCATCACCGGCGTTGACCGCAAGGACATTATAAAAATGGCGGAACTCTATGCCACCAATGCCCCGGGTGCACTTCTTTACGCCATGGGCATCACCCAGCACACCACGGGCGTTGATAACGTAAAATCCTGCTGCAACATTGCCATGCTCTGCGGTAATGTGGGCGTTGCCGGGGGCGGGGTCAATCCCCTTCGGGGCCAAAACAATGTCCAGGGGGCCTGCGACATGGGCGGACTTCCCAATGTGTTCCCCGGATATCAACCTGTGGCCGATGCCAAGGTTCGGGAAAAATTTTCCAAAGCCTGGAACTGCGAACTCTCGGACACCCCGGGCATGACCGTCACTGACATGATCCCAGCCATTGAGACAGGTAAAATAAAGGCGCTCTTCGTCATCGGAGAAAATCCCAAGCTCAGTGATCCAGATAAAAATCATCTGGACAATGCCTTTAAAAAACTGGAGTTCCTTGCCATCGAGGATATTTTTCTCACGGAAAGTGCCCAGGCCGCAGATGTGGTTTTTGCATCGGCCTCTTTGGGGGAAAGGGAAGGGACTTTCACCAACACAGAACGACGGTGTATGATCACAAGAAAGGCCGTGGAGCCGGTTGGCAATGCACTGCCCGACTGGGAAATTATTTCCCGATTTTCAACGGCCCTGGGCTATGAAATGTCCTATGAGTCTCCCAGTGAAATTTTCAATGAAATGGCGTCACTGACCAAGAGTTATCAGGGGATGTCCTACGAGCGCATGGGCATTGATGGGCTTCAATGGCCATGCCCCACCCCAGACCACCCCGGCACCCCCTATCTTCACAAAGATATTTTTACCCGGGGCAAGGGAAAGTTTCATGCCATTGAGTATCAAGATCCGGCAGAATTGACCTGTGAGGAGTATCCCATGCTCATGACCACGGGACGCATGTTTGCCCATTTTCACACCGGCACCATGACACGGGTCTCCACAAGCCTTGATACCGAGCAGAAAACAGGATATGTGGAGATCAATCCCAAGGATGCCCACCGGCTGAACATCACCCCCGATGATATGGTTTTGTTGTCCTCCCGGCGGGGGAAAATGGAAGCCCCGGCCCGGATCACTGATTCCGTACCGGTCAATACTATTTTTCTGCCCATCCATTTTGGCGAAAACCCCACGAATATGTTGACCAGCTCAACGGCATTTGATCCCATTGCCAAGATTCCTGAGTT
>Ga0307929_1002751_pt1 | contig 10903 bp, 8 predicted proteins | sample AceLakmetage1330_FD_203160 | JGI IMG/M metagenome (GOLD analysis project Ga0307929, IMG submission 203160) | Saline water microbial communities from Ace Lake, Antarctica - #1330 | ecosystem: Environmental > Aquatic > Non-marine Saline and Alkaline > Saline | place: Antarctica: Ace Lake...
GTTGAATATTCCCCCTTCGGCCGATGCGGGCCCAGATCACTCCGTGGATGAAGGGGATATGGTCACACTGGATGGCTCTAACTCCTCAGATCCGGATGATGGCATTGCTTCTGCCCGATGGACACAATTGAGCGGCATACCGGTGAACCTTTCAGATCCAGCAGCACTCCAACCAACATTCCTCACGCCAGACAATTCGGAAGGCGAGGCTTTAACCTTTCAGCTGACAGTGATGGATAACGGTGGACTGGCTTCCCAAGATACTTGTACCGTAACGTTGGCCGAAACCACTGTTTACGAGGATGCTGAAGACGGAACGACCTCAGGGTGGTATATCTACGACAACAGACCCAAAAAGGCTAAAATCAACAACGTCTATGATGAGGATCGCCAAAATAGAGTCATTCAGTTTCAGGGTGCTGGAACCTCAAACGGGTATGTGTTGAGAAATGAGGACAGAAGCTCTTGGCACAATACGACCCAATTTGTGATTCAGTGGAGCATGAACTATAGCGAAGATTTTGTGGTCTACATAGATGTGGAAACGAGCGCGGGTCACCGTTATCTGTACTACACTCCTTCGGATGATGACCGGCTCGGAAGCGAAAAGTATGTGCACCACGGCCTGGGTTCACATATCACGGACGGAGGTTGGCATACATTCACACGAGATTTACAGGCCGATCTGCATGAGGCCCAGCCGGGTGTTGGCCTAGTGGAGGTAAACGGCTTTCTTATCCGAGGAAGCGGGAGAGTAGACAAAATCCAACTGCTAAATTCCATTCCCGCTGAAACGATATATGAAGATGGGGAGGACGGCGACATAGAGGGGTGGCATATTTACGACAATGATCCATCAGGCGCTGCAGTTACCAATATATTTGATGGCGATCGCAAGAGCAGGGTAATTGAGTTCAAAGGATCTGGAACCGATAATGGATATGTCCTAAGAAATGAGGATGGGAGCCCCTGGCACAACTCGGAACAATTCACCATTCAATGGAGTATGAAATACGAAGAGGATTTTGTGGTTTATCTGGATGTGGAGACAACTGCGGGCCACCGTTATGTATATTATACGCCAGATGACTATGACAACCTGGGAAGTGGCGAATACGTACACCATGGCCTTGGTTCTCTTGCAATAGACGGGCAATGGCATACATTCACGCGGGATCTGCAGAAAGATATTGAAGACGCCCAACCTGGTGTTACCCTCCTGGAGGTAGACGGCTTTTTCATTCGGGGTAGTGGCAAAGTAGATGATATCCAACTTCTATCAAAATAACGAAGTGGTTGGCAAAAACAAAAAGGGCCTTCAATAAAATGAAGGCCTTTTTTTCTTTGCGCCTTGGCGTCATTGGCCTGCCCGGTGAAACCTTTTGTGCTGTTTTTTCACCGGGGCACGAGGATTTATGTGATCTACTGCTTTCAGATCGTTTTTACCGGACAGAGCTTTTATGAACAACCATTTTCATGTTGACATCAACACCTTTTATGTGTACAATTATAGTTAAAAAAAGGGTGAAATGAAAAATATGGCAAAAAACATAGTCCGTCGCAGCATCGCACTTCCAAATGAATTGGTTGAAGAATTGCACACTATAGCTCCCCCTGAACTCCGGGATAACTTCAATCGCCTGGTTACCTTCATTTTGATCGATTTCACAAGACGTCAAAAAAAATATCAGTTTGAAACAGCTATGGCTGAAATGGCCAATGACCCTGCAATCCGGGAAGTGTGCTCCGTTCAGTCCCGGGAGTTTGCGGAAGCGGAAAACGATGGTTTGTGAATTATGATCAAGCGCGGCGGAATTTATCTGGTAAATTTGAATCCGATTAAAGGCCGGGAGCAGGCGGGCCGCAGACCAGTCCTCGTGATATCAAGCGACGCTATAAACAAACAACCGCTTGTTCTTTCAGTTGTAGTGGGCACAGATGCGCAGAATGTTCCAAGAGACTACCCCACAAACGTACGAGTGTCATCAGCTGAGACGGGCCTTCCCAAAGATACAGTATTTCTCTGTTTCCAAATCCGCTCCCTGGATCCTAAAAGATTTTACGATCCAAAGACAAAGAAACCCCAGTTGGTTGGCACCATGCCGCCACACCGAATGAAAGAGGTTGTCGAAGCCCTTAAGCTGGTACTTGAGATCGAATAGACCCTGAGCCTATGTCTCCTCCTCTAACCTTCTAATCTTCTTATTTTCTAATCAACTGACCACCGACCTTTCCTCCCCTCTTCTGTAATTCCATAGATGAGACAACAAGGCACTTATTTATCTTCTGGGTATTCCTCAATGGTTTATTGGGAAGGGAAACCAGGGCAGGACACCTTTAGCAGGGTCTTCAATTCGATCTCAAAGAGGCCCAGGCCGATGTGTCCATTCTGGAGGTAAACAGTTTTTCAATCCGCGGCAGCGGCAAGGTGGATGATATTCAGCTTCTATCAAGATAGTGAAACTGATTTCTTACTTGCTTTCAGAAAAGACCAATGCTATTGCTAATTAACCGAATAATCCACGATAGAAATAGGAGATTTCTATGGAACTTAAGAGAATACTCGATCTACCGAACTTGTTATCCAAGAAATCATTTTTTCTATTTGGAGCCAGGGCGACAGGGAAATCAACCCTAATCAAACAACAGTTATCCAACTCGGCTAAGGTCATTGATTTGCTTGACTCCAGATTGTACCTAAGGCTACTAAACTCGCCTCATGATCTGGAATCCATCATTAATTCAGCCAACAAAACCGTGTTTGATCCCCAGGACGGTGACAATATCGTTGTTATTGATGAGATTCAACGAGTCCCCGAGCTCCTTAATGAAGTTCACAGACTGATAGAAAACAAAAAGCTTACTTTCCTCCTCACAGGTAGCAGTGCCAGAAAGCTACGCAGAGGAAAGGCAAATCTATTGGCGGGCAGGGTATGGGAGGCTCGGTTGTTTCCATTAACCTGGAAGGAAATACCTGATTTCAATCTTGATAGGTATCTCCGCTATGGAGGGCTTCCCCCTGTATATCTAAGTAAATTTCCCTATGAAGAACTGGATGCCTATGCGAACACCTATCTAAAGGAAGAAATAATGGCCGAAGGATTAATTCGAAAATTACCACCCTTTTCACGTTTCTTACGATCAGCCGCGCTTGCAAATGGTGAAATGATCAATTTTGCCAAATTGGCCAACGACTGCCAGGTGCCCCCTTCAACGGTAACTGAATATATGGGCCTTCTTGAGGATACACTCGTGGGTTTCCTCTTGCCTGCCTGGAAAGAATCTATAAAGCGAAAAGCAATCAGCACTGGAAAATTTTATTTTTTTGATCCTGGAATCACCCATATGTTGGCAGGTACTCAAACACTTGACCGTAACTCCCATCTCTATGGAAAGAGTTTTGAGCAGTTCATCTCTATGGAAATACGGGCATATCTTAGTTACAAACGGGAAAAGCTTCAATTTTCATATTGGCGATCGATCCATGGTTATGAAGTAGACTTCCTTATAGGCCTGAAAACTGCTGTTGAGGTAAAAGCGTCACAAAAGATAACTGCACGAGATTTTAAGGGACTAAAGGCACTTGAAGAAGAAAAGATCTTTAAGAATTACATTCTTGTCAGCCAGGACCCGATCAATACCAGGGATAAAAATTTTTATGCACTATACTGGGAAAATTTTTTGGACAATTTATGGGACGATAGATACGTTTAATTAGTTGTACTGGCTTATCTTTTTGATATTTTCTAGATCCCTGACATCTTGATATATAACCCTCTGCGCTCTTTCTCTTTGCCATCTTCTCCAGAATCTCTCTGCTGATCTCAGGCTGGGTTCTGGAAAGCCCGCAAATTTTGACATCTCGATATCAAAGCTGACAATGTGCCGGCAACCGGCTGCTACATCTAATTCCAATATTAAATCATCAAACCCTCACCTATGCTGATGCGTCCCGCTTTTGTTCGCAAAGTCCCTCCTCTTGACCTGAGCCTTTTTTCTTGCCTAACCCTTTCCTTTCCCAATTCAATTACAATATTGTAATTCCCATTCCTATCACGTCATACACTCTCAATATTTTTGAAACTGAAAACTTGACGCCAGAGGTAGAAAGGGTTTCCGGAGAATGAATGACTGTTCAACTTTTTATTCACGCAAAGCCGCGAAGACGCAAAGGTAAAATACTATTAATGATGAGGCTAGAGCTTCTCATCATTTTTGGGGCTTCGCTGATAAAGAATGGCATTTTTCGGATTGTAAATAGAGTGTAGGTTTTCTTTGCGAGTCCCGCTATAGCGGGATTTACCCCGCTTGCCCAGTTAAATTCCGTAGGACCATTTAACCGGGGTAGCTCCGGAAGATGGTACTGGGGCGCCTTTGCTTGCCCAGTTAAATCTCTTCTGCGCCTATTTAACCTGGGCGTGAGACCTTTTCTGTTCCCCGCATCTGTTTCACTAAAGACGGGATCCCAGTTGCACTTTGACCGGCTTGTCCGGGTTAAGATATCCCAGTCATACATCTTCAGCCTCTTTATTGGCATCTAAATTGCACTTCAACAATACAGTTCATTTTAAATTTTCTTTTCGTTCGAAAAAGGCACACCACCCGAAAGGGTGGGACGCAAAGCCACTGACCTAAATCCCGCGAGACCGGGATACGGTAGCAGGGCCGCCGGGCGAGTGGAGCACCTCCTCATGAATGCTGCGCTTCGCACGGAGCAGACAAACCATCGGAGGTGCACACATGAATTATCAAATCCAACCTATTTCTTCACAGTTTTTTCGCATTGCTTTTCTCTCTTTATTAGGTTTAGGCCTGATTTTCTCGTTTTTAGTCCCGAGAGTCCAGTCAGCCCAAATGACCTTGGCATGGGATGCCAACACCGAACCGGATCTTGCCGGATACAGAATATATTACGGTTTTGAAAGCGGAAATTATCTTTATAGTATTGATGTGTTCAATCAAACCGTTTATACTGTAGAAGGGCTTGAGGCAGGTCATATTCATTACTTCGCAATTACGGCCTATGACGTAGACGACAATGAGAGCGACTTCTCGGAGGAAGTCGCTTATAGCGTGCCTGCGGTTGATCAACCGCCCAACGCGGATGCGGGTCCGGATCAGAATGTAAATGAAGAGATTATGGTTACCCTGAGTGGCGTCAATTCCGATGACCCGGATGGTGATATTGTTTTCTACTGGTGGGAGCAAATCGAGGGTCCATTCGTGGTCCTTTCAGACCCTCAGACAACAGAAACCTTCTTTACGACCCCTGACGTAGGACCGGATGGTGTTTCGCTCACCTTTCGGCTGACAGTGACTGACAGCAGCGGGTTAGAGTCCGAAGACGAGTGCATTGTCACGGTTTCTTGGGTTAATATGCCCCCTAAAGCCGATGCGGGGGTGGATCAGACCGTGGATGAAGAAAATACGGTTACCCTGAATGCTTCTAATTCCTTTGATCCGGAGGATGGCATCGCCTTTTATTTATGGGAACAAACAGGAGGCCCTGAGGTGAATATCTCTGATCCTACTGCAATGCAGGCCACTTTCTCAACTCCCGATATCAATACAGACGATCTGTCGCTGACTTTTCAACTGACCGTGGAGGATACAGGAGGTCTAATCGCAACAGATTTATGCGTGGTAAACGTATCTTGGTTGAATATTCCCCCTTCGGCCGATGCGGGCCCAGATCACTCCGTGGATGAAGGGGATATGGTCACACTGGATGGCTCTAACTCCTCAGATCCGGATGATGGCATTGCTTCTGCCCGATGGACACAACTGAGCGGCATACCGGTGAACCTTTCAGATCCAGCAGCATTCCAACCAACATTCCTCGCGCCACACAACTCGGAAGGCGAGGCTTTAACCTTTCAGCTTACAGTGATGGATAACGGTGGACTGACTTCCCAAGATACTTGTACCGTAACGTTGGCCGCGGCCACAGTATATGAAGATGCAGAGGATGACACCACGAAAGGTTGGTTTATCTATGACAACAGACCAAGAAAAGCCAAGATCTCAAATGTCTTTGATGAGGATCGCCAAAGTAGAGTCATTCAGTTTCAGGGCGCTGGAACCAAAAACGGCTATGTTCTCAGGAATACGGATTGGAATAAATGGCGCAATACGAGCCAATTTGTGATTCAATGGAGTATGAAATACGAAGAGGATTTTGTGGTGTACCTGGACGTGGAAACCACTGCGGGCCACCGTTACATATACTATACGCCAGACGACTATGACGACCACGGAAGTGGCGAATACGTTCACCACGGTCTTGGTTCTCTTGCTACGGCCGGGCAATGGCATACATTTACCCGGGATTTACAGGCCGATCTGGAGGATGCACAACCTGGGATAAATATACTGGAGGTAAACGGCTTTCTCATCCGTGGGAGCGGCCGAATGGACGAAATAAAACTGCTATACTCACATCCTTCGGAAAAGGTATATGAAGATGCCGAAGACAGTACTACAGCCGGCTGGTATACTTATGACAATGACCCTGCCGGTGCCACTATCAGCAATGTCTATGATGAGGATCGCCAAAGCAGGGTAATTCAACTTGACGGCGCTGGAACCAAAAACGGCTATGTTCTCAGGAATACGGATTGGAATAAATGGCGCAATACGAGCCAATTTGTGATTCAATGGAGTATGAAATACGAAGAGGATTTTGTGGTGTACCTGGACGTGGAAACCACTGCGGGCCACCGTTACATATACTATACCCCGGACGACTATGACGACTTGGGAAGTGGCGAATACGTCCACCATGGTCTCGGTTCAATTGTTATGGCCGGACAATGGCGCACATTCACGCGGGATCTACAGGCCGATCTGGAAGAGGCCCAACCTGATGTTCGGGTAATAGAAGTGAATGGCTTTCTCATAAGAGGAAGCGGCAAGTTTGATGACATATTATTGAGGTCATAGTAAACTTTCGAACTAAAAGGTTCATCGTCTGTATTGTTATGATGTATCAATAGGAGGTTATGAAATGAGAACTGTAACAAAATTTCTGGCAGCAGGTTTACTTTTTACTGGCTGTTTTGCCTTTGTTAATATCAATTCATATGCCATTGAGAACAAGGTAGAATGGGATAGTGCTTTCTACTCCAAAGACCCCTTGCTCAATGATCTGGGAGATTATCCGGGGGATGAATATGCTTGGCATGGCCACTATTGGCTTCGTGCCTATGTTTCCATGGCACAGACTTACAACGACACCTCATATCTCGACAAGGCCGTCAAACTTATAGATACTATGTTCTATTATCGCGATGATGTTCGAAAATCCCGGGGAGAATTTAACATAATGGATTCGCCTTATGTTAGTGCCCCCCAATATTATATTAACAACAGGAGCAAGGCCGCTCCTGGATGGAGTAGACTTTGGGATAATGAACGCAGAATTGAGGTGATAACTGATGGCCAAATCGTGCAAGCGATTATGCGATTCGTTGATCTTGTTCATAGTAATTCTGATTTTTCGGCGTATCGTGATAAAGCCAATGAATACATTCCTAAAGTTGAAGAGACCGTCAGTCTGCATGATTCCTCTTTCGTCTATAATCGATATTCGGATGTGCCTGGATCTTACTATTTTCCAAGAACAGATGGTACAGGGCTATACTCTACAGATGTGCCTTTCAATCAAAGCGCAACCATGGGAGTTGCTCTCCTTTTGCTTGACAAATCGAAAGGAGGGGGAACGGAATATGTAAACAAGGCCAAGGCCATCTTAGGTTACTGGAAAATGCATCGTAGAGAGGTAGATGACCAAGCGTATGACTGGAATTATTATTTGAGGGATTCGACAGATGAAGATGTAAACCACGGACACATTGATCTCAGCTTCATCAATATGGCATATAAATCTGGCTTAGTTTCCTCCTCCGAGATGGTAAAGCTGGCCAACACCCTTACAAAAAAGATGTATAAGGGAGATGGCTCAGTGTCTAATTACGTTGATGGCTCGGGTTCTGAAGATAATCTTCCTGTCGGATTTGATTGGATTGATCTTACGGAATTCGATCCAGACGTCCTCAATATAGCCAAAGAAGTCTATGCGAAAAATTATTCACCTCCAACCTGGTCGAGGCCATTCTTGGGTTGGGCGGAAATTTTACGCTGGGCAGCACAATTGAAGAAACCTATCCCTCCTAAGGGTCTACGGATAAAATAATTTGAAAATTTCTCATATGAGTGTTGGCAAGGGAAGGCCTGAGGTTTCTCTCTGCTGACACAACTCCACATTTAATGCAATATAAGAAAATGTAAACAAAACGCCTGTTGGGGAGTGTAATCTGAAAAGGGTAGATTCTGTAATATTTAAAATGAGTGCTGCAAAAACGAACCATTTCCAGAAATGCGTTTTACCCAAAATAACGAGATTCCGGAAATAGGATATAAGCAGTAGCAAAAATATACACAATCCAACGATACCAGTCTCGTTTAGAATCTCCAAATAACCTTGGTGCGCCGAGCCAGGGATCCAATAAAGCTCAGATGAGAATTCTTGCATATAGGGGAGATTCGTCACCCAGAATCCCTCGAACCCGCTTCCCCAAAACAGGTGCTTTTTCGTTTCTTCTAATACGAGTTCCCATAGTTTCACTCTTCCAGTAAAAGTTGTGTCCTTCCCAAACTTTTCAAATGAATCGGTCAGAATGCCTGGCGCGGAATATACGAGCAAAAGGGCACTCAGAAGAAATGAGAGAACCAGCAATGAAGAGATTAGTCTTCCTGCAAAGGGCCTCAAAATTGCTTTTTCAACACGCCAAAGTCCTGCCATAAAAGCCAGAACACAACAAGTGAAAATGGATGTGACACTTTTGGAACCAATTAAAATAATACAGGACGAAAGCCAGAAGAAAGATGCAATGGTTTTTCTTTCCCCACTTGTTAGGAGTAGTTTCGTCCAGAAAATGAGACTGATGAGCCCCACTCGTCCCAAGGCATTCTTCTGGGTCGCGATGCCTCGCCAAGCAGGAAATTCCCATTGAATGGCACCGGGAACAAGAAGTATAGAAAGAATGGTAATCGGCAAATAAATATGTAAAATGCTTTTAAAATACGGGATCGCGTCATCCGGTGAAGAGAACTGCAGCAATGCCGAAAGAAATATGATCACTGTACCGAGGATCTGAAACCAGCGAATGAAAGAAACAAAAGGGTCTGCCGACCATAATATACTTAATAGGGTCCAGAAAAGAAAGATAGTAAGAAATTTCTCCTGTTTGATGAATTCAATTATTCCTTCTCTTTTGGGGAAAAGAGCAAGAAGAGAGAATATGTACAGGAACGGAAAAACGAATTGCTTGACAGGGTTCGAAGTTACTATATCCTGCACATCTGTGATTCTGTCGGAAAATGGCAGGGAAGTTCCAAAGAACACAAAAAAAAGATAGACGAAAAAGGATATCTTCGACAATTTTGATTGCGAGGCAAAAGTGAACATTTGGGATTCTTTTATTGACAGCTTGGTTTATGAATTTCCCTCAACCTATTTGTACATTTTGTAATGGAATCCAACGCTCGCCAAAAACCGACCGACGTTTGAGCCAAATTTCATGATCCATCGTGTTTGATGGACAGGGCTTGGGAAAAAAAATAATGACATAACGAGGCTAAAACCTCCATATGAAATCGCCTTCAAGACCATTAAAAACTTGAAGGCTGTGCGACTTTTCTCGGAGAATTCAATCTTCCTTCTGGTGTACCCATTTCCTCCCTTTAAACTGCGCAAGAAAAGATATGAAATTGTCGTCCTTTGTGGGGGTAGGTATTCGAAAACCCAGGCTTCTCTGCAATAAATGAAATGTGCTCCGTTTTTTTCCAAGCGCTCAAATAGGTGCGTATCTTCACCCCCTGTGATTCCATAAGAAGGATCGAAAGGCTCTTTTAACGTTTTCAAGAGGGATGCACTTATTATACAATTATTTGACCACTGAAAAAAAGGCCTTTCTCCGGTTCTTTGTAGTGGGCCATAGAATAGATCCCTTCGACGCATCCACCTCGGGGCTTTTTCGTTGAATGTGGGCATCACGGGTCCAAACACGCCATCTGCTTGGAACTTTTGAATGGTGTTTAGATGGTTAGAAACCCATCTTGAAGAGGCAAACTCGTCGTCATCTATGAATAGAATATATCTCCCCGATGCCTTTGCCACCGCGAGGTTTCGACATAGGCTGATATTCTTCTGAGGTTGGACAAAATAATGCAAATTTATCTTTGCCACATCTCGAAATCTTTGAAGAACTGGTGCGGCAGAACGATGAAAGTCGTTATCAACTACAATAACCTCCACTTCTACACCAGGAGGAAGTTCTTGATCTATTAGGCTCATAATGAGACTTTTAAGAAGGTGAGGTCGTTGATAGGTTGGAATACATATAGAGCAAAGTGTTGGTTCCCGATTTTTCTTAGGATTCATTGCCGCACAAATATTGATAGACACTCTGTTTTTCAAAGGCATTTCCTCCCTTCAAATGTGATGACGTGATCATATCGAATCTTGGTAAGAAATTGTTTTTTCGATTGTTGTTTCTTGCGACTCAAGTGATTCATCCCCTGAACTGGGTTCAGATTGGGAGCAATATAGCGCCTCGAGATGTCCAGAACATTTTGAAATGAAAAAGGTTTATTGAAGTTTGATAGTTTCGCCTCTTACATGGAATAATGGAAAGTTGGAAGATCGATTTTAATATGGAAGTTTATGATTTAGTGGCATTCTTGACTTCCACATCAAGCGTGTTCTGAAAATAAATTGGTATCGTTCAAAAGTGTGTACCTGGTGACAATTTAGCTGAAAGGATTTCAATGTTGAAGTAGCCTTTGATCCCAAGTTTCTCTTTCCAATATTGTTCCCATTTATCTCTGGAGTATTGTCTGA
>Ga0307929_1002752_pt1 | contig 10903 bp, 8 predicted proteins | sample AceLakmetage1330_FD_203160 | JGI IMG/M metagenome (GOLD analysis project Ga0307929, IMG submission 203160) | Saline water microbial communities from Ace Lake, Antarctica - #1330 | ecosystem: Environmental > Aquatic > Non-marine Saline and Alkaline > Saline | place: Antarctica: Ace Lake...
TCGAAAAACACTTTGAACAAAAAATGTGTTCAATGTTTCAATTCACCGCTGTTCCAAAGGGGCAGACTGGTGATCTTGCGATGAGTTTCTTTGCGGTGTCGAAGGAAATGAAGCAGTCCCCTGTTGAGATAGCCGCGGATGTTGCGAGTAAATTGGAAGACTGTGACTTACTGGAAAAAACAGAAATCGCCGGTCCCTACCTCAATCTCTTTTTCAAGAACGAGGTGTTCTTCTCCCAGGTATTTGCGACTTCGTTGAAATCAGACATGATGAAAGATAAAACAATTGTGCTGGAATTTTCTGGACCCAATACGAACAAACCCCTGCACCTCGGACACATGCGAAATCATGCGCTGGGAATCTCTTTATCAAACTTGTTGGAACAAGTGGGCGCCAAGATGCACCGTGTGAATATCATTAATGATCGAGGGGTACATATTTGTAAATCAATGATCTCTTACCAGAAATGGGGAAATGGAGAAACCCCTGAATCAACGGGCATTAAGCCCGATCTCTTTGTAGGAAATTACTACGTGAAGTTTGATCAAGAACTCAAGAAAGATGAATCGCTCATGGAAGAGGTTCAGGAGATGTTACAGAAATGGGAAGCGGGTGACGAAGAAACCATGGCGCTCTGGAAACAGATGGGTGATTGGGCACTGGCTGGACACGCGAAGACGTATAAACGTCAGGGAATCAAATTTGAAAAGGATTACTTCGAATCAGAGTATTACAAAAAAGGAAAAGATATCGCCGAACAAGGACTCAAAGACAAGGTGTTCAAAAAAAGAGACGATGGCGCGATTGTTATTGATCTAAGTGAAGAAGGGCTTGACGAGAAAGTTATTCTCAGAGCTGATGGAACCTCTATTTATCTGACACAAGATTTGGCAGTAGCGCAGGCGAGGAAGAAGGACTTCAATCCGGATCAACTCATGTACGTGGTTGCCGATGAGCAGAACTATCACTTCAAAGTACTCTTCTCTTGTCTGGATAAACTCGGACTCTTGAAGAAAGATGAATGTTATCATCTCGGATACGGGTTGGTGAATCTTCCCGATGGACGAATGAAGTCTCGAGAAGGAACGGTGGTCGATGCCGACAACTTGATGGATGAGCTGTCAGGATTGGCACTGGAAGCGATTGAGAAAAGAAATCCCGAACTTACAAAGGACGAAGCCATGAAGATGTCTGAGCAGATTCAGAACGCTGCCTGGAAGTTCTACCTGCTCTCAACGAGTCCAAAGAAAGGCATTACCTTCGATAGTCAGAAATCAATTCAATTTGAAGGTGCAACGGGACCCTATCTGCAATATGCAGGAGTACGAATCAAATCTATTTTGAAAAAAGCAGAACTCCAACCCGGGTTCTCTTTCCCGAACCCGGGTTTAGTTCTGGGCGACGCTGAAAAGCCACTCGGAGTGAAATTGATCGAATTCCCAAATGTGTTAGAGAAAGCCGCCGAAACACTGAACCCAACCTATGTCGTTACCTACCTGCTCGAACTCGCACAGGAGTGGTCGAGTTTTTACGCAGAGAACTCTGTGCTCAAAGCCGATACTGAGGAACGAAAGCAAGCGCGATTGCAACTCGCACAGAAAGTATTAGAAGTTTTGGAAGCTGGTCTTGGTATCCTTGGGATTGAGATACCAGAGAAGATGTAAAGCATTTGACGTGTTTGTGTTTTTATGGTACAATATCCTCTCACGTTTACACAACATGACCCACAAAACCCCACTTGTCGACGCAGAAAATCTAGAGAAACTCAAGAAATATCTGAGCACAAATCCGAAGATTATTTTACTGGCGCATGCCAATCCTGATGGAGACACTCTCGGGGCTTCTTTAGGTCTCTGGGAAGGTTTACGAAGCATGGGAGTAACAGTAGATGTGGCTTGTATCGATGCAATCCCTGAATACCTGAGATTCATTCCCTTTGCGGAGAACATGCGATCTGATTTCGACACCAATGATTACGATGCTGTGTTCTTTATCGATTGTGGAGCCAAGAAAATGACGCGATTTCAGGACACGAAACCGGAGATTCTTTCCGACAAAATGGTGAAATTGAATCTCGATCATCACCCTTCCAATGATTTATGGGGAGAGATGAACTTTGTGAATACCGAAGCGGCATCGAGTACGCAGATTGCATTTGAATTGCTGAAGCAACTCGGGGCAAACATTACCCCTCAGATCGCTACCTGTTTGATGCTAGGACTCTATACAGACACAGGAAGCTTCATGCATCAGAATACAACTCCGGCCTGTTACAAGGACGCTGGTGAGCTTGTAAAACTCGGAGCGAATATTGCTCAGATTTCTAAAAACATCTTCCGTGCAAACGAATACAAGATGCTCAAACTCTGGGGGAAAGTATTGCACAATCTCTACGTCACACCAGATGGTGCGGCAATCGTAGGAGTAAATAAAAAAGACTATGAAAATCTCGGTGCCAAACGAGAAGATCTCGCTGGTGTCATTGATTACATTAATTCGATGCCCGAAGCGAAGTACTCTGTTCTCTTGTCAGAAGATGAGAAGGGCAACGTAAAAGCTTCGTTAAGAACCAGAAAACCTGATGTTGATGTGAAGGCTCTCGCTGAGAAATTCGGTGGAGGAGGACACGTCAAAGCTGCCGGGTTTACGATTAAAGATAGTAAACTCGAGAAAGAGATTAAGTGGAAGATTGTGGAGAAATAAAAAATAGGATACGTATCCCATATTAATTGTTCTTATTTCTTCCCTCCAAGGTTCCATCCTTTTCGAACAACGAATGCTCCAAGGAAAAGGAATACTAACATAAAGACACTGAAAATAGATTTGTAAACTACCATCTGTCCGACACTTTTGTTGTGCCATGTTTTTCCCATTGAGTGTTTTCCCATCATCATAGATTTGAAGGGACAATCACCCTTATCCATCATCATTTCTCCAGCCATCATAGGCGTCGCTTCAGGAGCGCTTGTTGTTACGGGTTCTTGAGCAAAAACACTGAAAGAAAAGAGAAAACTAACGATGAATGCGAAAACGATTTTAGACAATTTCATATAAAAAGATTAAGGAATGAAAAGCGAGCGCAGTTTAGCATGTGAGGAGGAGCTTGCCGAGAAATAAATTTGATTTTGACGTAGGATTTCGTACACTCCCAACGCTTTTTTAGTATGCCGGGGTGGCGGAATTGGTAGACGCGCACGACTCAAAATCGTGTGCCGCAAGGCGTGAGGGTTCGATTCCCTCCCTCGGCACCAGAGAAAGAAGTATGGCGCTTGCCTCCGTAGTTCTTTCTTTTTTGTTATGGGGATGATGAGAACCTGGTAAGCCCATAGGGCTTGGGTTCGATACGAGGAGCTAAAAAAAGAAAGCGACCGCAGGGCATTTTCTTTTTGTGAGACGACATCACGAAGGAGCGTAGCGACTGAGTAAATGAGGAATAAAAATCAAATTATTATACTTCTCCTGTTCTCTGTTCTAGTTGAGGATCTGTTTGCACTGGTGCAGGTGTTGCTGGTGCTGGTTGTGTCGGCGCTGGCTTTGAGAAAGAATACTTCGGTGCTTCTCCTGGAATATTGAAGGCCTGTCGAGTTCCCTTGTCATACGAATCAATCGTCAATGTCTGCATAGGGAATGGAATTGTAATTCCAGCCTTATCGTAATCCATTTTCAATTTCTGCATGATCTCAGATTGGATCATTGGCCATGCTTTTGTTGATTCAATCCAGAATCGAACCTCGAGCATAATCGCCGAATCTCCAAATTCATTTACGAGAACTTGTGTCTTTGGTTCAGGAACCACATTTTGATGACTGTTCACTGAGTTCATCGTTAATTCAACAGACTCTTGTAATGGTGTGTCGTAATGCACTCCTACTTGGAAGGCAATTCTACGAAAAGAATTTGTTGTATAATTTTGAATCACAGACGTCAGCATCTCCGCATTTGGGATGATATGTACTGTTCCATCAAACGCCTCTAACTGAGTTGTTCGCGTCTCAATTTCTATAATTCTTCCAGTAATACCATTCACATTTATGACATCCTCAATCTTAAATTTCTTCTGCGTCAAAATAACAACTCCCGCAATAAAGTTTGCCAAGAGATCTTTGAACGCAAACCCTAACCCCAACCCAAGGAATCCAAGGAGTGAAGCAATGTTTATGCCGACAATTCCAAAGGCGATAATAAATCCCAAAAGGACCACTCCTGCCCATGTCGCTCGTTCAATCAGGATAATGTATTCCCGACTCACATCGTGCTGTCGTTTCTTTGCTGTTCTATATCCCACAATCTTTTTTATATATTTTGCAACAACGAAAGTAACAATCATTACTACGATAGCCGCAACCCACAACGGTGCCATTGTTACTAATTCATGAAAAAACTCAGATAATCCGCCTTCTGTTTGTTGACGGGCGGTACCTACTTGTGCAAATGCTGTTGGAATCAGTGAAAACATATTTTTTAGAAAATTATCAAGAAATTATACCACAGATAAAGCCTTTTTACAAGGCTAATAAGGTGAAAAATCCTTCTTTTTTCTTTTTTTAAAATTATTATCCCTTGAGGGTTTGGGGACGAGAAGTGTTTGAGCGCCAACGGGACTCGAAAACTTTGTGCTATGCCAATGAAAGCGAGTTTTCTGGTTCCGACAAAATTTTCCGTTCTTTTTGATTACAAAAAGAACAGTCCTGCCGATATCCATGATCGATAAAAGAAGGGATCCCTCCGCGGAGCCTGTCCTCGAGAAATCGGGGAATCGGAATGACAAGGCTCTTTTTTCCCTACAATTCTTGCATTCTCGTATCGTAGTCGAATATGGGCAATGATTCTTCGTCTGGAAATTTCGTGAGACTTTTTGCTAATAATTTCACCAGTTGGAGGTTCGTAATCAATGGAATATTCCGATCAATGGCTCGCCGACGAATCAAATATCCGTCTGATATTTCTTCATGAGAGAATTTATTTGCTGTATTTATCACCAGACCAATCCCCTTTTTTTCAATGATATCAACTACATTGGGGTGCGCACCTGAGGAAACCTTTCGCACCGTTTCACATTTGAATCCGTTTTCATTGAGAAAGTCTGACGTTCCTTCTGTTGCAAGAAATTCGAATCCAATTGTTTGGAAATGTTTTGCTACGGGCAAGAAATCTACTTTGTCTTTTAATTTCCCAAGCGTCACGAGAATCTTTGAATTTTTCTTTGGAATTCGAAATCCCGTAGAAATAATACTTTTCAAAAAGGCTTCTTCTACGGTGTCTCCGAAACACGCCACTTCTCCTGTAGAGCTCATCTCAACCCCGAGAATTGGATCGGCACCTTTGAGTCGTGAGAAAGAAAACTGAGCCGCCTTGACCCCCACAGAGGGTATCTCAAGCAAGTTCACTTCACATGATGGGACTTCTTCCCCCATCCAGATGCGGGTCGCAATTTCAATAAAGTTTTGTCCCAAGACTTTGGAAGCAAATGGAAAACTTCGAGATGATCGCAAGTTACATTCAATTACTTTGATTTCGTTTTCTCGAGCAAGGAATTGAATATTGAACGGTCCTGAAATATCGAGTTGTTTCGCAAGCTTCAATGCAATCGTTCGCACTCGACGGATTGTTTCGAGCCGAAGATTTTGCGGAGGGAGTACAATCGTTGCATCTCCTGAGTGAACACCAGCGTTCTCGATATGTTCGGCAATAGCTGAACACACGATCCTTCCTTTTTGTGCCACACCATCAAATTCAATCTCTTTCGCATTCTCTTCGAACTTTGAAATCACCACTGATGACTTCGTCGATCCTACCGCCACTTGAAGATATTCTTCCAATGCCGTTTGATTCGTAGCCACCGCCATAGCCGCTCCTGATAAGACGAAGCTGGGACGCACCAATACTGGGAATCCTGCATTCTTCGCAAAATCAATCGCATCATTTTTCTTTTTAAATTCTTTCCATTTCGGTTGATCGATGCCGAGTTCATCACAGAGTGATGAGAACTTCCCTCGATCTTCACATCGATCAATAGACTCAACATCCGTTCCTAAAAGTGGAATCCCAGCGTCAGATAAATCGTTCGCCATGTTTTGTGCGATTTGCCCTCCCGTAGAGAACACCACACCATCTGGCTTTTCTTTTTCACAAATATCCAATACCCGTTCAACGGTTAGTTCTTCGAAATACAATCGATCACATTCGTCGTAATCGGTAGAAACCGTTTCTGGATTGGAGTTAATAAAAACAGTCTCGTGACCAAGCTTTCGCAAAGTCCGAAGGACCTGCACACCACACCAATCAAACTCCACTGAACTCCCGATAGAATACGGTCCTGAGCCTATGATAAGAATCTTTCTCTTTTTCATTCCGAGGGATTGTAGCAGAAAATCTGAAGACAAAAAATTATTTATCAGTTCCTCGGAAACTCTGATAAAGAAACAAATCTCTACGAAACTTCAAAATTGAGGTGAAAAGATATTTTATTTTTGCGAAGTTTAGTGGATTCTAAGCCGAGCGAAAAAAAATCTTTTTTCGTCCAATTTTGTTGTTTTTAGTTTTTGAATTTTTTGTCAGAGTTTCCGACAACCCATTTCTCTCGATCAACTGATCGTACTCGTTTTTTGTACTCTTTGTAGATCTTGATGAGCTTGAGAATTCCAAACACAAGTGTCGGTACAAATACAATGTAGAGCAAGACTCTCATTGAGAAGACGGGCACGCCTGAGAATCGTGCAGAAGTAAAAATAAGTCCTGCGATTCCAAGAGCGATAAACTTCCCGAATCCTTTTCTGATTGATTTTCGGAAGTATTTATTCTTGGGTCCAAGGGAACGAAGAATGCTCTTTGCGAAGATCGCAACAAGGAAGAAAACGAGAATCGCGTATCCAATTAAAAAATCCCCTCCTGGTGTTTTATCGAGAAAATAATGTGAGGTCAAAAGTTGAGACAGGTCAAAATACATCGTGAATAAAATTACAAATTACAAGTTGCAAACTAAGCATTTTTAGAAATATTGCAAGGGCTAGGTAATCAAGAACATAAGACTCTTCGTTCTTATAATTGCTATCGGGTGGGGGTTTGGGGACGAGAAGTGTTTGAGCGCCAACGGGACTCGGCAACTTTGTACTATGCCAATGAAAGCGAGTTTTCTCGTCACCAAAAGTTTTTGGTTCTTTTTGATTACAAAAAGAACAGTCCTTTCGATATCCGGCCACAATAAAAGAAGGGATTCCTCCGTTTCAGTCGGAATGACAAAGAAATGTTTATACTTTTTTTAATGGCAACAAGCCCTTGTGCCACAGAAGGAAGAATATCAGTGCAAAGAAATCAAACATCTGTTCGACACGAATAATTCCAAAGAGAAGTGTTGTTGAATCTCCTCGGAAAAATTGAAGCAGAAAATCAATAGCAAAGAACGCTACTCCTGCAAAAAAGATGAGTCTCCCTGGAAATCGATCGGTAAGAATAATGTGTTTCCGAAGCCATGAATACGCAACCAAGTGCGCAATGAAAGCATAGATACTTACTGGATGCGTTGGATTGAGGATATCAACACCAAACGTCTCGTATTGGATCCCCCATGGTAAAATTGTCTCTCGTCCATACACAGCCCCTGTAAGAAACATCGCAATATCAACAATCAAAAGTCCAATGAACAAAGGAATGACCATCTGATCAAGCCATCTGAGAAATGGTGGTGTTTGGTCTCGGAGTGTCCACCACATCATTCCCAGGAACCCAACAAGTACTCCCCAGAAATGAATCGTCCCATCCCAAAATGCGAACAATGAGAACATTCCGTGTTGCGCAATAATGCTCGGTTCCAGTATCAAGGCAAACACTCGTCCTACAAGAAGTCCTCCTACCAGCCATTTCCAAAAATGATTTCTGAAAAAATCCATGGGGAAGTTCTGTTTTTGCAATATTTTATAGTAATGCCAAAGCGCTACGACGAAAGCAAATGCCAGAAACATTCCGTATATCTTGAATCCGAAAAAACCGAAAGAGAGTTGGTAAAAATTCATCGCCTCCATAGTAGAGACAATCGTTTTCATCGACAAGAATTATTTTGTCCAGAAGAAGAGCACTGGGAATTGAATCGTGAAAACAATCAATGCTCCGAATGCCACCGCGTAGAGAATAAGTCGTTTTACAAGTGAGAGTGGTTTTTCTCGAGAAAATATAGAGAAGGCAAAAACAACCATCACAACCGCAGAAAATCCTGTCAAAAACCAAAGAGGCGTTGATTTGAGGTAAAAATTCATCCTGTCTACGTCTTGTCCAAATGCAAGCTTCCCAAAGGTAAGAACCCAGAAATTAAGAAGCATAATAAGCAAAAATACAAATCCCCAGTAGAATGGCAGAAAGATTTTTCGGAATAAACTCATATGAATCACCTTCGCCGTAATTTTTTGCAAATCCCCTATCTGCACATTTGAGAGTCCTTGTTTTAAATTATCTTCAAGCTCTTTTGTAACCTTCTTGATTTCGGCTTGGCTCTTTTCTACTTCAAGTATGTTCTCCTCCGTAACAATAAAAAGATTATCATCGAGCAATTGCTTGAAAATGCGCTTCATAATCTGTTTCAGATGGTTGAGTGAGCTCGACTGTCGAAGCCGAGATAATCGATCCAAATCTGTTTGAATATGTCGTTGTTTCTCCGCATTTAAGTACGTTGAATGCTCCCCTATGAGCTTCTTCACCGCTGTTGTAATAACCTCTGTTTGTGCCTGCAGAAAGTGCATTTCTTCCTCTCTGTCTTCAAGCATCTGTTCTACTTTTCCTTTTTTTACTTTTTTAGTCTTTACTTCTTTTGTTTTTTGAGCCTCTTCATCTTGTTCAAATAAAAGCTTTAATTGCGAATCAACTCCCTGTTTCTTAAGAGCTTCTTTTTGTTCAAATGGAAGATTCTTTACTACCAAATATTCCAATTGAAAATTGTATTCTAGTTTCAATTTCCGATAGGCAACATATTGCGTTTGTGCTTCAATTTCTCCATGAACGGTTCGTCCATCAGCGGCTGTCGCTTTAAATTCAAATTCCTGAAGGTCACTATTTTCTTTCTCTTCTGCTACAAATAATTCAAGCTCCAATACAGCATTCCCTTCTGATTTCAGCTTTACACGAGCGGCTTCGGCATTTTCTGAAAACAAAAATCCAGAAAGGTTTTTCCCCTCTTTTGAGATTGCCTCAAAATGAAATTTCTTAAGTGCCATGTATAAATAATTCCTGCCATTATACCATAGATAAGACCTGTTTACAAGAGAGGAAACTCACGAATTGCCAATTTTCCATTTTCAATTTAAAAAAACTTCTTATAAAAAATTTAAAATTGCACATTGCACATTGAAAATTGAAAATCCCCTCACCGTCCTGATCGATAATTTCTTGTCGTCGATGTCGGAAGTCCTGATATTTTATATCCTGACAACCAATCGGTAGAATCCAACGTATGTGGCCGTCCAGAATGATCTGACCAGATGAATTGCGCATTGTTTGCACGAATCGTTTCGAGTTTCCCTGTGGTCAGTGTTGAATCTCCAAGTATTTGAATAAGAACAGAATCCATATCTGAATTTCCGCTCACGATATCAACGAGTTTTGCTTTGAGTGCAAATTCCATTTCTCCGTGTCGAGGAATCCTGAGTTCCGTTCCTGTATCGAAGATAATCGTATTCCCAGACCCCATCGTCGGTACAAAAGCTTCTCCTGATATTTCTCGTCCTCCTTCCATTTCTTTGAGTTCAAAATCATCAGCTGATCTCCCTCCTGAAAAATCCATTCCGGAAAGTCGAACATCCAATGAGAGTCGACCGATAGAAATTTCTTTTACATCTGGATTTGAAATCTTGAATTGGTAAATGCGTTCCATATTTTCTGTTGTAGAGAATCCTTTTGGTTGCACAGATGAAGGTTCGATTTTCACCCCTCCTCCAGACTGAACGGCAAGGAATGTATGTGTATCTGTAGTAAAGTTTTTGTAACTATCCGGCAACGTTCGTCCAGACCCAATCCCTCGAACGACAACATCTGATGGCAACACTCCTAATCGAAATCTCGTATCATATCGTCCCGTGTCCACACGATCCTCTATTTGGACTTTAAACCCAATATGACGTTCTTGTTCTCTATTTACACGAAAGGGACTAAAAAGTCTAAATGTCGCCGTTCCTTGGGTGAATTTAGCTTGTCCAAGGCTCTGCCCAGACACGGTATCTATTAAATAAACATTATCTACATATTTATCGATATCATTCCCTGCTATTTCATTGTGTACCGTTATTTTCTCGATAACCATATCATCGTAATGTGCTTCAAAATTAAGGGCGAGTGCAAAGATACGTTCACTTGCCGAAACAATTTTTCCAAAGATTTCCGTAGAGGATGATGTCGTTCCTACGATAGGTGTCTCTCCTGTCGACACGGCTGCACCAGGAGTAAATGCAATATTTTCCGAAAGGGAGTTTTTTACAATTTGTGGAGTCACTCTTATCCCCCCCTGTTCTGTGGAAGCCGTTGCTCTCAGCAGTCTTAATTTAAAGGCTCCAGGAATTCTTGGTGTATTTACTGTATTTTCTACACGTACATCAATTCCAAGTTCAATCCCCTCTCCCTTTGCTACACGAGCATTGTTGAATTTGAGGGTCACTTTTCCATTTCGATTGAATTGAAAATAGGTTGGTTCTCCGTTTCCTGAAGTTTCTGATACGCCGAGTTCAAACATACGAGGATCCGCGGCAATTCCCGTATTTGAAAACATTTGAAAAGTCATCGTATCGAGTTTCAATGCCTCCACAAAACTATTTTTTCGCACAGTGCTTTTATTGTTTACGCCTAATTGGAATACTCGAATTGGTGTTTTGTCGATAGTGGCAATGGGTTGAGATTGTTCTGCTGAAATCACACTCACCCCTAATAC
>Ga0307929_1002753_pt1 | contig 10903 bp, 6 predicted proteins | sample AceLakmetage1330_FD_203160 | JGI IMG/M metagenome (GOLD analysis project Ga0307929, IMG submission 203160) | Saline water microbial communities from Ace Lake, Antarctica - #1330 | ecosystem: Environmental > Aquatic > Non-marine Saline and Alkaline > Saline | place: Antarctica: Ace Lake...
GGATGGTCACCGCGGTTTTCGGATGGGTATGTTCAATGGCGTTGGATACCAGATTGGTGATGACCTGTTCAATTTTAGAGCCATCCATGCACATGCGGGGGAAATGTGTTGCTTTTTTCACCTCCAGGGCAATCCCTTTTTTTACGGCTTGAATTTCATTGAGTTGCAGGCTTTGGTCAAGAATGTGTCGCATATCCGCCGGCTGCAGATCCAGTTCAAATTTACCTGCCTCAATGGCACTTACATCTAAAAAATCATCCACCAACCGTTTCATGAACAGACTGGATCTGTGGATGGTATCCAAAAAGCCGACCTGTTCGTCGTCCAGCAGCGGTGCGGCTTCATCCATAAGAAACTCAGCGTAGGTGATCACAAGTCCAATGGGTTTTCTCAAATCATGGGCTGCCATGCCCAGAAATTGATTTTTCTCCTGGTTAAGCCGGTGAAGCTGGGCATTCTTTTTATGAAGTTCCCGTGCCAGATTGCTCAGTTCTTCATTCAGGTAAATTATCTGTTTCTGGACTTCGTCAAGCTCGCCATGATCAAACTGGCCAAAGGCAAGAATAAGCCCGCCGGTGAATTCAAACATGAAATGATAGGTCTGGGGAAGCCCATCGGTTTTTTTGATGTTAAGGGGAAAAGTCTGACCCGGATTCTCCTTGATTGATGCCAGGTCAAACTGCTGATGAAAATCCACAAGGATACTTTTAAAGGATCGCCCCTGAAGATCCTGGCCCAGTTGGGCAGTGGCAAAGGCGTTGGCTTTGATTATCTTCCCGCTTTCTGACAATGTGAAAACAAGATTTGCTGATTTTTCAACAAACCGCTCATACACATCAGGCGGGATGGGTTTCTTTTCGGTATTCATTTGCGCGGCTCCATGTTTCGGCCTCCAGTTCATCAAGCGAACCGATATAATAAAGGTGTTTAAATGCTTTCAATGATGCGGGTTTATCACCGCAAAAGCCTTGGCCCCCCAAAATAATATCCAGTTGAGGAAAGTTTTCGCGTATGGATTTCACGGATTGAATCAATTGGGGAGCGTTAAACCCAATACTCAAAGACAGTCCCACCAAATCCGGTTTTATTTCATGGATAAACGTCAGCATTTCGTCAATGGGGGTGTTGGCACCAAGAAAGTAGCTGTCCCACCCATTCATTTCAAGGATATCGGCAACCATTTTTCCCCCGATCTGGTGATGCTCATTGGCGGTACAGGAAATGATGGCTTTTTTTGAGGTCAGTCTTTTCTTGAATAAAAACGGATAGACCAGATTTAACAGACTTTCTGTTATTGCCGTGGCAAGGTGTTCTTTGGCCACAGAAAGTTGGTTTACTTCCCAAAGTGCGCCCACCTGATAAAGCGTGGCCTGAAACAGATGACGATATAAATCTTTGATGTCAATGCCTTGGTCCAGGAGGTCCTGTACAATTTTTGAGCATGCCCCCCTGTCCCCGGCAATCAGCGATGAAAAATAGTGATCGTATAGTGTCTTGCTGATCATTTGTAATCCTCACTCCTGATTTAGGAATCGGTCTTAAATAACCTTGTCATTTCAGAGCTCACCACCGTTGAAGGGCAGTGTCTCCCCAATTTTTAAATGACCCTGTTATTATTTCGTCAGTCACAAGTGCATGGACGAAAGTTTTTTCCTGTTAAAATTTTGAATAACACTTATCATCAAAGCAATTGCCTGATGCATCAAGGTGAAAAAATTTATGTCCTGCTACTTAAGTTCGCCAATTTACCACTCCATAATGTGTTCCATTAAAATTGAAATAAACATATGCGGTATGGAAAATGGTATTATGCCGCCCTCCCCGACGGGCAATGGGCCCGGCCGGAACCGTAGACGGCCCAATTGGCCGGTTCCTATTGCCCATCGGGGGGGGCTCTGCTGAGGCTACTTGGACACTTCATTTTCATATAACTGCCATGGGCAGACCATATTGGGGATTTGGCCTGCCCACAACGAAAAATGAAACTCTAACAATATCAGCATTTTGGACGGAGTTTCATATAAAAACTATGATGGCAATTTCCGGTGGGGCCTTTCCAATATACCCATAAAGCTGTATAAAAATAGGCTTTCGCCCCTGGACAAATTTCTATTTTTTTTCAAATCTAACACAATTTCAATAATTTTTGTCGACAAAAGATTGACATGATTTTTACAGGTAAAAACTGACAATAATTGGAGGAAGGGTAGAGGGAAGGTTAAATATCCCGATAGGCAATGTAACTATTTGCCCAGTGCCCTATATTCGTTGTTTGGGACTGCGTAGCATACCAATGCTGTGTGAGAAGGCCCAAATAACAGGCATGTCCTGCCGGACACAACGAATATTGAAAATGGTATTATGCCGCCCCCCCGACGGGCAATGGGCCCGGCCCGGAACCGTAGACGGCTCAATTTGCCGGTTCCTATTGCCCATCGGGGGGGCTCTGCTGAGGTAAACTTTTCATATAACACCCATGTCCTGACGGACACAACGAAGCATGAAAAAGCTGACGTTTTAAGGACCCAGTACCTTCTTTTTCATATAACATACATGGCAGTCACCACTGCCACAACGAAAAATGAAAGTCTTTTAATTCCAGCATGTTGGTGAGACTTTCTTATAAACATACATGGCAGTCACCACTGCCACAACGAAAAATGAAAGTCTTTTAATTCCAGCGTGTTGGTGAGACTTTCTTATAAAACATACATGGCTGTAAGACCAGCCACAACTAAAAATGAAAGTCCTTTAATTATAGTACGTTGCTGAGACTTTCTTATAAAACTGCCACGGGCAGACTGTATTTTGGACCCGGTCTGCCCACAACGAATCATGAAAGTAATGTTAGGCATGCCTAAACTTTCATATAAAAAGCGAAGATGGGATCCCGAATAGTTACAGGGACAGCAAAAAAGATCTCAAGTTAACCCGGGTTTTATTGATGTTTAATTTTATGCGGATATTGTTTCTGTGAAAAAATACGGAGCGTTCACTTATGGTAAGAATGGAAGCGATTTCTTTACTGGACTTTCCTGCTTTTATCAGATCAGCCACCTGTATTTCCATGGGGGTAAAGTGCCGGTATTTTACTGAAACCGATCGTTCAAGGGGGGCAAGACTTTCCAGGGTATTTTCCTGAACAATGGACAAGAGTGTTGTCATGTCTTCTTTTCGATGACATTGCTTTAATTTCTCATGGAAGGGGAACACAAGCCGATCAAAGTTGTTCAAAATGGTGTCGGCCATTTTTTTCATGTTTTCATCCCTGTTCTCCAGCACAACATTCAGTGCGATATTCTTTTCTTCAAGTTTTTTAGTATGGAGCAACAATCCTGCGTTTGCCACTTCCCTCTCCATTGCCATGACCAGGAATGGGGAAATATACTCACACAATGACTCCAACTGCCGTCTGTCATTGGGGGTATAGCCTTCCGGGGTATCAGCCATGGCGATCTGACCGATCAGACGATCATGCGCCAGCAAGGGGGCCACAAGGGCATTGTTCAAACAGGTGGTCCCATCAAGAAACAATCGCTTTTCATTGGAGACCATTGAGGTTTTGCTCAGGAGCGATTCCCCCCAAAAACCCTTCCAGTCCTGTTGATGAAAGATTAATGTTTTTTGGTTACTCTCCCCTGGGGATGCGGTTTTCCGGTTGACCAGGAGGCAATCCAAATCACCGGTATCATTGCAATATCCGAAATAGCCGAATCGGCTGTGAAATACATCCAGAATGGTATCAATGATATGCCCATGCAATGCCTCCGGCGGGGAGGTTAAAAACACACTGGCAATGCGATTGTTGATGGCGACGTTCTTTTTTTGACGTAGAAGGATGGTCTCAGCCAATTTTCTGTTATTGATTTCCTTCTGAAGTTCCATGGTCCGTTTTTCCACCTGGTCTTCCAGATGATTCTGGTGGGTGATCAACTCGTTTTCAAGCATTTTTTGGTGGGTGATGTCGGTTTCTATGGACAATACTTTGTAAAGGGTGCCATCGTCATCCAGGAGGGGTTCACTTTTACAGTGCTTGACTATCCCTTCTGGGAATTCAACAATCGATTCTTCAGGTCTGTTGGTTTTAAAGGTCTTGATCCCGGGACACGACTTACAGGGACCATCCGCGTTCATGAAGCATTCATGGCATTTTATTTGGGTAATGTCCCTGCTGTCCTGGGGTAAGGATTTTCTTGTGGCTTCATTCATCCAGTGAATGTTCATGGACGAATCTATGATAAAAAGCTGGGATTGAATGCCGTTGACAACGGCGGTTAACAATTGTTCCCGTTTATGAAGATTTTTTTCCACCTTTTTTAAACGGACAAAGGCCGTAATTCTTACAACCAGTTCACGATTGTGGATGGGGCGGGCAATATAATCATCTGCTCCGAGTTCAAGACCGGTTGTCTGATCAATGGATGAAATTTTTGCAGAAGAGAGGATGATGATATAAATTCCGGCTGTTTGGGGATCCTCTTTGAGTCTTTTACAAGCCTCACGGCCATCCATGTCCGGGAGATTCACGTCCATGAGGATTAAGTCCGGTTTAAACTGTCGAGCATATTCAATGCCCTCAAGTGCCGTGGCAGCCTCACCCACATAATAACCCGCCCGCTTCAACAGACGTGAGGTAGCAAAAAGAATGTCCGGATCATCATCCACAATCAGCAGTTTGATATCCGTGTCTTTTGTGTGTTTGTCTTCAATATGTGGCTGTTTTTTCAAGATTGCCATAGGTATCCGGTGGTATTGGGGGGTCTTTTTATATGTACAACCTACACCATTAACACCCCATCGGGCAACCCGAATATTTACTATTTAAAACAAAAGATCACTTAAAATTCAGGCATACTTGAACGAAGCAAAATCGCCCGGCCGAAACCGGACGGTTATTGCCGTTTAACAGAACTTGTGGCCCCGCAGGAACAGCGAAGCGGGGCCATGGCGTTACTCTGATTCCGCTGCTGGGGTATCTGCCGGGGTATGGGTCCCGTCTTTTTCAGGTGAGGTGGCCCCTTTTTCCTGGAACAACACCGGGGGGGCATCCATATGAACATCCCGCTGGGGAAAGGGAATGACCACATCATGTTCCCTGAAAAGCCTGTCAATCTCAAATCGAAGTTCACTTTCGGCCGTCACAAAATCATCAATACTGGACCAGAACCGCAATTTTAAATCAAGGGAACTCTCCCCGAAATCACGAAAAAGCACCGTGGGTTTCCGGGGATAGGCGTACACTTCCTTCACCGCGTCTGCCGCCTTTAACAGCAAATTTCTCACAAGTTCGGTATCCGACCCATAGGCCACGCCCACCAGAAGATCCCTTCTGATGTAAGGGTCCTGATGACTCCAATTAACCACCTTGGCGCTAATGAATTCTGAATTGGGAATAATCAACGAGGCATTGGTATAGGTCTGAACCAGGGTTGAGCGGACATTTATTTTTTTCACTTCCCCCCAGGTATCGGCCACCTCCACCACATCCCCCACCTGAATGGGCCGTTCAAACAACAGAATCAATCCGCTGATAAAATTGCTGAAAATATTTTGCAGACCAAACCCAAGCCCGATGCTCAGGGCACCAAAGGCAACGGTGAGGGAAGTGGTGTCAAGACCGAAAACATTCAGGCTGATGAGGATGCCCAACCCCCAGATAATATAGACAGAAATGGTGGTGACGGACTCCTTTGCCCCGGTGGACAGACCGCTCTGCTTTAAAATATGATCCGCCATCAATCGTTTCCAAAGGCGGGTGAACAAATAGGTGGCAAGAATCACCAGCAACCAGTACGCAAACCCGGCGATGCTCAACTTAAAATTGCCCATCACATATTTCTGGTTGAAAGTCTCCCATAAAAAGGGGAAGAACAGATCGCTGATCCCCCAGGAAAAGGACACTCCAGTAACGGCAAAGGCTATGATGATAAAATAAATAGCGTTGGAAAAAATCCAGTACAGGGGCGAAAAGACCCCATGGGTTTGTCGGGAATCGGATTCAAATTTATCCTTGAATTTGCGGTCGATGTCCTTCATGGAATAAAACAGCAAGCCACAGACACACAGGACCACAATGGAAATTCCCCAGGAGATGTACCACCAGGCGGAAAAGTAACCATACCCTGCAATTTCGGCAAAAAGTCCTGAAATCACCACCACCTTTGACCAGATGTTTAACAGCTTGATGCCCATGGAATCGGTGGGGGTTTTTGTCTTGGCGAAATCTCTCCAGAACAGAAATACTCCCACCACAATCACCAGTTCTGAAGCAATCTTGATCAGCACCAGAAGCGCGCTTTCCAGAGACAGAAACCGATAGAACATCAGATACACAAGGGCATACAGCCTCACCCCCAGAACAAAGGCATTTTTCCATTTAAACAGGGCATTAAAAAGCACATGCCCCTTTTCATTGACGATGAGACGAATGGAATCAGCCGCAATTTTTGTGCACAGGAAAACGATAAATAAGGTTTTGAAAAAATTTATCATGTCCGGGAACACCACATAAAAAGTGGTCTCGGACAATGTGATGCTGAGGCATATCCAGAAAATATAAAAAAGAGCATCTTCAAATACAATAAGGGGATAGCCCGTACGCAGGGAAATTATTTTGGTGTATGCCTCTTTACTTCTAAGCAGATGCAGGCCCTTTCTGAAAAAAAAGCAGATCAGAAAAAACACCACCAGGATCACAACACTTCTCAAACTCTTCTGTTCCTGGAACTGGGCCCATCTCAAGGCCAGCTGATCCTGGCTAAAAAACTGCCACACCGTTGAAAATGAAAGAACGATCTCTTCGCCCACAGTCGTGGGGAAAAAGGTTTTCAATTCGATTTCATTGCGCTGGAACAACCGATCGCCCTTTCTGTCTTTGACCTCCTTTTTCAAGGTCACCTGAATCTCTTTAAAGGCGGTGACCAGTTCTCTTTCAGATTTTATTTCCGATGTCACAATATCCAGGAAGGTCAGCAGGACTTTTTTCTGTTTTTCCAGAAGAACATGGTAGGCTTTGAATTTTTTGATATCCGCAGTTCTATCCATGCCTTCCCTGTCCGATACTTCTCTGGGCATGGTCTCTGCTTCTTTAATCCTTTCTTCAATTAACTTTATTTTCTCATGTACCGAAGAGAGGGTCTGTAGAATCCTCGTCTCTCTTTCACCTGCTTTCTGAATTTTTGACTGAATCAAGGTGGTTGAAATATCCACATCTTCCAGACCTTTTCCAATGACAGAGGCACTGATGTCTGGCACAATGAGAAAATTTCGAAGAGAGTTTATCTGGGTCCGGTAGATTTGCTGCTGGGACATGATCTCTTCAAATATTTTCTTTTCAGCCTGCAGGTCTTTTTCCAGAACATCCAGGGAATTCCTGGCAGCGTCTACGGCCTGGTCAAACTGCACCTGGGTGTTTTTATCCTCCCCCAATGGTGTAGGGGATGTCTGGGCAAAGGCCAGTGATGACAAGCAGATAAGACCAATGGCCAACAACAATATCTTTTTCTTCATTTTTTATACGCCTCCTTGGTGTATTCCAAGCTGTTATTTTTATCAGTCATTATCCTTGTTGTCCACCGGGATGCCCTTGGCCTCGGCCTGTTCAGCGATATCCTGGGATTTTTTATTTTCTCTGGCAGCCTTTTCCATGGCAACCTCGGCATGTCACTGGGATAGTTGGGGATAAAGAAATAACCGTAAAAGGCACGTCAGGACTATAAAAAGTTGAAATACTGGGAGCATAATCACACCTCATAATACACTGCGTATTCGTTTAAATTCTTCACAGGTCGCCACCAGTGAATCAGGCGGAGATTCGAGTTCTAATTTCTCTTTGCAACTAACTGCAAGTCTGTCGATTAAGCGATGGGCCCTCTTTCGCTCAGCAATTTTCCCATACTTAGTTTTGTAGTTTTTCTTCGCCTCATCAACAATTTCACCATCCAGATAGGCCATCCAACTCTCAATATGCCACTTGGGTATGATGTATGCTATTGGTTCATTATCATCCCTTGGATGCAAAAGTTTCGAATCCAAATCGGCTTTTACCTGTTCAACAGAGAGTTCATCCGCATCTTGAATCACCAGCAAAATAGTTGATGCGTGCCGCTTGCGCATGGCTTCTGCTTCCTGAGAGATGTTGTCCGCTACATATTTTTTACCGGATCCCTCTCCATCAGGATAAGGCAACACCCGGATTGCGCGGGCCTTTACAGCCCACCCCTTTTTCAGGAAACGTTTTACAAACACTTCATGGGCTTTATCTTCACACAGAACGATGATTTGAGATGCTTTACTCATTTTCCCACCCCCGCGCCATGGCTTCCGCCGGAGCCAACCCGGCAATTTGGGGAAAAGGCTTTACAATAACGTGGGCTCCTGCCTGCTGGAAAAACCACAACTCCGTGCCTCTTGCCATCTTGTTAACAATTTCAGGATGATGAGATATAATCACAACCTGCTTGTCGTTTTCATCACAAATATCGTTAAGGTTTTCAATCCAGGGTTGGATTTCACGCATTGAAACAAAATTGTCCGGCTCATCAATGAGCACTGTGGAAAAGATGCCAGCGCGCAACGCTTCCAAGACCATATAAAGAATAATCAATTGGCGTTGACCATCGGAAAGATTCATGAAGTCAAAATCATGGTCTTTGCCTTCAATACGGAATGTCGCCATCAATTTTCGAGATTCACCGACTTCTCTGAGACTCAACTGTTCATAACCTGGAAGAACGTCCTCCAGGAGTTGTTTTGCCCCATAACCAATAGAGGGTTGCTCCTGTAAGAGATGTCGGTACCACTGGGCAAAATTTTCACCACATTCCGATAGATTGCGTGACTCGCTGGCGGCAGCCTCTTTTACAAGCAATGGTACCGGATGAATCAACAGGATTTTTTCAAGTTCTTCCCTGAACCAGATCAAAGGTTTATTGTCGTCACGCTGTGCAATTGTCGGAATCACTGAACGACCGCAGTTCGCAGGAAAAACAGCCCCTTCTTCTATTTTACTCGTATTCCCGTTGATACGGTAGAGATGCGCTTCCTGCCCATCAAACAAAAAAAATCTCGAGGCTTTCCAGATCAGTTCTTCTCGCTTAATGCGTTGTTTATCTTTCTGGTTTGTATATTCAATAGTCAATTCATATTTATACACCTCGTCATCTATCATCAGAGAGAAGCCTATCTTTTGATCAAGTCTTTTATCCCAGATTGTCAGGGTGTTTTGATTAAAAATATCCTCCACATGTTCACCGCGCATCAGCCGTTGAACATAACGCAATGCATCCAGAACGGACGTCTTGCCTGAACCATTATCACCGAGCCAAAGTTGAAAATCCTCCGGCTTAATTCGGAAATTTGTCAAACATCGAAAATTATCAATATAAATTTCGTTTATCATCGATTGATTTCCTCTCTCATTGGTAACTCTCTTCCAAGGTGAAACAGCTTGCCTCCATTCATGAATTTTTCATTTTCAGCTTTAAATTCCAGACATGGCCAAATAAAAAACACTCTATCATTGATAACTTCTTTAAGCAATTATAAGTCCCACAGCTTTTTCCCAAGAGCTGAAGACTGGAAACAGAATCGTTTTTTCATTTTTTATACCCCTCTTTCTGTATCCCCAGCTGTTTCATTTTATTGTACAAGCCCCTGGGGTGAATGCCTGCCAGTTTCGCAGCCTTGCCCACCCGGCCCTTTGCCTTTGAAAGCACCTGCTCAATGTATATTTTTTCTACCTGTTTTAACACGTCTTGGGTTACTTGGGGAAGGGTTTTACCTTCCCAGTCAGTGGCATCAAACAAAACGTTTTCCCGGGAACAAAGGGGTTTTTCCTGAAAGGCAACCACATCCTCTGGACGGCAGGAAATATTGGAAATGCCATTATAGCTGGAAGCCAGAATGTTTTTTTTATTTTCATAATTTCCCCCTGTTAAAATTCCCTCGGGCAGGTTCTTCAGGGTAATGGTGTTTCCCCGGCACAGCAGCATAGCCCGTTCAATGACGTTCATCAACTCCCTGACGTTCCCGGGCCAGGCGTATCGGCTCATCACGGTGACGGCTTCATCGGAGATACCCACCACATCCCGCCCGATGCGCTTGCGGTAATGGGAAATAAAACTCCGGATCAAGGCAGGGATATCTTCTTTTCTACGATTCAATGGCGGAATGGTCAAGGAGATAACGCTGATACGATAGAAGAGGTCCCGCCGGAATCGCCCCTGTTCAATCTCCTGTTCAAGATTTTTATTGGTGGCGGCGATGATTCTGACATCCACCCAGGTAGGTTCCTCACCGCCAATGGGAACTATCTCATACTCCTGGAGCACCCGGAGCAGTTTGGTCTGAAGGTGCAGGGGCATGTCCCCGATCTCATCTAAAAAGATGGTGCCCCCGTGGGCCAATTCAAAGCTTCCCCGCCGGGCACGAATGGCACCGGTAAAGGCCCCCTGCTCGTGGCCGAACAATTCACTCTCCAAAAGCTGTTCCGGCAGTGCCGCAGTATTTACGGCAACAAAAGGGCCATTGGAACGGGGGCCTTCCGCGTGAATGGCCTTTGCCAGGTGTTCTTTTCCCACGCCGGTTTCTCCGAGAATCAACAAGGTTGTGTCACTTGTAACCACCTGATGTACCTCTTCCATGAAAACCTGCATCTGCTGGCTTTCTGACACAAAATCACTGAGTTTTGGCTTGAGGCGGCCCTTTCGATCATATCTGTCCATAAGATTGTACTGCCGACGGGATTCAATGATGGTCTCCATGACCTCAACAAGCCTGGGGATGACAACACCGGAATAAAGAACGGAATCCGCCCCCGCTGCCAGCAGAAAGGCGTGGTCCTCGGAGGAATCGTTGGCATGGAGGACAATGGTCATGGGTTTTTCTGGAAGATTATTTAAAA
>Ga0307929_1002755_pt1 | contig 10892 bp, 12 predicted proteins | sample AceLakmetage1330_FD_203160 | JGI IMG/M metagenome (GOLD analysis project Ga0307929, IMG submission 203160) | Saline water microbial communities from Ace Lake, Antarctica - #1330 | ecosystem: Environmental > Aquatic > Non-marine Saline and Alkaline > Saline | place: Antarctica: Ace Lake...
ATTGATCGCTTATGCAGCATGTGGCTGAGAAATATCATGGAAGAAAAACACTACAAAAATATGCGGTTTTATTATCTCTCTGAACAAACAACAGGCAACATCAAAAAAGCACTTGACTTTTATCCTCGGAGAAAGGCGGTTTTCTCGGTCTCCGGAAAATATGCCAATCACTTTAATACACTTAAATATTTTCAGCTTATTCTGGAAAAAACTCACGGTATACGTGCCGGATTTAAAATTGACGCTGATGAGGGAATCAGGTCCGGTGATCTTTACGCCGCAACAGGAAAAACATGGTTTCAGACCCTGTGCCATGAGTACTGGGGCGGGACAGCAGAAGATGCCCGGGGAAGGCCTGTTTATCTTGGAGTCAATGCGGGAGAGTATATCAATGAAAGGGATATAAAAACGTTCGGATATGAATATAGCCTTCGCAAACCGGACGTTAATTTTGACGGTAATTTTATCGGAGCGGATATATTCTTTAACAAGGGAATCGCGCACGCACGCGCAACCGCACTGTATAACAAAGCTGCAGGCAGACTTGATGATTTTATTTCCCATCCCGTGGTCAAGGGCGGTGGCTACGGTATAGATAATTATTCATTAAGAAAATATGCACCTTTTACATTTTCTGAAGTGGGACGTGCGGAAGATCAGCAATTTTATCTTTCAGGCTTAGCAAAGGGCGTAAACGGAATTTTTACTCCGGATTTGCGAATTGCACACTATAAACAAAGCCTGGCCAGGTCGGAAAGCAGGACGGAAGCCACTCGTTTTCTCGGGGACATGTTCCGTCTTGTCATATTTCAGGAAATCGTCGGGTTTTTGGGCGTGAAAGATTTAATAGATCCAATGCCGGGTGTTTTTGCAGGAGAGCTTGCCAGGATTCAAGCCTTCTTCAGCATACTGTATAGAAGTTATTCATATTGTGCAAAGGGTGAAACACATACCGGTGATCTACTGTTTGAACGGGGTCTGAAAGAGCTAGAAGGTTTAATAGATGATATCGAATCTGGCCGCATCAGACAACAGTGGGAAATCGAACAGAACGATTTTGAAACGCTTATCCATGCCATTGATACCTGCAACAGGAATGAACTTTTATCAGCTGTTCTAACAATGATGAACTCGTAAAAAATCAGAATTGAGACAGCAAAGTAAAAAGTTCGGGTTCAAGGGCGTCTCATTGCTGGCAACAGGTTTTATTCAAGCCCTATATAACAACTGGTTTGGAAACGGGGCGAACACACCGCATAAAAAATAAGGTCAATTTGACCCGTATTGATGATTCGCTGAGGTGTATCTTCTGGAATTCGTACCACATCACCCTCAAAAACATCAATTGGATCCAAGTCATTTATTTCTACACGTCCTTGCCCGGAAATGAGTATATAACGTTCGGCCACCCCTTTTAATTTGTGCCAAGCTGTTGTTACACCAGGTTCGACTCTTGCCCGTGAAATAGAAACAAGCTCATCCCCCGAATCATTCGCTGTTTCTACAATATAGCACCGCTCTTTTGTTTTAAACTCTGTATCTACATTAGTTTTCTTTACTTCCGGTCGCACGGTTACCTCCATTTAACTGCAGCTGACACAAAGGTACGCAGTGTTTAAGCCATTGGGGTCTGAGGTATTACTTTCCAACCCTTCGAAGGATCGTATAGGCCTTTAGCTCTTGTTCAAGCAGGACATATTGGGAATTATTAGCAAATTCAACATGCTGATTATCCGTTGTTATAAGGGGTGAAGGCAGGGTTATGGTTGAAAGCGAACCGTCAGGAGAAAAAACCTCCAGCACTTCTCCTGCGTGAATTTTATTTCTTATTTCAAGGACGCATTTGCCTTGTGCTTTTTCTTCTAAAACATTACCCACAAAGACAGAGATCGACTGTGATGTGCTCATTTCTCTCTGGTAATCGGTGCTGTCAATTTCTCCTTTCATAAAACCCGTAGAGTACCCCCTGTTGGGGACTCTGTTCAGGACCTCTAATCCCTGCTCCCATGAAAATTCTTTCCCGTCAAGGACCTGTCGATAAAATGAGACGACGGTGGCAATGTAATGAATAGACTTCATTCGGCCTTCTATCTTGATGGAATCCACACCTGCTTGTTTAAGTTCAGGAACAAATTCAAAAAGGGCCAGCTCTTTGCTGTTAAAAAGATACAGCCCCCTTTCATCTTCAAATACCGGCATGTATTGCCCGGGTCGGGTTTCTTCTACAACAGAGTATTTCCATCTGCACGCATGTTTGCATTCTCCGCGGTTGGCCCGAAATCCTGTCAGATAGTCACTAATGGCACACCTGCCGGAATAGGAAAAACACACGGATCCGCTGATAAAAACTTCAGTCTCAATTTTCCCGCGCACGTGTTTCCGGATCTGTTGAATCTGTTCCAAAGACAACTCTCTTGCCAGGTTCACCCGTTTTGCACCCAGTGTTTTATATGCCAGCACGGTCTGAAAACTCGTGGTGTTGGCCTGGGTGCTGATGTGAAGCGCGGCATTAAGACCCAGTTTTTTGAGTTCCATCAGTACACCAAGATCCGAGACAATAAAGGCATCAACGCCCATTTCATCTAGGGTCCGGGCAGTGTTTATAATTTTTTCATATTCATCGGAGAACGGATAGATGTTGAGCGTAACATAGCCCTTTTTACCATTGGCATGAAGAAACCCAAGGCCTGCTTCAGCATCATCAAAACTGAAATTTCCGGCAAAGTTCCTGAGGGAACCAAACCGGGTGCCGAAGTATACGGCATCGGCGCCGTAAATAACGGCCCATTTGAGTTTTTCCAAATTTCCTGCAGGTGCCAATAGCTCCATATTTATTCACTTACTAAAGGACGATTAATCATTAAACATTTTTCTTCGCTCCATGCCTCTTACGATAATATGATGAAGGGCACCGGGCGTATCAATTCGGGCGTTACGTAGCATAACAAGACCCTATCATGAGTGTAAATCAATATTGTTGGTTATTGAGTTCAATCGTAAGGTGTCAGTGTTCAGGTTTCAGTTCTTCAAGTTTCTCGACCCTGACACCTGACACCTGAAACCTTTTCCCCAAAGCTAAATACGTAGCGCAAACGAACATGGATTTTCATATTGCCAACAGCCGTGATTCACACCCCGTATCATATATCAAATAAAACAGAAACTTATATTTTTAGAGGCGTCACGGAAGTCCCGGTTCCAAGATCCAATTGTGCTTGCTTGTGGCGTATATTTTTCGGCAGGTCAAACGCATTTGATTTCGGTGTAGCGTAGCGACGGTGTGTTTCTCTTGGAAACCGACTGACTGTTTAAAGGGCTTTAGAACGCGTTAGCCCGAGCCGAATGAAATTATGACAAAAGAATCAATAGGATAATTTTACGACGAATTGTTCTTAACAACTCCGGCGCGGCTCGGGCTTACGGGTGCTTAAGCACAAGTTTCAGTCGGTTGGAAAGAGATATACGTCATCGTGGAGCGTTCTTCCTATATTGGGATTCAAATGCGTTTACCCTGTATTTTTTGGCAGCTATCCTGGACTTGAGCGTTTAAACGAAGTATAAGAAAGAGATGTCGTTGCAAGATGCATAAATGCGGTAACAAAACCAAAACAAAGGTTAACATCATGACCAAAGTAATGATTCATCCTGCGAGCTATGAGAATGTCCGTCAGGCCGTGAACAGTGCTTTTGAACACTTTTCATTAAAGTTGCAGGATAAACGGGTATTAATAAAACCGAATGTTCTCCGGGCTTCCCAATGGAATGAAGGCATCGTTACACACCCTGCTGTACTGAAAGCCGTGGTGTAAAAAGTAGAAACCATGGGCCCTGCTTCCATCATTGTGGGAGACAATCCCGGACTGTTCAGCTATGGAGCAAACGAGGAGAGCTTTGAAAAAACAGGATTGATGGACGCAGCCGGCGGTCATTACGAGAATATCGGGAATGATTCCGTAAAGGTGGATTTCAATCCGGATTTTTTACCTTGGGTGAGTCTCTCTAAGGCTGTGGTGGACGCCGATATCATCATTAGTCTGCCGAAATTCAAAACCCACGGACTAACGGTGATCACCGGTGCCATCAAAAACAGTTACGGATTTTTACCGGGTGCACAGAAGGCCAGGCTGCACAAAATTGCAGGGAGTCCCCAGCGTTTCCATGAAATGCTTGTGGATGTCTTTCAACTCCGGGTGCCCGACCTTTTTATTGTGGATGCCGTGGTTGGCATGGAAGGCAATGGCCCGGCGTCACCGGATCTTAGAGACATCGGTCTGATTCTGGCCTCCGACAACGGCGTGGCACTGGATGCGGTTATTGCCACTCTCATGGGATGTGAACCCGGTCTGTTGCGATTCCTTCAGAAGGCAAAGCAAGCGGGCTTGGGGGACTATGATCTCAAAAATATTGAAATACTCGGGGAACTCAAGCCACTGCATAATTTCAAAATACCGCCCCTCGGCGGGGAAGCCATCATGCACAATGAGACCGTACAGGGAATGCTCCTTGATCGAACCCTATTGCGACCCCGGGTTGATCCGGAGTTGTGCACGGCCTGTGGTACATGTATTGATCAGTGTCCGGTGTCAGCCCTTTTCATGCATGAAGATATACCCACAGTGGATGCTGACACGTGCATTACCTGTTTTTGCTGTCAGGAAATGTGTCCCGAGAAGGCCATTGCTTTGAAATAACTTTACAAAGGAGCGCTTATGAAAACCAAGCCAAATATTATCGGTGATGTTCGAAGTTTTATGAAAAGCAGAGTGGTCCTTTCCGCCGCAGAACTGGATTTTTTCTCAAAGCTGGACGGTAATTTTGCCTCCGCTGAAGACCTGGCGGATCTACTTGGCCTGGATAAAAAAGCAACCACACGACTCCTCGACTGTCTGGTCACCTACGATCTTCTTGAAAAAGAAAAGAACCGTTATCGCACGACAGAAAAAGGATCGTATCTTTCATCCCAAAATCCGGAATCTGTTCTCCCCATGATAAATCATATGAATACCATCTGGGATAATTGGAGCCGCCTGACGGACATTATCAAAAAAGGGTCCGGTCCAATTTTTAGACCTGTTGTGGATTCGGAACACAAGGAAGACAGAAACGCCTTTATCGGTGCAATGCATGTTGCAGCAAAGCGTATTTCAAAGAAAATAGCCGATGCCTACGATTTAAGCCCCTTTAAAAAACTTCTTGATATCGGAGGTGGATCCGGCGCTTACACCATGGCTTTTTTGAAAAAAAATCCGCAACTCAATGCCGTTATTTTTGATCTTGAAAGCGTTATACCCATAACAAAAGAAAAAATCGTCGAGAACGATTTACATCACAGAGTCCATTTTGTGACAGGGGATTTTTACAAGGATGACCTTCCCGTTGGATGCGATCTTGCGCTGCTGTCAGCCATTATCCACCAGAATAGCCCTCAGCAGAATTTGGAGCTCTACAAAAAGATTTACCATGCCCTCGATCCCGGCGGTACACTGATCATTCGGGATCATATCATGGATGAATCTCGCACAAATCCGCCCGCCGGTGCTCTCTTTGCACTGAACATGCTTGTAAACACCCCGGCCGGGGACACTTACACCTTTGAGGAAGTCAAAGACACTCTGGAAACAGCCGGTTTCATGGAAATAAAACTCGTTCTTTCGGGTAAAGAGATGGATTGTCTTGTGGAAGCAACAAAACCGAATAAAAAATAACTCCGTGAAAAACCTCAACGTTGCAAAAGTCGAGGATGCCTCAGATCCTTGGCGTCAAAGGTGAAGCCGTAGACATTTACTGCGAACCCTTGACAACAAAGGAGATGGGGCATCATCGGCTTTCCCATGGGGTAAACAACACGGTGAAAAAAGATTCCTTTTTGGATATCACTGACAGTTGAATTCAGTATATTGGCAATAAATGAACACAACGCTATGGTTTAAGCGGTTTTACACAAATCTCATCGTGTTGTTTATGCAACTATGAGGTAAACAATGAATACAATAAAAAGACTTTCCCTAAAAATATTGATGGCGTTGCGGACAGAGTCATTGAAGAGGTATCGTTTAAATAATGGGCCCAATCTGGCTGTTCAGCCGGTTAACGGTCGGCTGAACAGCCAAAACCCATACCACATCTTTTTTCTTCATGCTGCCAACAGTAACGTAAGTGGACGTCCCGGAATTCTTGCGGCCTCCCCTAACGTTGCATCCATCCTACAACTCCAGCATCACCTGATCGAGAAGCTTTTCATATTTTGCAGTCAAAGCGTCCACCGTCTTCTCATAGGCGGCGACATCATCCATGGGGATGGCGCCCTGACTCTTGTAGCCGGCAAACATCTTTCGGGCAGCCGTCTCCATGCCGTCTATGCTCTGCATCATGTCATTGAAGAGGGATCGTTTGGCGGCATTTTCCGGTTTACTCAGATACTCGGCGGCACTGAATTCCCGAGCTTTCTCACGAAAATCCGCCAATTTTTCGGAAAAGTCTTCAACCTCCTCGGCATCACCCAACAACAAATAACCGAACGATTCTTCAATGCATTCGAGAATATCATGGTGCATTGCAAAAAGGGTCATAACAGCTTTTTCATGGCTTTTGTCCGGCAGGTTCGCTGCCGTCTGCCTGAAATACTTCTTTGAAAAAGGTCCAAATTTGCCAGTGAAGTCATCAATGGCATCTTCCAGCGCACCCAGAGTCTCATCCATGCGGATCTGCCCCCCCTCCATTCGGGCAAAAGCGGTATGAAATGCCTGCAAAAGCGCTCCTTTCTTCTGAATAATATGGTCGAACTCCTTTTTCAAATCCGCGGCATTTGCCTGATTCAACCCCGCCTCAAGAATAAATTTCTGGGCCAATTTGTCGAACGTAATGATTTTATTTTCAAAATCCTGCTTCTCACCTTTGTCATTCATTATCATATACGCCAAACCCTCCTCAATGGCCTCAACCATATCCGAATGCATGCGCCCCAGCGTCACAGCTGATTGAATGCTTGGCGCCGCCAATGTGACCGTGGCTGATGCCACCCACATCAGCACCGCCATACCAATTACCAACCGATGTTTACTCATTCTTTTCCCTCCTTTAAAAATGTGTGCAAAATACCTTCTGTTTAAAATGCTCGGCGAATCAATTGCCTCGCATGGCCCGGCCATCCGGGTGAACCTCCCCCAAGCATCATTATATACGTGTCTAAACATGATTTACAGGTTTGGACTCCATGATAAATGGTTGGATGAAAACATGCAATTCCACGAAAAGGTACTAACAGTCAATGGTGAGTCAATGGTGTCAAAGCCTGAATTGTGAATTAATTTCATCAAATTGGTTTTTCACTTTTTTATCATTTATCATCGATCAAGAAATGTTACACCAAAACATTTTAAATGTCTGTCGGTGTTTGTATGATTTTTTTGTAGTACTAAAGCAGTTTAATTTGTCAATGTTTGTACTATAGCAAGATAGAGGCTCAAGGGTTCAAAGGGGCAAGAATTGAATATTATAGGGGACAAAGCTTGAATAGAGAATATACAAGCCCAAACCCCTTTATGAATTTTGACAATTTGCTCATATTTTTTTGATTTCTTACCAGCGTTTGCCTATTTTTTTTAAATTATTTCTTGCTGTTATATTTCCGTTTTTTGCCGCTTTTTTCCACCATGAAATTGCCTTTTCTCTGTCCCTGGGGATACCATCGCCCTTGATATACAAAACTCCTAAATTGTTCTGGGCCCTGGCGTTGCCCTGGTTGGCAGCTTTTAGATACCAGTGCAATGCTTGTTTTATGTCTTTTTTTACACCATATCCGTTATTGTACATCCCTCCCAGATTGTTCTGTGCAGCACCGTACATAATAAAAATCAGCGGAAACCGGAAAAAAGCCAATGCTGATGATAAGATTCCCTGGGGTGCATTACCAGTTTGTTAATAGCTTTCCAAGACTTTTTGGTTTCAGGTGTCAGTGTTCAGGTTTCAGGTCTGGCGATTCCTGACACCTGAAACCTGACACCCGATGGCGAGGTTTTCGCTCAAAAATAAATAAGTTAATGCGTGAGAACCATTTTAACAAATCGGTAATGCTCCCGATTCCCTGTATCCTGGAACCTGAACTCACAGATATGGCATTTCGAAAAAATTGGGCGCGGTTTATCCACCTCTGGAGGGTTGATTCAAAAAATATATGAAGTCGACCCGCTGACATGCCCAAAGTGCCAGGGGTCCATGCGGGTCATTGCCTTCATAGAACATGAGGATATCATCAAAAAGATCCTTCACAAGGCGGACAAGTCCTCAAGCATTTGGGCTTGTGGGAGGTGAAGCGGAAGCCGTCACCACGAGCCAACGGGCCGCCCTTGATTCCGGATTCATATCCAACTCCCTCTGTTGATGATTACGTGATCGATTCCGACATCCCGGTCGAAGCCTACTTTCAGCAGCCGGCCCGTCGAGAGATCAACGGGAAAGCTTTACCTAAAAACCCTGTAATTTTATTAGGTTGGGCAAAAATTGGTAAAAAGAAGCGATTGACAACCGGGTTCGTTTTTGGTATGAAAACTTTGATTGTTGCCGCAAACAATGGGCTTCCATATGTTGAGGTTTGTATGAGTTCCATACATAATTATAATTTTTCAATCTACTTCACTTTACCCGCTCTCAAAAAGCGAGTTCTTATCATTAATGGTACTTGAGAATTGTTACTGAACCTTAAATAATCCGATCAGATGAGATCTAAAAAAAAGGAATATTCTTGAATGTCACATATCAATAATCCCATGGAAATTTTTAAGTTGCTGAATGGTTCTAACTGTAGAGAATGTAATGAAAAAACCTGCCTGGCATTTGCAGTGGCCGTGTTTAAGGAAAAAAAACCGATACATGCGTGTCCTTATTTGGAAAAAGAAGTGATTGACCGGTATGGGGGGGCAATTGAGAAACCCAATACCGTTGATGAATATAAAGCAGAAGCCATTGAAATACTAAAGCAAAAGATATCTTTGATTGATCTTTCCGAAGCAGCGAAACGCTTGGGAGCCCGGTTTTCCAAAAATAAACTGACCATAAAGATTTTTGGTAAGAATTTTAGTGTTGATACCAAGGGCAACATATCATCTGAAATTCATATCAATGCATATATGGTCGTGCCGGTATTGAACTATATCTTGAACGGATCGGGTAAATCTCCGAACGGGAATTGGATCACATTTCGGGAGTTGACTGGCGGGCCTTCCCGATATGCTCATTTTCAACAATGTTGTGAAAAACCGTTAAAGCGGGTTGCCGATACCTATACGGATCTGTTTAAAGATATGCTGGAAATTTTCGATGGAAAGCAAATTGTCAGTCATATTGATTCAGATATTTCAATTGTTTTGTATCCCTTGCCTCTTTTTCCTATAATGGTTTGCTACTGGAAACCGGAAGATGGTCTTGAGTCTAATCTTCACATCTATTTTGATTTTACATCTGATGACAATCTTGACATTGAATCCATCTATACGCTTAATGAAGGTGTTGCTTTGATGTTTAAGAAGATCGCCTTGCGGCATGGTGCTTAATAAACTTTGGCTTAAAAATAGAAATGATATGGATCAGAAACTAAAAGATATAATCGTAAATAAATCGGCTTATGCCAAAAAACGCCAGGCGCTTTCCGATTCAATGGGCCGCTTTGCCTGGAAAAATATGATTGCCGCATATGATCAGGAATTTGAAAACCTGTTTTAAGATAAAAAGTGTTTGTGGACAGGGGGTGTTTGTAAATAACGTTTGGTTCCGTTACAACGATCACCGGGACAACATAATCTATCCAACATGAAAAAGACAGCCGAGACACTTCAAAATCCCATATTAAGCGACTATCGTTTCGATTGCTGAACCGGTTTTAAGGACGTAAGTTTACGTCTTTCGAAGCTCGAGGCAGGTGAGCGCTTTTCCTTTATCTGCTCATACGGACAGGTCGCCCGGATAACCAAGGTCATTGACCACCGAAACGGTCAAATCGATGAACGGCGCCAGGAAGCCGGCGGAATCGTTATGACGGTCAGCAAAAAACCGCTGCCACGGGAAGACCGTCCATAACAGGCCTGAAATGGTCGAACAATTAAGCAAAGGATTTTAAATGGCAACGCCATGGCGGACACTCGACAGCATTGATACCGACGAGGGGCTTCTCGATCTTCGCCAGCGGGGCGAGACGGATTTTCTGATAACCATTCACGGTCGTGTGCTGATGAACGCTTCGGCCAACATGTCCGAGATTGCTTTGGCCCAGCTGGCCTGTGTGTCTTTAAAGACTAAAAAGAAACCCCGGGTGTTGATCGGTGGACTGGGCATGGGGTTTACCCTGAAAGCGGCGCTTGATACGCTTTCCGTTGACGCTCAGGTCGAGGTGGCTGAGTTGAACCCGGTCATCGTCAAATGGTGTCGGGGACCGTTGGCCCATTTAACCGGCGGGGCCGTTGACGACCCGCGGGTTACGGTGGTGATTGATGACGTGGCCGCGCGCATCCGCTGTGTGACAAAAAAGGATATGGAAAATCGTTTTGATGCCATCATTCTGGACCTTTACGAAGGTCCGCGTAGGGGGGGGACGGGCAGAAGATCGTATCTGTACGGCGATAGGGCACTGGCGTTAAGCCATTTGGCCTTGAAGGCGGGCGGGGTGTTTGCGGTTTGGTCCGAAGATCCGGACAAGACCTTTGAAAAACGGTTGAAAGCGGCCCGATTCTCTGTAAGCCTGCAACGCGCCGGTCGGGGCGGGCGCAGCCATGCAGTTTATATCGCTCAAAAACCATCCGGCCCGAAAGCCGGCGGATCGAGAAAAACGGGGCCCGGGTTATAGCGGGCGCTGCCATCGGTGTATATCGTTACCTCGCCGGCTTTGGGGGTGGTGTCTGAAT
>Ga0307929_1002756_pt1 | contig 10892 bp, 7 predicted proteins | sample AceLakmetage1330_FD_203160 | JGI IMG/M metagenome (GOLD analysis project Ga0307929, IMG submission 203160) | Saline water microbial communities from Ace Lake, Antarctica - #1330 | ecosystem: Environmental > Aquatic > Non-marine Saline and Alkaline > Saline | place: Antarctica: Ace Lake...
CACTACATCTGCCTGTTGATAAGGAAACTGCATCCATTAAAAATCCGTTCATTATTCCCGGATTGAAAAAAATGCATGTTGACCCACAACTCAAACCCGAAAATTCATTCGATAATTTTGTTGAAGGGGAGTGTAACCGGCTCGCCAGATCTGCAGGGTACGCAGTTGCAAGTAACCCCGGAGGTACCGCCTTTAATCCGCTTTTTGTTTATGGTGCAAATGGGCTTGGTAAGACACATTTGGCGCAAGCAATCGGCATCGAAGTGAAAAGACACCTCCCAGAGAAAATTGTGCTTTATGTCGATTCATCTCGATTTCAAACCCAATACGCTGAAGCAATACGCAAAAATAATCGGAATGATTTTGTGCATTTTTATCAAATGATTGATGTTCTTATCGTGGATGATGTCCAATACTTTGCAACAAAAACCGGAACTCAGGATGTCTTCTTCCACATTTTTAATCATTTGCATCAATTAGGCAAACAGGTAATTCTTACATCTGATAAATCACCCGTTGAATTACAAGGGTTGGATGAGCGCTTGTTGAGCCGTTTTAAATGGGGACTCTCAGCAGATGTTCAGGAACCTGATTTTAAAACTCGTATCGAAATCCTGAAAAAGAAATCCTATCAGGATGGAATTTCTATTGACGACGAAGTACTGGAGTATATTGCTTCACATATTACATCAAATATTCGGGAACTCGAAGGCGCTTTGATATCAATTCTCGCTCAATCAACGCTTAATCGGAAAGAAATTACACTGGAGCTTGCTAAGCAAATGATTGATAAGCTCGTGAAAAATTCACGACGCGAAATTTCCATTGATTACATTCAAAAGGTCGTCTGTAATTATTTTAATATGAGTGTTGAAAAGCTGATTTCCAAAACCAGAAAACGTGAAGTTGTTCAGGCTAGACAAATTGCAATGTATTTCGCAAAAAGTATGACAAAATCATCCCTCGCATCAATTGGTGCAAATATCGGGGGAAAAGACCATGCTACAGTTTTACATGCCTGCAAAACCGTCAATAATCTTATGGATACAGATAAACGATTTAAATCTTACATTGAAGAAATTGATAAGAAGTTGAAAATGTGAAAAATAGTAAAGAGGCTTCGGTCTCTTTTTTTTTGATAACTTGCGGTTTTACGGTTTTATTATCTTTGCTGTTTAATGAATTGAAAAATTATGATTTGGGTACTATTAACTATCTTGTCAGCAACAGGAATCTTTGTCTTTTTTAAGTTGCTTGATAAATATAAATTGCCAAACTTAAATGGTATTGTTATTAATTATTTGGTTGCCGGATTATTAGGCTTTGCAATCTCTCCAAATCGTTCATTGGTAACAGAAATATTTCAAGCATCATGGGCACCACTGGCAATAATAATTGGGGTCTTATTTATTCTCATGTTTTTTGTCATTGGCTATTCTTCTACCGTAAGTGGAATGTCGCTGACAACACTGGCAAGCAAAATGTCAGTTGTAATCCCCATTCTGTTTTCAATTATTTATTTTGGAGAACCGGTTACTAACATTAAAGTCTTTGGTTTAGTTTTAGCTTTAGTGGGTTTGGTTTTGGCTGTGTATAAAAAACGAAAAGACGGAAAAATCAGCAAACAATTTTGGGTGCCTATCATCCTGTTTATTGGTATGGGATGTGTGGATTCTCTTGTGAAATTTGCCCAAGAAACCCATATCAGTGACGAAATTTCCGGAGTGTTTACAGCACTATTATTCTCTGTTTCATTTTTAGTTGGGGTACTCATTATGTTATCAAAACCAAAAACGTTCAAAGCATTTAAAAACCCACGACTTATCCTTTTGGGTACAGGCTTGGGTATTGTTAATTACGGCTCCATTTATTTCTTAATTAGAGCTCTGAATTCAAAAGTGTTTGATAGTTCCGTTATTTTTGGAATTAATAATATTGGGATCATTGCCTTGTCAGCCTTAATCGGGTATGTCTTTTTCAAGGAGCGATTAACTCGCTTGAACTGGATTGGCCTGATTGTCTGTATTGTGGCAATTGCAGTATTGTATATTACGAAATAATGAGTGATAATAGCGATATATACAAAAGCATAAAAACAAAATCCGATGGTTATTTTAAAGACCGAGGCAGTAAGTTTCATGCCTTTGCGTTCCCTGTAAAAACCGACGAAGAGGTAAAATTTTATCAGGACGAATTACGAAAATCATACCACGATGCCAGACATCATGTTTATGCATTTGTTTTGGGTGCTGATAGGAAAAATTATCGAGCAAGTGATGATGGTGAGCCTGCAAATTCAAGTGGAGCACCCGTTTTGGGACAAATTCGATCCTTTGAATTAACCAATGTGTTGGTTGTGGTTGTGAGATATTTCGGTGGAACCAAACTAGGTGTGCCAGGATTGATTAATGCCTATAAAACAGCTGCTTATGAAGCCTTGAGCTCGGCGAATATTGAAATACATTATCAGATGAGATATTTTAAAATCCGCTTTGATTATCCAATCATGGATCAGGTGAGTCGGTTGATAAATGAGGCAAACCTCGAAGTCGTTAATCGTGATTTTGCCGTGGATTGTAAAATGGAACTTGGAGTTAGATTGCGGGATGCGGATAATATCATTCAGCGATTTGATGATGCACACGAAATTGATTTGACTGTCTTATGAAAAAACGATTTGCACGATTTGTACTTAAATTATTTGGATGGCAGATATCTCATCAATATCCTGATATGAAAAAATCAGTCTGTATTATGGCACCGCATACCAGTATGTGGGATTTTGTGTGGGGGAAATTATTTTTCTTGACACAAGAAATTAAGCCGAGAATACTCATGAAATCAGAAATGTTTACCTGGTATTTAGGCCCTTTAATGAAAGCGTTGGGCGGTGTGCCGGTATATAGAAATCATCCCATAGGGCTTGTTGGACAAATGCTGAAATATTTTGAAGAAGCAAATGAGTTTACACTTGTAATTACGCCTGAAGCAACTCGTAAACCGGTTGAAAAGTGGAAGACCGGGGCGTTGCGTATTGCAAAAAAAGCAAATGTCCCCTTAGTGCTCGGGAAAATGGATTATAAGACGAAAACAATGGGTTTAGCAAACGTATATGAAACCATCCCAAATGATTCTAATTTCATCAATACCATAAAAAAAGATTTTGTGGGCGTTATTGCAAAGTACCCAGAAAAATTTAATCCTGATTATGAGCAATAAACTAAATGTACGATTGTTTCAAGCCGATTTAAAATGGCAGGCTGCGAATGAGAATATACAAAAGTTGGTCGATATGGCTGATGAACTTTCAGGCGTTGATTTATTAATTTGCCCCGAAATGTTTACGAGTGGATTCACTATGGCTGTGCAAAATGTTGCCCAAGTCTGGCCGGGAGAATCTGTTAATGCATTGCAGCAACTTGCCGATAAGTCGGATACTGCAATTATTTGCTCTTTGGGTATCCGTGACCGAGAAAAATATTATAATCGGTTGGTGTTTTTTAAACCAAATGCCAATCCTGATTATTACGACAAGCGGCATCTGTTTACAATGGGAGAGGAGCATCACTATTATTCTGCAGGGACCAAGCAATTGGTTTTGGAGTACAAAAATTGGAACATCATGCCTTTAATTTGCTACGATTTACGATTTCCGGTTTGGAGTCGAAATACCCATGATTATGATTTGTTAATCTACGTTGCAAATTGGCCAGATTCCCGTCGCGATGTTTGGCAAACCTTACTGAAAGCACGTGCATTGGAAAATCAGTGTTTTGTTGCCGGAGTGAATCGGGTTTGTAAAGATGGTATGGGGCTTAATTATGCCGGTGATAGTGTGCTGATCGATGCCAAAGGACATAATGTTGCATCCTGTGTTGATTATCACGAAACAAGTTGCGATGTCCAAATTGATAAATCAGAACTTGCAGCCTTTCGTGAAAAATTTCCTGTGTTGAAAGACGGGGATTCGTTTACCATCCTTCCGTAAAACTTTAACCTGCATTATTCATGCCATTCCCTTTGTGCAGATTTAAATCATCTAAACCCGCAGTCATATTTTTATATTTCAAGGGTTTTACCTGCATTATTCATGGAATTCCATGAATAATGCAGGTAAGGTAGTGCCTGTACGAAAACCTCCCTCTATGATAAGAAAACGTCAAATATAAGGTGCTATATTGATCCGTCAGCCGACGCAGAAATACTTTCGAAGTTTCTGTAAATAAGGAGTCCGCCGGCTGGCGGATCGACTGTTTCAGAAACGAGAATAACGTAATATTTGGCGTTTTCTTGCAGCCACTAGGTAAGATAGTCATTAAGCTTATCAAACAATACTTTTGATTCAATAGGTTTTGGGATGTAATCATCAAATCCATAACTCATCAATTTACGTTTGTCTTCTGCCATGACAAAAGCAGTTTGGGCAATGATTGGTATGTTGCTGTTTATTTTGCGAATTTCATACATTGCTTCTACACCATTGACATTTGGCATTTTTATATCCATAAGGATTAAATCGATATCATCATGAGATTTTACGTATTCAATGGCTTGCTTCCCATCTTTGGCATGTCCAATTTTGGCGCAAATGTCTTTTAAATAAATTTTTAACAATAGAAAGTTATTGTCCTCATCTTCAGCAATGAGTATATGCTTTTTACTTTTGAGATTTAAGCGTTTTGTTTTACGTTTATTGTTTGTTTTGTCAATATATGTGGTTTCGCACGGAGGCAAAGAAATATAGAATGTACTTCCATGATTTTTTTTCGATTCCAGCTTTAATTCCCCGCCCAAGAGTTGTATGAGTTGTTTGGATATCGATAATCCCAACCCCGTGCCGCTGTATTTTCTGGTTTGACTGGTTTCAATTTGGCGAAACCGCTCAAAAATTAGGTTTTGGTAATCTTCGGGAATCCCAATGCCTGAATCTTGAACGAAAATGAAAAGTTCCTCTTCTCTTGCTGCAAACCCAAATCTTATTCGGCCTGAGCTTGTGAATTTTATTGCATTTTCTAGTAAATTGTGAATAACCTGAAAAAGCCTTGTGTGATCTGTGTTCACATAGCAGGCTTTATCCGCTGTAAATTCGGCAATTAATTCCAGCCCTTTATTCGTACATATTCTGTTAAACAATTCATAAGTGTGATTAAATCCGATACGCAAATCTTTTGTGCGTTTTTGTATGCTTACCTGATTTGTCTCAATTTTGGATAAATCCAGAATGTCATTCACAATTCGCAAGAGCTGTTTTCCACTATTGATAACAATTTTGGCATAATGTGCCTTATCTTCATCCGTTGATTCATCGTCCTCAAATAATTCTGAAAACCCAATGATGCCATTCATCGGAGTTCTGATTTCATGACTCATATTTGTTAAAAACGCAGTTTTTAGTTTGTCGCTTTCCTGTGCTTTGTTTTTTGCGTCTTCAAGTGCTTTTTGTTCCGATAAAAGTTGCTTGTTTTTGTTCCTTAATTCGTTAAAATAATTGTCCAGATGATTCGTTCCAATAAGTGATAAAATTCCGGTGGCTGACAGGAAGAAATTATTTCCGATATACCATCCGTATTCAATGGAATTCGTATCGTATGCTAAAATGTTTTGTTTAAAAAGCGCAATAACGTTATATAGTATAAGTATCGAAATGAAATAAAATGTTGATTCTGCAAAATTAAAGCGAAAAATAAAACCTGACCATAACATGACGAGTATCAGCCCTGCGTAATATGACAAAAAGGCGCCTTCATTAGGTTTTGCGATGTAAATCATAGCAAGAATACCGATTTCTCCAATGAATAAAAGCGTTTTAAGCAATGGCTTGGCAAATCTTAAAAATAGGTTCGTATAAGATAAGGCAAAAACTAACAGGATGGAGGGTATGACAAACCCAAATCGGATTACCCAAATCGTTTTAAACTGGCTGGGTATCACGAAAGGATCAATAATGCCAAATAGACCGTATATTAATAGCCCGGCAATAATGCCAGCACGTGCCATCTTAGTCGTAAGACGACCGTTCTCCCCTATGTATGTTTGGTCTACCTTAAAACGCATTATAAACCTGGCTTTTCTAAGGTAAAGATAATAAATTTAATGAAAATCCTTTTGTCTTTATTTCTCAATTAAACTTTTAAGCAAAAACAATTTTCAAAACTATCTGTTAATTAAAAAAAGTACATTAAATTTATAGAAGGCCCCTTATGCTACAATATTTTTTCAAATTTCTGATTTCGATTCTGTTTATCGGATGAAGATTTGTCTTATCAGGATATTTCATTTTATGAAGTTGGTGCCGAGAGACAAATGCAAAGCCGCGCTGTGCCAGGTGTCGCACAGGCTGCTCCCAATTTCGTTAGTTATGTTGCTGCTCCTGTCAACGGAATTATAAGTTCAATGTATGTCAATGAGGGACAGACCGTGAAAAAAGGTCAGGTATTGATGGAAATTGAAAGCCTGGAATACGGACAATTACTGTCAGATTTTTTGCAAGGAAATTCGAATCTGAAATATCAGAAAAGTCGGATGGATAGAAATGAAGACCTTGCAGAAAAAGGAATTACGAGCCAAGCAGAGATGGAAGCCATTCGTGCAGAATATCAACTGGCAAAGTCAAATTCCATTGCTGTCCGTGCCAGATTGATGACTCTTGGTTTGTCTGAGCAGGAAATTGTAGCATTGAAAGAGGTTGAGCGTCTTGAACCCCATTTATTAATTCGTGCCCGGATTGATGGTGTGGTTGACCAACATTTTATTGTGTTGGGGATGCCGGTTAAAGCCTATGATAACCTAGCAATAATTATTAACACTAAGCATTTGCTTGTTAAAGCTTTTTTATCACCCGAAGATTTAAACTATATTTCTGTGGGTGATTCTGTTAATATTACTCGTCAAAGTGATAATCAATCGGGAATAAAATCCGTCATCGCTTCAATCAATCCCGCACTTGATCGTGATTCCAAAGCCATTATTGCCAATGTGCTTATCCAAACAGATGGTAATTGGCCACTGCCGGGAGAAAATCTGAGAGTGACGTTGAAGTCTAAAGTGCCTGAACACGTGCTTGCCGTGCCGACCTCTGCCATAAGCTGGTTGGGCGAAGATGCCGTCGTTTATGTAAATGCTTCTGATAATCGGTTGGAGGTGCGTACTGTTCAAATATTAAGTTCGGATGAAAATTTCAGTTTTATTGAAAAAGGATTGATTGCCGGAGAAAAAGTGGCAACAAATGAAATTTTTACCTTGAAATCTTTGGTTCGTTTTAATGAATTTGCTGAATAATTAATGTCTGTCCGCATTGTCTGATTTCAATGTGCTTAATGTAGCGTTTTGAAATTTAGTGATTTGAGCTGGGCACGGATTTTTATCAATAAACATAAATTATGCTTAAAAAAATTATAGAATTTTCCGTAAAACAAAAATACATTGCGCTGGCTTTGGTTTTATTAATGGCCGTTACCGGATTTTTTGCATTGAGAAACATACCGATTAATTCACTTCCCGATGTGACTCCCGTGCAGGTGCTTGTCATCACAAAGGCAGGGAGATATTCCCCTTTTGATGTTGAAAAATTGGTCAGTTATCCCATAGAGAATGCCATGAACGGCTTGCCCGATGTTAAAGCGGTACGTTCCATTTCGCAATTTGGATTATCAGCCGTTACCATTGAGTTTGATGAAAAATCAGACATTTATTTTGTTCGACAATTAGTGTCTCAACGGTTGCAGTCTATTGTTGATGAGTTGCCCGAAGGTGTTTCTGCGCCACAGCTTGGCCCGGTCTCTACTGCACTTGGCGAAATTTTTCAGTATCAGGTTGTCGGCCCTTCCTATAGTCTTACTGAACTTCGAAGCATACAGGATTGGTTAATTGCACCTCAATTGAAAACAATAAAAGGGGTAACTGAAATCAATTCTTTTGGTGGTTTTGTGAAACAAGTAGAGGTTGAAGTGTTGCCGGGAAAACTCAGACAATATAATATTGGTTTGAGTGAAGTGTTTGATGCAATTTCCAATAATAATGCCGTTTCCGGTGGAAATTATCTGACATTTAATCGTGAACAATACATTATCCGCGGAACAGGTATGATTGAATCCATTCCGGATATTGAGCAAATTATTGTGAAAAATATCGAGGGAAATCCCGTTTATGTTCGCAATATAGCAAATGTTAAACAGGGCAAACAAATTCGACAAGGAGCCGTTACCCGCGATGGAAAAGGAGAGGTGGTGACAGGAATTGTTATGATGTTACGCGGAGAAAACGGACGAAAAGTGATTCAGGAAATTGAAACGAAAATTGATGATGTCAATGAGGCCTTGCCCAATGGTGTGCAAATTGAAAAATTTTATGACCAAAGTGAACTCATTTCCCGCACAACAAATACGTTAACCAAAAACCTGATTGAAGGTGGATTGCTCGTGATTCTTATTCTTCTCTTATTATTGGGAGACTTTCGAGGGGCAATTATTGTTGCGCTTGTTATTCCGCTTTCTATGCTATTTGCGTTTATTGGGATGAAAGAACTTGGCCTGGCAGCTAATTTGATGAGCTTGGGAGCTATTGATTTTGGTATGATTGTGGACGGGTCGGTTGTGATGATAGAAAATATCATCCATCGGCGACAAAAATCTGACGGAAAAGGCGGAAATGAACTCATTATGGATACCGCCAAAGAAGTTGCTCGACCAATATTTTTTGGAGTGCTAATTATTCTTGTCGTTTATATTCCGGTTATGACTTTTAGTGGTATGGAAGGAATTTTATATCGCCCGATGGCAATTACCGTCGGACTCGCTGTGTTTGGATCATTATTGCTGGCTTTGGTTTTTATTCCTGCAATGATGAGTATTCGTATCAGCCGAAAAAAAACTAAAAAACCGAAACCTGAAAATTGGTTAATTCGCCGATTGAGGCCCGCTTATGAAAAAGCACTAAGCGTGACTTTGGAACATAAATGGAGAACTGTCGGAATTGCCGGAGCAGTATTTTTGTTGAGCATGTTTTTGATGACACGAATGGGGACGGAATTTTTGCCGGAGCTTGATGAAGGTTCAATTTTGGTAGAAGAAGTTCGTATGCCAAGTGTAACGCTTGAGGAAAGTGTTGAAAAAGCAAATGAATTGGCGGCACGGCTAATGGCAAATATCCCTGAAATTAAAACCGTTGTTCCGAAAACCGGTCGTTCTGATTTAGCAAATGATTGGATGGGAGTTCATCAAACGGATGTATGGATTTTGCTCAAGCCAGAAAAATCATGGCGTGATGGAATGAAAAAAGCGGATATTGAACGGGAAATTCAGCCCTATCTGGAAAATGAGCCCGGATTGTCTTATAATTTTACTCAGCCTATCGCTATGCGTGTAGATGAGTTAACCAGTGGCGTTAAATCGGATTTGGCAGTAGTAATTTATGGTGAAGATTTGGATAGTTTATCTGCTATCAGTAAGCGAATTGCTGCGAAACTCCCGGAACTGAAAGGCACAGAAAACTTTTTTGTTGACCAGCCAGTCGGACAACCATATTTTACAATAGAGGCAGACCGAGAAGCTTTGGCAGCATACGGGCTTAACGTCCAAGACGTTCAGCATGTGATTGAGGCCGGTATTGGTGGGAAAGCGGTTAGTTCGATTTTTGAGGGACAACGCCGTTTTGATATTCAAGTAAGATATCCTGAGAATTTACGCTCAAGTTTTGCAAGCATTCGCGATATCCCCGTTCACTTACCTGACGGGAAGGGGTTTGTGCCATTGTCTGCTGTCTCAAAAATTTCTGCACAAGAAGGACCACGTGAAATTCAGCGTGAAAACGGATGGAGACGCCTAATTGTCGGTATCAATATTCAAAATATTGATATGGGAACTTATGTGGCAGAATTGCAGCAAGTAATTAAAAATGATGTTAATGTTCCTTCCGGATATTTTTTGAATTACGGCGGTGCATTTGAAAATCAGCAACGGGCAATGAATCATATGTTGCTTATTGTTCCACTTGTCTTATTTCTAATTATCGGGCTGTTGTATCTCAACTTTAATAAGCTGAGTTACGCCTTTTTGGTTTTCTTGAACTTACCTTTAGCACTGAGCGGTGGTGTATTTCTACTTTTTATTCGTGATATGTATTTGTCGATTTCTGCAAGCATTGGGTTTATTGCACTTTTTGGTGTGGCTGTCCTTAACGGGATAGTCCTAGTGTCTCATTTGAACGAAATACGAAAATCTAAAACCAATCAAAGTTTGAAAGCATCAGTAATTGCTGGAGCATCTGACCGATTACGCCCCGTTCTGATGACAGCCTTGGTGGCATCGCTGGGTTTTGTCCCGATGGCGTTTAACACCGGGCCCGGTTCAGAAGTGCAATCTCCGTTGGCAACTGTTGTAATCGGTGGGTTAATAACATCGACTTTGTTGACTCTGTTTGTCTTACCGACTATTTATCATTGGATGGAGAGTCGTAGTGCGAAAAAATCGGCCGATTAAAATTGAATCGATATGTAGGCGTTTGCCCCGAGCAGTAGCATGTGTTGTTGGTAAAACTCTTGTGGGATTGGTAGCATTGCTGTAACATGTACCATCGGTTCAAGTCCAATGTCAAGCCGATTGTTGGGCATGTAATGAAAAACGGTGCTACTAAAGAATCCTAAGCCATTTTGATTGTAAAAATCAGTACGTGCAACCGCAATTCCTATAGACATTCCCATTTTTAATGCAAACCAATTTGTGAAATTTCGTTGCAGAAAGACTGGTAAATAAACAAACTCGGATGTTTGCTTGTGGTTCAGGTTAAGCTCAGTTGCCCGCATACTGTTTTTGGTTACATATTTAAACGTCTGATTTGTTGTTGTTAAATAACTTAATCCAAAACCAAGTGCTAATTTATCATCCATAGGATAGGAG
>Ga0307929_1002757_pt1 | contig 10891 bp, 10 predicted proteins | sample AceLakmetage1330_FD_203160 | JGI IMG/M metagenome (GOLD analysis project Ga0307929, IMG submission 203160) | Saline water microbial communities from Ace Lake, Antarctica - #1330 | ecosystem: Environmental > Aquatic > Non-marine Saline and Alkaline > Saline | place: Antarctica: Ace Lake...
AATATTCGAAGCGTCTCGCATCATCCCGGGCAGAATTAAGCAACCATGCCTTAACATCAAGAGCTTCTTCATGCATTCCAGACTTTTCATAGAAGTCTTCCCGGATATGATCAAAAGAGGAAAGAAAAACAAGTTCGCAAGTCTTGCACTGGTAAATTTTAATATCCTTGGCATCACGGACACACCCTTGCCTTTGGATAATTTCTGAATTACCGCATAAATAACAGTTGGTGTTCTCATTCACAATCACACTCCTTCACATTGAGAATCCAGAATAATGCTATCAGCTACCAGCATGTCCGGCCTCCGTCTACCACCAGATTAGCACCAGTCATATATGCAGAGGCGTCCGATACAAGGAAAAGAACAGCTGCCTTATATTCATCCTGATTGGCCATTCGACCCATGGGTATCAAATTGGTTAAGCGATCAACAAATTTATCAGGTTGATCCATGTATATCCCCCCTGGAGAAATAGAGTTAACCCTTATATTTTTGTCAGCCCAATATGTTGCCAGATACTTTGTCAGCCCGATGATGCCATGCTTGACAACTGAATATGTCACAGGCTTCACCGGTTGTTCGTTATCCTCCAAGCCTTCCTTTCTGTATATTCGCTGATCCGGGGCAATCACTCCCAAGTCCGAGGCCATATTCAGGATGACCCCACCCTGACTTTCAGCCATATGGGTACCAATTACCCTGCTGCAAAGAAAGGCTCCTGTGAGACCAACTTCCAGATCGTTATGCCAGTCCTGCAATGGAAAATTTTCCAGACGATTTCGGCCCAGGCTCTCGTCAGGCCCTACCTTTGGGTCATTGGCCGCGTTATTAATTAATATATCAACCCTGTTAAACCGGCTGAGCACCTCGTCCAGACCGGCCTGGACTGTATCAGGATCGGTAATGTCAACCCCCATTCCTTGGCAATCGACCGAGTATGTATTGCGAATTTCCTCCGCCTTTTCCAGTACAATATCGAGTTTGATGTCCCAGAGGACAGCGATTCCGCCGGCCTCGGCAACCGCCTCGGCATGTTTTATACCCAGGAGGCCGCCGCCGCCGGTTATGACGGCAATCCTTCCCTTGAGGTCAAATCTATCAAGAATGTCCATTTCCCTTTTTCCAAATATTCTAGTGATTATCTCTTAAAGAGATATAAATGACTATCTTTTTGCCAATATTGAAAGAAACTCATAATCCACAAAAGCCCCACGCCAATCACTTACCTTCTGGATACAGGTCTCTGCTTTCAAGCGTAATAGATCCGCCTCAAGCATTGGTGGTGACAGGTGGCTATCAGGATATCAGATATCCTCCATCCTCCACTTCAAAGCCGAACTCTCTCACATATTTACGAGAGGTTAACGGGCTGTCCTCTTGAATCGAATATTTCCTATTGATACTCTTCTTTTCAGATAGCTATGATCAGAGAGAGCAAACATGTCCGGATCCAAATCATTTTGAATAGCCAATTCCCGGGAACGTTTAACTCCTGAGTCACTGCCATCAAAGGCGGCTACTTGATAGCCCTTGAGAGACTGGAGACAGGAGTTGTAACCAACACCAAATCCCATATCGAGGACCCTTGAATTCGGAAATAAATTCCTGGATATTAAATCCAGAACGATAACAGCGCGGAAAATGCAATTAATATTTTCCTTAGGAACAACATGGGAATGGTCATTGGCCTTTTTTACTAGATCGCCCAGAACATCCGGCCAGTTTTCCCAAAAAGCCTTGCTTTAAGAATGTAATAATTCTTTTTTCCTAGTATCCAGGTCGATCATCAGTTCACGAACTCTTTCTCAATAATTAAAAACTAAAACAGACAGGTGATAGATAATAGGAGAACACGCAATTATCTATCCTGTAAGCTCTTCAAAGCACTCTTCATACACCCTGAGTCCTTCTACCAAGGCGTCATCCGGTATAACAAGGGGCGGTCCGAGTTTGATGGTCCCCCTACCGGTACATATTGAAAAGACCCCCTTCTCCATTGCCCGCTCGGCAATGCAGTTGGTGAGGTTATAATCAAGTTCGTTCGACCCCTCATGGGTAACAAAGATACCGAACAACAATCCCTTGCCGAGTATGCGGCCTATCCTGCCCGGGAAACGTTCTTTCCACCGTTCCAGTTCGACAAGCATGATAGATTCCTTGCGTTTGGCTTCTGCCACCAGATCACCTTTCTCAAAGGCCTCAAGGTTGCCCAGACCAGCTGCACAGGACAGGGGATGACCTCCGTGGGTGCTGGTATAAGAGGGATCCAGCTCAATCAAATCAGCCGGTCCCAAAACCGCCGACAACGGCAAACTGGAAGACATTGCCTTCCCGCAGATTACAAGATCGGGCTCCACATTGTAATATTCGTAGGCAAAAAATTTACCAGTCCGACCAAAACCAGCCTGAATCTCATCGAATACAAGAAGGACTTTATTTTCTTTTGACCATCTACGCATTGCTTGGATATAGTCGACAGGATAGAAAATTGCCCCCCAGCCCTGAAAGGTCTCGACAAAAAAGGCCGCTATCTCTTTCAGGTTAACACCCGTCTGCTCAAGGCCCTCAATGTGCTCAAAAAAAAGTTCCTCGCCGGTTTTTCCTGTCTCCTCCAACAACCAAGGGAAAGGAAAAGGCATCTGGGCCATATTCGGATCCAGGTAACCGATCCATGTCTTGCCTTCATTCTGGCCTCCCGCCATCTGAGACCCCATGGTCTTACCGTGAAAATTGCCCTGCCCGCCAACAATAACCGTTTTGCGGGGGCTAAATTGCATACCATAGACCCGGGAAAGCTTAATGGCCCGTTCTGCCGCCTCGGTGCCGGCACTGAACAGGGATGCCTTTTCCAGGTAGGAGGGGGTCATATGAATGAGCTTTTCCAGAAAGGCTGCCCGGATCGGCGTTGGATATGAATATGCATGGAGCAGAGGCTTTTCAAGCTGCTCCTGCACCCGCTGGATCACCTGCTTATTCCCATGACCTGCATTTGCAACAAAGATGGTTGAGGTAAAATCGATCCAGGTATTGCCCCAAGAGTCGTGAATCTGATACCCTTCGGCATGATCCCAAATTACTGGAAGCTGGTCCATGACATTGGAGGACTCATATTTCTTGATTTTCTCCAGTAACGGCAGTGACTCTGGAACCGGAATATTTGTAATGATACGACGGTGATCGGTATTGACCTCCGCGACAGCTCGAGGGACTAGGTTGAATGTGAATGTTGTCATAATGACCTCAGAATACTTGTTGAGTTTGACATTTTATGCTTGCTCATGGATTGACGAGATACAACGGCTCAGACTGTAGTCGCTTCACCGTCAGATCAATGACGGGCCTGAGGGGAAACATCACTAGGGTACATGATCTGAATGGTACTTCCTGCAGCAAATCTTTTTTCCTGAGATCCGGTAGCAGCTTGTCAAAAAATTCCGACGTATCTGGATATCGCTCGAGCCGAACAAATCTATTCTCTCTACCAACCTTCCCAGACAATACCCTCACTGAGGAATTACATAGGTAGGGTACGTCGGCAATGAATTCAGCAAGATGCACTGCCGTGCAGGACGTCAAAGTAACTCCAATCAGCAGCACATATCCATCCTCCCCATAAAGCCTTCCTGTTGGACTAGCAAGGCCTTCTGGTTCATGTAACTCATGAATTTCCGTAAAATACGCGGCGCGGCCACCTCTAGCTGCCACTGAATTCAAGGGATGTACCGAACGATAGACATCGGGATAATCAAGAAAAGTCTGTGCTATAATGCCTCGATTCCGAACCGGCGTTGTTTTGGGATCAAAGAGGCGCAGGGTGTTTCTTATTGTTTCTACATATTCCGCCGGGACAGCTGGATGCCTCCAATCAGCGGGATCCGTCAACTGACCGGTATGGGCTGGCATAATTATTGTGCCCTTCTCTCCGACCCCGTCTAGTAGGGAATCAATTACATCCAGGGCGCCATTAACCACATAACCAAGGCCCCGCATGGATGAATGAACCATAATATCCATAGCTGATCGGAGACCGACCTTACCAAACACTTCTCTCAGATCCTCTCGTGTAGTTATAGAATCAAAATTCATTTTTCCCTTAGAAGAAAGCCATGCAATTCGACAAAAAACCTATTGATAGTGATATGTTCGACCTTTTCTATTCCGCAGCATGAAAACCACTAAAGTGTTCAAGAAGGTATTCGTAAACAGTATGCTGACCACTCTGCAGGAAATAATTCAGCTTCTTGAAATCAGACTCCACATCCACCTCCCCAGTGTCCGGAGTTTTGAAGGCTAGCATGCGCGGACCGTAACAAGAATTGTAATGCTTCGAGGTCTGGGTCTTGACGATATCAACATAGCCGTTGCCAAAATAGGCGGGTGGGAACGCCTGCCTGGGCAGAGCAAAATACTCCGGTCTGGGATCCATGGGACAGAGGCCGTGTAGATAGCCATCGTTCATGCCGAACATCTTGCCCGGGGACTCGGGAATTTCATGAACCGAGACCAAGCTGGTCGCCTCGGGGTGCGAGAGAATGTTTTCCACGGCTCCGTTGAGAAAGTCCGGATCCCGGAGAGGAGTTGTAGGTCTAATCTGCATCCAGTACTCGGGAGCATACTGCTCATTCTCCTCAAACCAGTCGATGGCATGCTGGATGACCTCCATGTCGGTTGAATCATCCTGGGCAAATTCAGCCGGTCGCATGAACGGAACGTCAGCTCCAAACTTTCTTGCCACCGCTGCAATCTCCTCATCATCAGTGGAGACAATGGTCCGTTCGATAAGCTTTGCCAGTTTGCAGGCAATTATGGAGTAGGCTATTAGAGGAAAACCGCCCAAACTGCGGATATTCTTCTTTGGAACCCCTTTTGACCCTCCCCGAGCCTGGATCAATGCAACAATATTAGGTTTTGCCATGACTGTTATTCCATTAGAAATATTAATTTGAAACCATGTCCCTTTCGCGCAGCCCTTTGAATACCGGGGCCATGGACTTGCAGGTCAGGAATTCTTGAATATCCCTGCCGCTTGTGACCGCCTCCTTAATAACCGCGCAGGACTTGTCAAAAGCTTGAACCAGACAGTCAAGATCATCTTTGGAATGGGAATATGACAACATGAGGTGTCCGGCAAAACAGAGAATTCCGTTTTTGAACATCTCCTGCTGATAAAGAGTAGCAAGAACGTTGCTCTGTTTGCCGCTCTCATCATGGGTATTGACCATCATCCGAACCGGATAGCCGGCCAAGGAAACATTATTGTTCATATCGTGTTTTTCAATTACCTCGATAAAATTCTTCTCCAGATATTCCCCTGTCTCCCAAAGCTTTGCTATCACATCATTCTCTTTATAAAAGTCAATATTCGCTGAGGCAGCAGCCAGGGTCAGGGTTTCGGGAGCATAAGTATTTGACAGAAACACCCGGTCAAAATGCTTCATATATTCTGCCTTGCCGGCAATAACAGCCAGGGGCATGCCGTTGGCGATCCCCTTGCCAAAAGTTGCGATATCAGGAGTGACATTAAAGAACTCTTGTGCCCCCCCCATGCTGAAACGAAACCCAGTAAGCACCTCATCAAAAATCATCAATGCACCCTGTTCGTGGACTAATTCTTTCACCTTGGCCAGGAAATCATCTTTCGGCTTCTCTCCAATAACGGGCTCCATGATAACCGCTGCGACCTGTCCTTTATGCTCCTCGAACATTCTCCGCAGCCCCTCAATATCATTGTACTTGAACGGTTTTGTCAAGTCCCGAACACATTGCGGCACTCCGGCATTTTTATCTGTAGACCCTATGTACCAGTCCTGAAAACCGTGATAACCGTAACAGAAAATCATGTCCCGATTGGTCACCGCTCTGGCGAGCCTTACCGCAGCGGCACAGACATCGCTACCGTTCTTTGAAAACTTGACCATTTCCGCACAAGGTATACAGGCGATTAGTTTTTCAGCCACCTCAATTTCAAGAGGATGCAGCATACTGAAGAGAATTCCCTCATCAAGCTGTTTCCTTATGGCATCATTGATAGGTTTAAGGTTATGACCAAGGGTTGTAGGGCCACAGGACATCACCATATCGATGTACTCATTGCCGTCAACATCCCAGACATGCGCCCCCTGCTGTCGACGCAAATATTTCGGTGCGGCTCCATCGGGGAACACACCAGGTGCCCGACTAAAAGTTTGTGTTCCTGTCGGAATTATGCGCAAAGCTTTTTCCCACAATTCATTGCTTTTTTTAATCCCATTTTTTAATCCCAAATGCGTATTTTCGTACATTATCTAACCTTTTTTTAAGTATATATATTGGTGTAATATAAAACAGAATAACTAATTGATACGATAACTATTCTAGCCATCAGATACGTGGTCATTTAACCAACCAAGCAACATATCACGATAAAAACACAAGCTACCTGCATGGTCATTGTTCGTTGCCCTTGCAGTCTGCAAAATAAAATTTCCGCAGTAACCATTTTCCAGTAGAAGATGCACAACAGCTGGGATATTTGCACTCCCTTTTCCAAGAGGAACGGTTGAACCTCCAAGTATCCTGTCTTTCACATGTACATTAACTATCCTGCCACCATAGGCTGAAATTTCATCCTGCGGCAAGTAACCAAAGGCCGCACTATTGCCAATATCATAAGTAATGCCAAAATATCTAGAATCCAGTCGACTAATAAATCGAGCTAATTTATGCGGTGTAAAATCTGACTCAAAACTTATAACCACACCCGTTTTTTCAAGGACAGAAAAAATGTGTTCCATCCCCTGTAACAGATCTTCCTCCTGACGTTTATTCTCCAACCTACCGTTGTCAACTAAAGGAATTAAAATTAATTTTATGCCCAATCGTGCACAAGCTAGAACAATATCCTCTAAATCATTCAACAAATGTGCTCGCTCGTGACCAGCAACTTTATAAAAAGGAGACTGCATAAAACAATCACCAGTCAGTGAAGGGACAGTCACTCCATGATCGTCTATCAACTGTTTAATTTCTTTAAACCCGGCATCAGTCATCAAGGGATTTCTGGCCAAGTGTTCCTGATCTAATGTCCATTCCATCAAACCAAAACCGTACCGAGAAGCCAAAACAAATTCCTCTTGCCAATGCATCCATGGAAAAGCCTGGATTTTCCCATTAACCAGTGAAGTGAATCTTCCCTGCATAAAACCTATTTTATTAGCAAAAGACATATCAAAGATTGAAGGGAATCATGTCAACATAATCTCAATTATTATTTTTCTTCCCACTAAAAAAAGAGGGGGGGGGGAAGAGTCTCCAAGTTTCACCTCATCAATCACTGATTTGAATCAAATGATATGTGTGCCCTTAGTTTGTCGGCAATAGAAACTTCTTTTTCGTGAACGCCAATTTCCCCATTACCCATAGCAGTTTCTATTTTCCTCACTCCCCCTATTAACTGTAAAAAACCGGATGGTTCAACTGATGCTGCCTGATCTGAACCATACATAGCCCTGTTAAGTGTAATATGTCTTTCAATTGATGACGCACCTAAAGCTACCGCAGCGTAAGTCACGGCCAACCCAACTTCATGTCCACTATAGCCAACATTACATTGATATCTCTCCCGTAAAGTCTTAATACAGTTCAAATTAGCATCACTATCTTCCATCGGATAGGTAGAGACACAGTGCATTAGTTCAAAAGAGCAATCTGCCTGCTTAAAAACTTCAACTACTCGGTCTATTTCTTCCACAGTGGCCATACCAGTTGAAATAAAAGTATGTTTTTTTTCAGACGCTACTTCTTGAACAAGAGCATCATACACAATCATCGCTGATGCCACTTTATTGTATTTAAGATCAAACTGACGCATAAATTTTTGACTATCAATATCCCAGGCTGAGGCAAACCACTCAATTTTTTTTTCCTTACAATAAAGATCAATTTCACGATACTCATTAAGAGTAAACTCTAGGCCTTCTTTCTGTGCACGTTGAGTGCTTCCCCAAGGACTTTCACGCGGAACAGCCAAAAAATCTTTATCATAAACTATATCAATAGTTCTCTTCTGAAACTTAACGGCATCAGCCCCAGCCAACTTTGCAACATCAATTAGTTTTTTGGTAATCTCTATGTCACCGTTATGATTAATTCCAATCTCAGCTATAACAAATATACTCATTTTTTCTCCTATTATGCAAACCCTTAACTTTACTTATTTCTCAAGTAATAGGGACTCATTAAAAAAATATTCATCTTCTTTGTCAATACAAATTTATTGTCGTTACAACTATCTATGGTTAACTGGCTCAATCGCCTCTCTACAGAATTTTTGCTACAACAATCTTTTAATCCTTAATATCATTAACATGACTGCAACAATGCTCACCCCACGTCTTGATCTAAAACAAAGAAAACTAACTTTCAAAAAACGCTTGAACATGTATAACATAGTAAATTTAACATTTCGCCTATATTATAAAACCACTTTAAACAGCCATACTTATTATCAAACTATCCCTTAATTAATCCCCAGCCAACTAAAAAGAAATACAACTAGACATACAGAGTATCAAGCTTCCATTAGTATCCAGTACATCACAATAAACAGGATTAATTTCAAATGGTCTTGTCGCCTATATTAACTACCCTTAAATAAGAGCATCCCAAGTCCAAAGACAAAACTCAAAATTTTATTTGAAAATAGAAAAGTCTTATCATAACAGGCGAGAAGTGATTTCTATACATTTCTGCAGTATTTTGCTTGAGCTGATACTCGACAACGAACAATAGAACATGCTATTCTCCACCTGAAGACAGAGCAATAATATTCAAAAACGACTAACCTTAAGCTATAAAAAACATCAAGATAATGTTCTGCCCACCTCAATAAATCATAATTTTTTCAGAAAATTCCTTAATAACACCATCGCCGCCCTTAACTGAAGTAACAGCCTTAGCAATCGCTAGAACATCGGGATGTCCATCAGCCGGGGAAATAGGATACCCCACGGCCCCCATAACAGGTAAATCGTTCAAATCATTGCCAATAAACACAGTACGCTCAAGAGAATAACAATTTTCTCGACAATACTCTATCAAAGTTTCTCTCTTATTTTTACAAGACGAAATAACTTCAAGCCTTAGCTTTGCAGCCCTAGCTCGAACAACTGGATTAGTCTCCGTACTTAATATCAGTTGTGGAATTTCTGCAGACCTGATCCTATTAACTCCTAGGCCATCTGCACGACTCACCATAACTGCCTCGGTACCATCCTGAAAGACAAATGCACGATTGTCTGTCATAACCCCATCAAAATCATAAACTATCAAATCCACATCTTCTTTCTTTATTCGAGTGATTATCAAAATTCGATTCCCCTAACTATGAATAAAATTTTATCGCTAATTCATTATCAGTTTTTTTTGACGATTATTTCTAGAAAGTACTCCACTATTATAATACCTTTTATTCTACGACCTATAGTATTCTTTATTTGAGAAAACGCTCCCTCAATATTTAACAAAAAACTCCTTTTAACATTAAAAGACAATTATATTTTTCATTTTAAAACCACCAATACCAGATAACTTTAAAAGTCGATGTGATATCACCTTAACTTAACAGTTTCCAGCACAATATCATTTATATCAAGATGTTTTTTTACCTATAATATTAAGACTTCCAACTGTACTTGCTCTTACCCAAAACTGATTCTCGATTTGCGAAAATCAAAGCGTTGTGAATCTTTTATAACCGACAAGCCTTATTTAATTACATGTTTCAAAACTGCTTCTTTAAACTCTTTTGGATATCTTCTCCGTAGGATACTTTTCACAATAACACCTCCAGTGTCAGTTTATTAAACAAACGATTGTGTGTCTCCTTTTTTTAACTTACATCATTTGGGTCAGAGAACAATTTAACGGAATTTAATCCACAGCCACCATAACAATGAATAATTCACGTGAAAATCTAAACTTCGTGACTAATCAATAATCAGACGAACAATTCATGCTCCAGCATTGAGCAAAGACAATGATAAATCGGCATATGGTATTCTTGTATACTAGCAACGTCCTCAGAAGGTGCACGAACTATTACGTCCGAATATTTTCCGATTGCCCCACCATTTTTTCCCGTTAAAGCAATGACATCCAAGCCCTTGGTTTTAGCAATCTTAGTAGCATTGACAACATTTTTTGAGTTACCGGATGTTGAAATGGCAATTAACACATCTCCTAAATTACCTAATCCAAAAATTTGCTGAGCAAAAATGAATTCAGGATTAATATCATTTGAAAAAGCTGTGGACAGTGAAATACTGTTGACGAGGGATATACTTGGAATTGCTTGTTGCAAGTTCCGTGCGAGAAACGAGGCTTCCTTTGGAAAAAACTTCTCTATATTCATAATTTGTTCTTCCGTTAATTTTCTCTGCAAACGAAACCCCTTCATCAATTCACCAACAATATGTTCAGAATCAGCAGCACTTCCTCCATTGCCACAAGTGAAAATTTTTCCACCACGTTGGAAACAATCAAGTAGTAATTTAAAACAGCTATTTATTTCATTTGAAATAGTTGATAGCTCAGGATACTTCTCAAGTGTCTTTACCAAATAATTTCCCATGTTACTCCCAAAATAGTTTCTAAAATCAAGTTTCAAATGCCACTCTATTGTGATATAGCAATGGATTCCATTGTCAAACAGCACTCACCGAAAAATAAGGTAGAGTCTTTTTTATCTGAGTCCCCTCCGAGACGTCTTTCCGTCATCTCCAACGTCAAGTACAGAAGTGAACAGAGGTTGAGTCAAGGCTACGTAGCTAACGTTTCCACAGGACTTGGCCTTTACACAACCTCAGTCGTTTCCAGCCACGGCATTTTTTCATGCCACCTGCTTCAGTTT
>Ga0307929_1002759_pt1 | contig 10883 bp, 9 predicted proteins | sample AceLakmetage1330_FD_203160 | JGI IMG/M metagenome (GOLD analysis project Ga0307929, IMG submission 203160) | Saline water microbial communities from Ace Lake, Antarctica - #1330 | ecosystem: Environmental > Aquatic > Non-marine Saline and Alkaline > Saline | place: Antarctica: Ace Lake...
TCGCGCCAACCAGCGCTGAAAGGTTCGTAAATCCACATTGTAAGAATGAGCGATTCCTTCCTGCGTCACATTGCCGGTCATGTAAGAATCAATCGCCCGCCGTCGTATTTCCTTCGTTGCGATACTCGTGGGGACAATATAGAGAAATTAACACGACATCTCAATCGTTAAATGCTCTAGTTGGAGCATTTAAACAACTAGGGCAGGCGAGGTCTGTTTGGCGAGAGAAATCCTTAACAGTCTAAACCACCTTCAACATCGCCATCTGCTCCCGGCGATACTCAGGATTGAGATGACCGTAAGGGTTGTCCGATGGCAGCCAGCCAATCGCAGTGACTCCCTGGCTATAGTTCGATCTGTAGTTCGATCTGACACTGTTGCCGGAATATGTTCGTAGTGTTCTGTCGTAAGGTGTTAATGTTAAGTAGGTTAGAATTAGGTAAAGTTCTGCCCTGACCAACTGCCTGACTTTGAATCAGGATGTTGGGGGTTCGAGTCCCTCCGGGTGTGCCAGTCACCAGAGCTGCTCGCAAGTTCGCTCCACGTGTATTGCCGAAAGTGGTCTGAGGAACATTTGCAACGGTCTGAGGAGAAAAGATGTATTTCGCGCTCATTAGCGCAATTGCATTGCCGCTGCTCTGCAATGCAATTGCTAATCCATTTTGAAGCTTATTGCAGACATGGCTAACTCTAATCCGTAGGCTGTGTCGGCTGCTGCGGGGGTGCCTGTGATGTTGGTGATCTGTGGCGTGATAAAGATCGAACATAATCCGGCGGGGATTTGAACGTCTTTCGTTCGCCATTTGCTGAAGGCTGGATAGCCGTCTGGTGATAGATCTACGGATAGCAGATTGACGTAACCATCAGATGCGTAAGTCCCTGCCCACCATGCTGACCTCGCAGTAATCATTGCAGCTCTAGTCGTCGATGCTGCTTTCTGCGCTTCCGTCGGGTCAAAGATGGCGTATATATTGAGCCTGATTTGCATCCAATCGGGGTAATCGCCAATGGCTGTGTGTGTTACCAGTTCGCACAGCGCACCTGCCTGTGTGACGCCAAGGATCAGTGGTAGCACTCCTGCCGTCACCTCCACTGTCGTTGTGCCCACTGCTTTATATGTGGCATTAGCTGTCGCTACCGATGCCGCAACCCAAGATGCGACAAGGGATTGCAGTATGGCGTTATCAAAGTACGCCGAAAACATCAGATCGCTGGAGGCGACTGGGTGCGTATATGAGAGGACTGCGTTGTTATCGGCATATCTGGCGACCCCGGCAATTGTGTCTTCGTCAGGGGCGAGGTAGTCAAATACAGCCGTCGGCAGAAAGAGCGTTGGATTGACGGCCGGGTCTGGAAGGACTGCATAATCGAACTCAATCTCAGTACCACTCCCCCCTATCATCCCGCTGCCCTCAATCCAGAATTTGCGAACGGTAGTGTAATCCTCTATTGAGGCGTACACCCATAAGTATTTTTCCGCAGCAGTTGTCGTCGGGAAGGTGATTGTAATGGTAGATGACTTATCCACCAGAATAGCGCCTTGCGGGTTCGCGTCTGTGATGTGGCTGAAATCGTATTGCATCGGGAGTTGCGCCAAGGCTGTGGCATCTCCGTTGCGGATGGTATCCCAATCTGTAGACGGATACCCAGAGTCTGACAAGACCGCCGAAAGCCGAATGCCGCCAACGAGCCAACGGTCGACGTGCAACGGGAGGTCAACTGATAGGATGTGCCGAGCGTTTGTGATTGCATCGGCAGGAATCTTAAAACGATATGCAACCATACCAGCATATGCTCTCTGATAGCCTTTACCCTCGGCATCCAACGCATAGTTGCCGACGACTTTGTACGCATCCCACTCGTCGGATGCGGCCTCTAAGAGTGCATTACGGGCGGGCAGTGTGGCTTGTTTTGAGGTTGTGGCGATCCACGGCTCTACCATAAGCAAGTCAAGTGCATCCTGAGCGGCTTCTGCTGTAGCAAGCAGGGCTTTCGGGTCCGTTCGCACCTGCCTCACAAATCGAGTATGTGACACCTGCTGCCTTGCATCTGCCTGCGTATATGACCCCGACACCACATCACTTGTTGCGTAATCTGTGCGATAGGCGATGACGCTTAGAGTGGCTGGCACTGTCACGGTGAGCGTTGCCCCGTGTGCAACTGTCGGGTCGGTTTCGTCTGGTGTGCTGCCGTCGAGCGTATAGTGCATCGTCACAGATGCCGTCGGGCATGTTACCACGACAGGTGTGGTGGACGCATCCGTGCCACCCGATTCCGGAGAGAGCTCTGGTGTGCTGATTTTCGATGTATATTCTGCGTGTGAGTACGACGCTGGCGTCATGCCGTCTTTGAAGCCTTTTGCATTGATCGTTGATGCAATCGGCACATTCACGACGGTTCCACTCACAACGCCTTCATCCGACTCTGTAGGCTCCTGTGGTGAGGCAGGGCTATACCCAGCCCCCGACGATGCGCTCAACACATATCGGATGATTGCGCCAGGCGTGGAACAGAAGAGTGTTACAGGTACGGTTGCTCCAACATAAGATCCGCCAATAGGTGCAAATGTTGTCGTGGCGACCGAAGGGGCTGAGGTGTAGTTAACCGTCACCACTTGGCTGTCGCTCATGCCAACCTTTACTGCGATGAGCTTGAGTGGATCGGCGCTACCAATGAGTCGAGTGAGCGTGCCTCCGTTGGCCACTGTTGAGCTGCCCGTCGTAGGTGTGCTGTCGTCTGTGGTGTAATGGATTGTTGCGCCATCTGTTGTACAAGTCACCGTGACGGTGACTCCTGTGGCATCTGCACCTGGGTACTCTCCAGACGGGGGATTGCAAACGGGCGCTGCAACTGCTGCTGCCTGTGCATATATCTCGCTAACAACATCGCTGGACGTGCCGTAAGGGGCATACGCGAGCATCTTGAGTGTCGTCGGAACCGTTATGTCGATAGTGCTTCCGCTCGCTGCCATCGTGCTTGCAGTGGTGGGCGTGCTACCGTCTGTCGTGTAGTATATGCGTGCACTTACCGTTGCGCAGGCCAGCACAATAGATTTAGATCCTGCCGAGTACTCACCAGATGCCGGGGCGGCACTCGGGTTAGCACTCGCAGGTGTGAACTCGCGAATCCACGGATAGGAAGCTCCCTCAAAAATATTCCAAAGGGTGCTGAAATCCCAATCCGTATAAGTGTCCTCTTGCATCAGTTGCGCATTGGTACGACCGTTTGTTGCTGATTTACCGGCAGAGAATCCAACATCATAACTAGCGTACGTCTTGTTGAATACGCTCTGCAAGCCCGTGTAAGTGATGCCTTCTGTCTCTGCATAACCGACAAACCCACCGATGTACGCGCTCGCACCAGGCGTTGTCACCCCGAGATCACTTGCGCTATAACATCCCTCAAATATGGGGGTGCCATAACCTACAAACCCGCCGACATATCCGTTTGCCTTAACAACACCACGCACTGACACATTCCGAAATATCGGAGAGCTACCTCCTGCAACAGCGAGAGCAGTACAGCAAATGCCGCCTACCATGCCAGTCGAATTGAAGCCACCTACAGTGCCCGAAAAGTAGCAGTTCTCGCACACAACGCCGCCAAATATGGGTATACTCATGAGGTTATATGCAAATGTGCCGCAATTACTACCATATATAATCCCCTCAAGCCCTAGGTTGCGAAAGCGGCCGTAAACCTGTAGAAACAAACACCTCACCGTTCCAGTATTATTCGAAACAAACCCGGTAATGCGAAAACATCCACCATTGTAATCCATGTTCATGTCAACTGGAATTGGATCTCTCCATACCCCACCTAAATCAATATCTCCCGTTTGCAGACAATACATAGGATTAAGATAGTCATAGGATGCCGCAACGCTCTGAATGCCTGATGTCCCATAAAGATCATCTGCGCTCGAAATGAGATACGGATCTCCAATTGTGCCTGTGCCTGTCATATTGTGCCTCCTTGATTACGTATAGTCGTGGGTTGTGTAGCAGTCATTGTCGCCGGGATGTGTGCCGCTGTAGTCGTCGTCCTCGTCAAAATCACCGTCGCCTGGATGCGAGTCGTCGTAATCCCCATCGTCTCCGTCGCCAAAATCACTGTCGCCGGGGTGGGTATTCTGGTCGCAGATGCCGTCGTCTATGGGTGTGATGACGACTGCCCCTGTATCGGGGTCAATTGTGAGTTCTGGGAGTTCTGGGCCATACGCTTCTGAGGCCAAATACTGGCGGCGGCGAAACTCGGGAGCATCCTCCCCGGATTCGAGAACGATGACTTCGCGGGGTTGCATGGTGAGGTCGCCCTGGTCGGTTGGCATAGCGCTGGGGGAGAGGTCAATGCGGCGGGTTGCTTCAGTGCTCACGTCAACGTCGGTGAGCACGCTACGCAGGGTCTTATCGTAGGAGCTGGAGACTTGGTCGGTGGGGGTTGTGCTGCCCATGTTTGTGCTGCCGCCGTAGTCTGTTGAGTAGCCGGTGCCGCGGGCGCTCTGTCCGAGGGCCTGTTTGCGGTTGTTCATGTTCCAGAGTAGTGCGGCCAAGTCGTCGGGGCTGATGTGCTTGTCCGGACCGAATTGTATGACAGTGCGGCCGCTGGGGAGTTCCTGGCGGATTATTGAAACTTGGGCGCGCATTGTGGCCCATTCTGTCCTGCCTCCTGAGATGTTGATGACGTCGCCGGGGTTGCCCCACCAGGAGCATTCGTCCTCGATGATTTCACATGAGCCGTCGTATTGGAGCTGGGACCAAGCGGCGTAGAGTGTTGCGGCAAGACTTGCTGGCGGTGTCTCGCCTCCGGAGGATCCGTCGTTGCGGTAGGTCTTGAAGCCGTCGTCATCGAAATCGGCGTCGTCATTGATGACTAGGAGCTTGAGGGCTTGGTTGATAACAAACTGCTCCATGACAAGGCCAGCGGCATCTTTTGAGGTGACAGTCACTGCAGCCGTGATTGTGACGTACGTGGGGTCGACGTCCATAAAGTCGTGGATGCTGCCTCCGGTGACGAAACGGGGATAGTCCTCCTGCAGATCGACCAAGCCGTCGGCATAGTCTGTCGTGGGCGTTTCGACCATGATGTTTGCGGCCGGGTGGGCGGCAAGAGCTGGGCAGCGCTCTTGCCACCAGGTTGCAGCGTGCATATCGGCGGGCCATTGCTGGGTCTGGATCTTCTGGGTTGCTCCGACCCCTCCGGCCCCATCGAGCTTGATGGTGTGGACAAGAGTTTCACAGCTGTCTGTGGTTCCTGCCTCCTGGACCTCCGCGAGTTCATACTCTGTGCCATCAGATCCTGTGGTGGCGCGTTCGAAGTAGATCTTGATTCCGACTGGGGTGAGATCGTGGCGCGGGCGGATCTTGAGATTACAGAGGCTGGTAAGCGGATGGCTTGTCAGGTCTGTAGTCGAGCGCTTGCGCAGCTGAAAGAGGGGAGGACTCTGGTTGTGGTCGAATGAGTAGCGATAGTCCGGGACGTAAGCCAGGAGGCGATTGATTGCGTCAGTGCAGCGAATGTCGTGCGCCTCGTCTTTTGCCAGCTCCTGTGTGGGCCACCCCGATATGCTTGAAGGGAGCTGGATGGGCGCGCCTCGATCTATAGCAAATTGGACGATGTCGCGGATCTGCTCGCCGATGTTGATCGTGAGACCGGCCTCGTCCTGGCCGAGGATGACGCGGCTTTTGTATTGCCATTGGGCAGAGGATGTACCGGAGTCGTATCCTTTCCAGCGCTGCTCGTAGGTGCACCGCTGGAGGTAGTAGCCGGGGCCGACAACGGTATGGCTGAGTGATTCTTGGGATCCGTCTCCATCAGCCGGGTGAGTTTTGCAGGTGCCACGAAAGAAGACCTCGTCGGCCTCGCCAGCTTCGGTGCGGATTATTTCTATGGATTCGTCGTGGGGGAACATGACGGCGCTGTCCATGTCGTCTTCCACGGTGATGGTGGCCTGGTCGACGTCGCCGCTTCGAAACTCGAGGACACACGACATGTCATAGAGCGTGAATGGCTGCGCCATGTCGGTGCCTATCTTGATTTTCCAGATAATGCTCATCTTGCCTGTAGGAGTACTTTGATTTGGGAGTTCTGGCGGTCTATGATGTTGGCCGCATCTTCGAGTAAGGTGGCTGTTGTAGTTGTTCCGCTGATCAGACGTTGTGTAGCTTCTATTTGCTTACGCACGCTTTCTTTTTGAAGAGCTGCAGACATTCTGCCTGTATTCTCCACATTACCGAAGTGCTGTGCGGCTTCAGCAAAATTGGCATTGCCGCCATTGTTCATGAAGTCTTTGGCAATGCTGTCGCCTTCACTGGCAAAGCGATCAGCTTTGACACGCCTGAGCTCATCATGAACCTGGGATTTTATATCATCAGAGAGGAACGCTGTGGTGCCTCTGCCCAATAGCTGATCAATATTGAACGCTTCTTTTAGCGACCGCTCAGAGCGCGGAAGCTTATTATATTCTTCATTCCGCTCCGCCCCAACCCGCCGCACAGCCTCCGCTTTGTCGCGGTTGTTTTCTCCGACTTGCATAAACGCTGCTTTCATTCCACGCCCGAGAGCGTAAGCAATGGCAGGAACAGCACGCATGAGAGCAATGACAACGCCACGCCCGAGTATGTCGCCGATTCCTTGCATCGTTGCTGAAAGCCCTTTGATGATCTCGTCTCTGGCGTCTTTACCTTCTTTTCCGGGCATGCTGATGGCTGCACTAATGGCTTCGACCTTTTCGGCGGCGGCCCCTAGTTTGGCTTCCATGATATCGAAGAATGACGTGTTGTTGCGCCATGTTTTCATTTTGGCAGTGATGCGGTCGACGTAGGGGCCGAGGACGCGGTCGAAGCGTTCGCCGATCGCGTCGATATGGTTCTCGATCTCTTTGGAAACCCGGCCCCAGTGCATGAATTTGCGCACAAACTCGGAGGCCTTGATTAGGCCTTCGCCGGTCGATTTCTGCATCTCTTTGAGATCGGCCGCCGCCTTCTCTGCACTATCTCCCATGAACAGAAGCGCCTGCGTGTAGTTCTCCATGCCAAAGATCTTCTGAATGGCGGAGATCGATTCGCCTTTCGTCGTCCAGAGTTTCTTCATTGCTCCCTGGAATGACATGGTCTTGGTCCATCCATCGCCGAGCTCTTTATTGAGGATGGAGATCATGTTCCGCATTGATACCAATGCCGTAGGCGTCTTGACTGTTGCGGCGGTCATCGTGGTGATTCCAGCAGCTAACTGGTCAAATGCCATGCCGGATTTTGCGGCGGCCGTGGCAGATTTGTTAAGTTCTTCGCCGACCTCCTCGAAGGTTGTCTGGCCGCCCTTTACTATAGAGTAGAGTTTGTCGGCAGCAATGCCGGCTTGGTCGTACTTCATCTTAAAGGGGCCAAGAACGGCTGCAAGCCCTTGAATGACGGCTTCCATGTTTGCGCCATCCGCGATGAAGGCCCTAGCGGCAACGCGCATGAATGCGATCGCGTTTTCTTTTGGGATGCGGGCAGAGCCTATCTTATATAGAGAGGCAATCAGTGATTCTTGGGCGATGCCAGTATCGGTTGCGACATCTCGAATCTCTCGACGGAAGTACCGGAAGGTTCCTAGCGAGCCGTCGAACATGTTGACCGCTTGGGCTAGTGAGATATTGAGCTTGGCGGATCGTATGGCCATTGCGCCCATTGCCAGCGTGACGGCGGCAATAGTGCCGGAGAGTCTGCGCAGGCCGCGATTTGCTACGCCCACACCGGTGCGGATGCCTTTGAAGGTTGCTTTGACTGCGCGGCCCATGAGCTTGGCGGCTTTCTTGGATTTGTCCATCCATTTGATGGATTTGGCCAGCCCGGCGATGTCGGCCCAGAATTTGAGTTTTAGGAACCATTTGGCGTCGGCCATTAGCTTGCCTTCCAGTAGCGGGTCATGAATTTGGCGGTGTCGGCGTTGACGTTGTCCATCCAGTCGTCAGGGATGACGCTGTGATCTGGGTCCTGGGTGATCTCTGCAACCAGGGCGAATAGGACTTTGCCTGCTTTGCCGGGGAGTTTGGCTACGCCTTTTTCGGTGCGCTTGTTGATGATGAGCTGAAGGCGGCCGAACTCGCGTGGGGTTTTGCCTTCGGCCTCGGACCCCTTTATAGGGATAAAGAGCATGCCGGTCTTGTTGATGGCCTTGATGGTGCCGCCGTGGTAACGCTGGGCCATTCCGGCCTTGGAGACGATAACGGTGGCACCGTCGTCGTCGGTCTGGAAGCTGGTGGCATCGGCGGCGTCGGCATAGAAGTTGTGGGCGACGTTTGACCGGTGACGGGTGCGGCCGAGTTTTTCGAGGTGGTTGCTGAGGTGGTTTGCTCCAGAGCGGCCCATGACACTGCGGATGGCTTTCGATCGAGCGGCAACCTTTGCTCGTGCAAGTCGTGGTGTGGCGGTGTCTGTGATGTGCTGCTCGTATGAGTACATTTCAGTTAGCTCCCATAACCAGTGATCCGCCATCAAAGGAAATGGCTTTGCCGAGGGTTTGCATGAGCGTTGCAAAGAGGGGGGAATCTTCCGGGACGGGGCTGGATGCGTGTACGTCTTGGTTGAGTGGATTCCGCTTAGGGGCGACGGTTTCCTCGGGCTTGATGACGCCCAGGGCTTCAGCACGATCGCGATCGACATCACGCTTGCGCATGCCGCTTTTGTAGTCAAATGGTGGGTATGGCAATCCAAATGCTGAGATCTCGATCCAGATGCGATCGTTCTTGAGGGCGATCATTCCGCTTTCAGCGAAGGGGTTGGAGACGGGCTTTGCCGAGGTGGCGCTGCCAAGGGTACGGATGGCGTCATTCCAGCGGGTGCCCCATGCCCGGCGCTTGTTGCGGGTTCTAGCCCGGTAGAGTTCGGAGGCTGGCCACATGTCGAGGATAGCGGGCTCCTGGGCCTGTAGTTCGTTTGCATAGCCACGGCTGAAGCCGGATTGCATCTCTATGATGAGGTCAAGACGGCGGTCACTGCCGAGATCCTGAAGGCCACCACGTTTGTTTTTGTCTGGAGTGTAGCCGATTTCTGCCAGTGCTTGCTTGAGCCGTGTCCGGACGTAGGCGGGATTCTGGTATTCCCCCGGGCGGGCCGGTCGGCTCTGGCCGGTTGCGGGATCCACAACGGTCTGGGGAGAGACGAGGCTGGTCACTAGGTTGTGCTGGCGCTGCAGGTACCAGGCGTTATTGGTCCGGGCCGAGAAGAAGGCGCGCTCCCGGATCTCGGGAGCCAGGCGGGCGAGCTCGGCGGCCGAGGCGGTCGTCGGCATGAGCTTTTTGGCCTGCTGATGCTGCAGGGCTTCTGTGAACGGTATGGGGGCGGAGAAGATCATGGTTGAGTAAATTCCGAAAGTTGAAACAGAAAATCTGAAAAGCGGGAGAGAACAAAACAGGTGGCGAATATGATAACGGTGATTGCGTAGCCGATTACACGGTAGAGCCAGTCCGGGCTGTTAACCCGGCCGGTGCTGTTGAGTTGTTGGTCGGCTTTGCTCATGGGTTGATTTTCCAGAGTTGTTTGCAGTACTTGCGGTGGTAGTCTTCGGTCAGCTGGCCACAGCCTTTATAGCCCCATTTGAGTTTCCAGCTGTTCTGGATCCAGAGAATGCGGGGCGAGGGCGCCCCCCCCCCATTTTCACCGACGTAACCATGTTCGGCGATGACAACCAGGTGATAGCCGATGACTTGTGTGTCGGTGTGGCAGATGCAACCGGCGGCGTTCGGGTGGCGCCATCCTTCGGTGATTTCATAGCAACCAAGAAGCGGCGCGATCGCAAGTGTGCTCATATCCCTGACGCGCTCGGCTGTCTGGTGCGAGTAGAGCCAGCCCTCTTTTTGGGCGGCCCACCATGCTTGCGGGACTGTGAGTCCACCTTTGAGGTTGCCGTAGAGGCGCATGCGTGCCCGTTCCCAGGCTGCGATGATCTCTGCATCCGGGATGTCTATGCCAAGCATGATGCCTACCCAGTTGGCGATGCCAAAGAGCGTGCATGCACTCGAGTTGCCCTGATCATCGCCGACTCTAGCCCGACCCATCCATGAGATATCATCGCCATCGCGTAGCGGTTTGGCTGGATCTGGGTGATACCCGGCACCTGGGGTGAGAATTACGTTTTGCTGAAACATGGCTAGTCCTGGACGATTGGGTTGATGGGCTGCTCGGTGACAACGCTCAGGGCGTTTGTCATTGGGTAGGCTGGTGAACTGATATAGGGATCGAACTCGAACGGCTGCGGGTTGTGCGGTCGGTCGGTTGTGCATCCGGTGATTGTGATTGCGGCGGCAAGGATCAGTAGTGCTGTTTTCATTGTGTTGTCTCCTTTGTGTTGTTGTCGTAGGGGCGGCGTCCACGCCATGTGATGTATCGTTGTCGGCGTTGATTTGTGAGGTCTGCCGTACGGCGGTCTGGGGCGTACCCACGCTCCAGCGCGTACTCTCTCAGGAAAGGGTTTTTTGCAAGTTTTCTGAATGCTGCCATCTCGGTCTGGCGTATGCTCTCTCTAGTTGCACCAAGATGGGCTGCTGTCTCATCGAGCGTGTGCAGCGGGCCGTTATCGTGTGGGATCATCGACTCTGGCCATGCGCAGTGGATTGCGCTGTGCTCTGAGTTGCGTGTCGGAGCATCTTCCCACGGCGCATCAACCAAGGATACGTTGGGTGTTGCTGATGGGCAGCTACTCATTGACGACCTCCAGGGTTGCTCCACGCCAGCAGGCAGGACGCTCAAGGGATTGCAGCTTGATCAAGTGCGCACCAGCGGCGAGCCCATCAACGGACCATTGCGCGGTGTTGGTGATGCCGCCCGCGTTGCTGTCGGTGGACGCCAGAACGGCTTGTGCCTGCCAGCCCTCGCCAGTCACAGGGATTGCCAGCGTGGCCA
>Ga0307929_1002760_pt1 | contig 10881 bp, 7 predicted proteins | sample AceLakmetage1330_FD_203160 | JGI IMG/M metagenome (GOLD analysis project Ga0307929, IMG submission 203160) | Saline water microbial communities from Ace Lake, Antarctica - #1330 | ecosystem: Environmental > Aquatic > Non-marine Saline and Alkaline > Saline | place: Antarctica: Ace Lake...
GGATTCGGCAAAACGGGTTGCACAACTGGCCTCCGTCATCGGAACGGAATTTTCCCATGATCTGCTGTTATATCTTACCGGAGATGCAGCCCGTTTGAAACAACGACTGACCCTGTTGAAGAAAGAGGGTATTATCGACCACATATCCACCGAATTGGGCGGTAAATATGCTTTTCGCCATCAGATGATGCAGGAAATTGCCTATCAGGGACTGTTGAAGAAAAATCGAAGGCATTATCACTCCGTAGTGGGAGAAGGCATGGAAAAGATGTACAGAGACAGCCTTTCTAAACAGACCGGCTTTCTGGCCTACCATTTTTACCGCGCAGAGAACTGGCAAAAGGCCCTGGCCTATACACTCGAAGCTGGCGACCAGGCCAAACGGTCCTTTGCCTGCGGAGAAGCATTGCTCTGCTTCGACCGGGCCTTGGATATCCTTAAAAAAGGAAAATGGGAACATCCTCGGGAAAGGGCGCTTCAGATCTATAAATGGAAGGGGGGGATGCACTTCTGCCTGGGCCAGATGATAGAAAGTCATCAGACGTTTCAAAAGATGCTGGAGGAAGCAAAACACCTCAAAGATAGGGAGTCTGAGGGAGAGGCCCTCTTTCGGCTGGGATGGACTTTATTTTTCAACCACAAACCCTACGGTGCCCTGAAGTTCCTGCAAAAAGCTATTCATCTGGCGCAGACACGCGGTCTCCAGGATATTCTGCTTAAAGCCACCGGATTTAAAGGGTTTGTGTATTCGGTTCTTGGGAACCTGGAAAAAGCAAGGCCCTTTCTGATCCAGGCCCTTGATCTCAGTGAAGGACCTGTTGGTCCCGAAGGAAAGGCCTGGTTTCTTTCTTATCTCATCCAGTATTATAATTGGACCGGGGAATTTAACGAAGCACTGATTGTCTGCGACGAATTGTGGGTCTTAAACAAATCTCTCAAAAGTCCTTTTTTCAATATTACGGTTCATTTTCGAAAAGGCCTCATTTATGGTGCATTAGGGAGACTGAAAGCGGCCGAGGATATTCTTGAGGCGGGTTTGAAAAACCTGGAAACGGGCGATAAAAAGTTCTGGAAGCCAAGGTTTTTAAACACCTTGGGTTGGATCAAAAGCGAGGCCGGAGAGTTCGAAGAGGCCTTGAAATTGAATCAGGAGGCCCTGGAGCTGGCCTTGCCCACGGGTAATTCTGAAACCATCCATAATGCGCAGGTCAATGTGGGTGAAAATTACCTTCAAATGGGTGATCTGGAAAATGCCGGGAAAGTGCTGGAGGATGTTCGAAATCAGATTAAAAATAAGCGCAATCTCTATGCGGGTTGGCGCTACAGGACAAGACTCCTGATTGCCTTTGCGGAACTCCGTGGAAAAACAGGGGACCATCAGAAAGCGCTTTATTTTGCCAACCGGGCGTTGAAAATGGCCCGGAAAAACGGCGCCGCAAAACATGAGGCTATAACGTTAAAGGTAAAGGCTGGTATTCTTCACGATAGCCGACCAAAAATGGCTCGTGCGTGCCTTGAACGGGCGTATGAACTGAGTGTCGGAATGGACGCGAAACATCTTTCTCAACGAATCAGGGAAACCATGAAAATCTATGAAAATGCGTAACGTTTTATAGGTTCATTGTTTTAATTTGACAATTACCCTTTATATCAATAACCTGGAATCTGACTTTGCAAAGCTGGACACAAATAGGATGTCTCAACGTAAAGGTAACCTTCCATGAAATCCAATCGGTTTCGAATCCTTGCACTGGATGACGAAAAGTCGATCCTCACCCTGTACGAGAGGATTTTTTCTCCTTCAAAAACCTTCAAAGGTTCCTCCTCCGATGTCCAGGCATTTGAGATCTGTCTTTGTGCGACAGCCAGAGAGGCCGTTCAGGTCGTCCAGACGGGACTGGAAGAAGATCGCCCTTTTTCTGTTGGATTTTTCGATGTGAATCTGCCCGGTGGGCATGATGGGGTGTGGGCTGCGGAACAGATTCGCAAACGGGACCCGAACATGACCATCGCTCTTGTGACCGGCCAATTTGAAACCGATCTGGTGAAAGCCGGACAGCGGGTGCCGCCAGCGGATAAGCTCCTCTATATCCAAAAACCATTTAGTCCCAAGGAAATATGGCAGCTCGGCGTTTCCATGAGCGCGAAGTGGAAATCAGAAAGAGAATTAGCCATGCTTCAGGCCGATCTTGAGAAAAAAGTTCAGGATCGGACAGAAACCTTGAGAAATGCAAATAAGCATCTGGAATCTGAAATATTGAGCCGCCGTGAGGCTGTTAAGGCTCTTTTCGATACCCAGGAAAATTTCCGAAATATGATTAACGGCAATGCGGATGGTATTATAATTATAGATGAAAACCAGATGGTTCAATTTGTTAACCCGGCAGCGGAAGGACTGCTTGAAAAGACCTCTGACAAACTGGTCGGGACTCCCTTTGGCTTTCCCATGGTTCCAGGAGAGACGGCAGAGTTGGACATTTTCAGGGGAGACAGGACTTCAGTGGTGGCAGAAATCCGAGTGGTGCAAATCCTGTGGGAGAAGAAAAATGCCTATCTTGCATCCCTGAGAGATATTACGGAACACAAAAACATCCAGGCCAGGTTTCGCGAAAGCCTGGAAAATGTAAGAAACACGTTGGGAGATACCGTCCGGGCTGTAGCCAGGACCGTTGAAATGAGGGACCCCTATACGGCTGGACACCAGCAACGGGTCGCTGAGTTGTCCCGGGTTGTTGCAGAAGAAATGGGCCTTACGGACGACGAAGCAGAGGGAATCTATCTTGGGGCCTTCATCCATGACACGGGCAAGATATGTATTCCAGCGGAAATTCTAGCCATGCCCCGTAGGTTGACGGATATAGAAATGGAAATAATTCAATCCCATCCCGAAAATGGCTATCAGATCCTCAAAGAAATTGATTTTCCCTGGCCAGTTGCCCGAATCGTGCTGGAGCATCATGAACGGCTGGATGGTTCAGGATATCCACGAGGTCTTCGAGGAGAAGAGATCAGTCTCGAGGCGAGGATCGTGTGCGTTGCCGATGTGGTGGAGGCTATGGCTTCCAACCGTCCCTACCGGCCGGGACTCGGCATAGAAAAGGCCCTGGGAGAAATATCTGAAAACAGGGGAATCCTCTACGATCCCAATGCGGTGGATGCCTGCCTGCGGCTGTTTAAAGAAAAAGGGTACCAATTAATGTAGTGACGGAACAGGATCCGCCCCCCTGATCTCCACACGCCCTTTTAAATAGCTTTTGACGTTGCCTATGGGGACCTCTTTCCGGTGAAATATCCCGGCAGCGAGAGCCGACTCCGCCTCGGTACGGGTAAACACCTCCAGGAAATGTTCTACACGGCCGGCGCCGCTTGATGCAATAACCGGTATGGTTACAGCACCTTTGACTGCATTGATAAGCTCCAGGTCGAATCCCATGTTGGTCCCGTCCCTGTCTATACAGTTTAGAAGAATTTCTCCAGCGCCTAATTTTTCCGTTATCCTGGCCAGGGTAACAGCGTCCATATCCCGTCCTTCTCTCCCCCCTTTTACGGTACACTGATACCAGCAATACCTCTCCCCTTTGGGACCGGGTATCTCCGTGGAGATGACGTGGTGCCTGACTGTATCAGATGAATGGACATACACCCTCCTGGGATCAACGGAAATGACCACTGCCTGGTTTCCGTAAACCCTTGAGATCTCTTCTATGGAGCTTTTTCCCGTGGCCTTTCCTGTATGCAGGAACTCCTCAACGATGTCCACCGCGTCGCTGCCTATGGAAATCTTGTCCGCCCCTGACCTGAAATATTCGGCGGCTACGGTAAGGGCGCTGTACTCCTTTCCGTTTTTGTCGGTATAGTTTCTGATTCCTCCCCCGATGGTCAGAGGAACGAACACGTTTTCGGAGGTTCGGCGAAGGACTTCAAGCATGGGCATGTCTTCCAGAGGGAAATCCCTGAATCCCGTAATGTTCAGAAAGGTTATCTCGTCGGCGCCTTCTTTGTAATACCGTCCGGCGAGATCCACAGGTTTTCCCAGATTTCTCACGGTGCCTTTCTCCCTTACGTCGTACTGGTCTCCTTTTGTCACGACCAGGTTGCCCCGGTCATCTGAGCGCACGTCGAGACAGACGATAACCCTTTTGGCAAGCCTGGTGTTTTTGGGGAAGTTTTCCGGGATTTTCAGATCAGGCCCCGGTTCCAGGAAATTCTTCAGAACTGCAAGTCCCGGTTCACCGCTTTTTTCAGGGTGAAACTGAACAGCAACGACATTCCCCTTCTGGATTCCACTTGTAAATCGAATCCCGTAATCGGTAGAGGTAAGGATATCAGAAGGGTTTTCAGGGGCCACATGGTAGGAGTGGACAAAATAGAATTTTTCACCACCGACCAAGCCTTTGAACAAGGGGGATGGTTGTTGGTTGACCAGTCCGTTCCACCCAATATGCGGGACGGAAAGATCTGTTTTAAATCGCTCCACCGAACCTTTCAGGAATCCAAGTCCCTTGACTCCCGGGGCCTCCTCGCTTCGTTCAAAAAGCCCCTGTAGTCCGAGACAGATTCCAAGAAACGGCCGGTTCGCCTGAAGATATTTTTTCAATGGATCGACGAAATTTCTCTCCTCCAGAATTTTCATCATGCTTCCGAAAGCGCCCACGCCTGGGAAAACCAGTTTTTCTGCGGAAAGGATATCCTCTCCGCTGGTAACAAGAGACACCGTTTCACCAAGCCTTTCGATGGCGTTTATTACGCTCCTTACATTGCCCGCACCGTAGTCCAGTAGGCTGATCATTTTTTGCTCCTGAAAGTCTTCCCTTCAATGACAAAGCCATTGAAAAGGGGTAGCAAGTCAAATTTAAAGAGAAGGAGTATAGGAAAATCGGAGTTTTGAGTAAAGTCCTTTCTTCAGACCTCGTTAAGTGGTTTAGTAGGTGAGTCGTTAAGTCGTTATTATTTGAATTCATCCCCTATAGCCCAAACTTGGACATCGGCCAACTTTGATAGTCTCGTGAAAAGTCCCCAAACCTGTCACCCCCGCGAAGATAGGCGGGGGTCCAGAAACACCAGATCCTCCCGGAGTCTCGCAGGCTCGCTTACCCGGAGTCTCGCGTTCGCGGGAATGACGAAAAGATGTGGATTTTAGCTTTTTGCGAAGCCATCAACTTTGAGTGGGCAATGTTTTGATATTATATGATGTTTTCCAACTCAACGACTCAACCATTTCACTGTTTAACGAGGTCTGTGCTTGAAATTCCCATATTCTCATTCCCAGTTTACCATTGAAAAGAACAGAAAATAAATGTAAGTTTAATATTTCCGCATTCTCTATAAAAAAACTATAGATTGTGAACCATTATCCGTTCTGCGGTTACAGAAGTAAAGGAGGACATCATGAGGATTGTTACGGTATTGTGCAGCATCTTTTTATTCCTTTTGTGGGCAGGTGAGTCCTTCAGCGGGGCTCAACCGCCACTGGGGCTGCCTCCCGTTCCGATTCCCGAGGACAATCTCCAGTCGCCGGAAAAGATTGCACTGGGGGAAAAACTTTTTGAAGACAAGCGCTTCAGTGGAGATGGGACTATCAGCTGTGCTACCTGCCACGATCCGGCAAAAGCCTTTACGGACCATCTACCTGTTGCTGAGGGGATTAACAAACTGAAAGGCACGCGCAATTCACCGACGGTGATCAACGCGGTCTATTATCAGGCCCAGTTCTGGGACGGGCGACGTCCCAATCTTGAAGAACAGGCCAAAGATCCGTTTGTGAATTCTGTGGAACATGGCCTTGGAAAAACACATAATTTCCACGAGTTTATTGTTGAAATAATCCGGAAAGATCCTGAATATGTGAAACAGTTCAAACAGGTTTTTGGCGTGACGCCTGAAAAAATTACCATGGATGAAGTCGTCAAAGCGATCTCCAGTTTTGAACGCACGGTCGTGGCGGGTGATTCTCCGTTTGACCGTTATCAGTACGGGGGAGACAAAACGGCACTCTCTGAATCTGCCGTAAGGGGGCTCGAACTATACAGGGGAAAAGCACGTTGCCAGGAATGCCATGCAATCAGTGAAAAATATGCGATTTTTACCGATAATAAATTCCACAACCTGGGAGTAGGGTTCAATAAGATTCAGCCGCGCCTTCGGGAAATCGTCAAAGAATTTAGAATGGCGCATACAAAAGACAAGGAGCTTGATGAATCGATTCTTACGAAGAGTGATACCTCCGAATTAGGGCGCTTTGTGGTGACCGGGAAATTGTCTGACCTGGGTGCTTTCAAGACTCCGACTCTGCGCAATATTGCTGTTACAGGTCCATATATGCACGATGGGAGTATGGCGACGTTGAAAGAGGTTATGGATCTGTACAACAAAGGAGGAGAAAAAAATCCATTTTTAGGCAGTGTTCGCGTGCTTGATCTCACGGACCAGGAGATGGAGGATGTGATTGCTTTTATGAATTCTCTGACCAGCCCACAGTTCAAGGATATGGTTGCAAAATAAACACCATGAAGAAAGGAGGAACGAACCCATGGGGAATGAGAAGTTTATCAGCCGGCGGCGTTTTCTGAAAACCGCTGCTTCCGTTACGGCAGCATCTGTGCTGCCCCTCAAAATTGTGGAGGTTTGCTGGGGTGCGAAAAGCGAAGAAAAATTTACCTTTGCTTGCATTTCCGATGCCCATCTGACCCAGATTAATGGAACGAAATTTGTGAACAATTTCGACAAAGGTCTTGAGCAGGCGGTGGCGGAGTTGAGCCTTATGTGGCCGCAGCCGGACTTTGTGGTATTCGGGGGGGATCTGGCCCAACTGGGAAAAAGGGAAGAGATTGATCATGGGCTCGAAATGTTATCGAAAGTTGAAATTCCGATCCGTTTTGTGATTGGAGAACACGATTATTATCTGGACCTGGGCCGATATTGGGAAGAGAAGGTCAGCAAACTCCATTACAGTTTTGATCATAAAGGAGTCCATTTTGTCACGCTGAACAGCATTCTGACTTACGAGGACTGGATCAAACGGTGGTCAACTCCGGAAGAGCGGATGAACCAGATGGCTCGGCTTGATAACCCCCAGGGGTCTCCCTTCATGGTCGGGAAGGAACAGATTGAATGGTTGAAAAAAGACCTGGCAGGGGTCAGCCGTGATACCCCTCTGATTGTTTTTTCTCACTCCCCCTTATATAAGATCTTTAAACCATGGAATTTCTGGACAGACGATGCTGAGCAGGTTCAGGCTGTATTGAAGCCTTTCAAAAAGGTTAACGTGCTCCACGGGCACGTTCATCAGATTATCTATAACCAGATTGGAAACATCAGTTTTCAGGCCTGGATGTCCACGGCCTGGCCGTGGCCATATCCGGTAAGTTATGATCAGAAGCCCAATGCTGTGCCGAAAATGACCGTTTTTATGAACCGGGCTGACCCCTTTCATGAGCGGGATGCGACCGGTTGGTCTCAAACAACTGTTGAAGGCGGGCGTACGTCCCAGCACTTTGATCTCTGGGAGAATACATCCCGGACTCTCCGGTTTGATCATAAAACCGAACAGCTCGTGGATGATCAGTTCCAGAACCCCGCAAACCGGATTCCCCCGCAGAAACATTATTAGAGGTTTGAAATAGAAAGGAGGCTACGAAAATGCGTCATAAAATGTTTTACGGTATTTGCCTGGCCCTGTTTCTGGCAGCAGGCGCCATTTCCCATGTGGGCGCCGATGAGTATGCGAAGGCTGATCTCAAGCAGTGGAACGCCGCTTTCATGGATGTGGCTATAGAAGGGGAAGGACTTTTCCACAGTGCTCTTGGAACAAACAAGGTTTCGTGTGACATGTGCCATCCCAATGCGTCCAACACACACCCGGAGACGTACCCGAAGTTTCAAAAGCAGCTGGGAAAAGTTGTTGCCCTGCGGGATATGATCAACTGGTGTATTGAGAATCCACTGGAAGGAAAACCCCTTGCCCTGGATGACCCGAAGATGATTGCCCTGGAAGCCTATATTACCTGGGAGAGAAAAGGGACCCCGTTGGATGCCGGCAAACATTAACACCTAAAAGATGCAATTAGCTTTTAGCTATTAGCCGTTAGCTTAAAGATCTCAATCATTTGCATAATTTTTCCCTTTATTTGGGGGTTCACTTTTTGATGCTTACCTATTGCATCGTAAACAGCTGATATTGTGTGGCCAATAGCTAACGGCTAAAAGCTAATTGCAGCTTTTTGGGTGATATCGGAATTAGGAGGTCGGGTTTTGAGTAAAATTTTTGCGGCAATATGCCTGTTGCTTATTTTTGTTCCCTGTCAGGTTCTGGGAGAGAACGCCCTCCCTGAAGGCCCGGGTAAGACGATTGTTCTCAAAAAATGCCAGGCCTGTCATGGCCTTGATTTGGTAGAAAACGAGAGAGGTTCCAGAGCGGATTGGGCTGGAATATTGGACGAGATGGTTAATAACGGTCTGATTCTCAATGAAAAAGATAAGAACCTTGCCCTGGAATATCTTTCAACGCATCTGGGGGCCGATCAAAAAGAATAGGGCGAAAGGTACAGGCTTAGAGGTTCAAAGGTTCACTGTTCAGAGGTTTAAAGGTTGGGATCCTCTCCCCCATGCTGTTTGAGATGGAAATCCTTCCATAGCCGCTATTTAACTTACATTTCGCACGATTTGATCCTTATTTCGCGAATTATGTAGAATCAAAATTTTGAGCGAAAGCTGGATTTTTAAAACGCCACCATTGGTCTTGAATTTTAGTATAAGCTGAAACTGAAACTCCAAGTAACTGGAGTACGGTTTCATGTAGGCTTGTAACACCGCTTATTATTGTTTGAATAGTCCGACCGTTCTTTTCAATCAGGCTAAGATGAACATTTTTGAAAAAATAGTTAAGATTATTCCAGGTTGGCCTTTTGGTATTCATACGGCTGGGCAATATTTGCAGTTTTTCGACCTTTTCCTCCGCCATATTTTTCCGGATATTACGCTCCATCAGGCTGACAATCATCAGGGCAATAAAGTAGAGAAAAGTCATGGCTTCAATTCGTTTTGGTTTTTTAAGGAAAACAGGGGCGATATTGAGAATTGATTTGGCTGTGTACATTCTTTTTTCAAGATAAGGTTGATTTTTATAGGCCTTCAGTACTTCCGCTGCTTCGATATCAGCATTGGTAATAAGAGGGAAAATCCCGTCACGAGTAGCCAGGTCCTCTATGGCTTTATGATCTAATTCCCAGTCCAAGCAGTAGGAGACTTTTTCTTCCTCTTTATACCGAGTGTTGGGTCCCGGCTTTCCCGGACCTATCTGGCGTTTAAAGATTTGTTTGTTCTCAATGAGTTGAATTTGGAATAGATCAGATGCACCCTTAGTTGCTTTTTTAATTGCTTTTTCGATCTGTTCTTTTGTTTTGAGTTTATATTGATTGAGTCGAGGAGAAAGTTCAGTCAGTTGCTGCTGAGCTTTTGCAATTCTGTTTTCTCTTCGGCGTTTATCCTGTTTTTCTTTAGCACTACTGTGAACCCAAATGATGCGATATCCATTTTTAGACGGCATTCCCTCGTAGGTTTTGAAAGTGATGGTTTCTGATTTTTTTCGGCTATTTGGCGTTTCATAGGCATATTGCCATTCAATGGGGTTTGTTTTTAGGAATTCGTAGAACTGTTTGACATCAGAACGATTTTTGGGAACGATCGTAATGAATATTCCACCATGTTCATGAATATGATCCAGATTTTTTTGTGAACATAGTTTGCAGTCGGCAATATATATGAAATCTGATTCTCCCAGGAATTCTCGAAGGGCATCCCAATTGGGGATATGGGTTGTATCATCGGTGCGGTTTCCATCAAATAATTCAAATGATAAGGGAACATTTCCATCAGCCGATATATTCAAGCCGAAAACGATTTGTTTACAATCGGGTCGATGATCTTTGTTAAAACCGTGTTTGAGTTTGACGGCTTCGGCATCTTCGTTTTCATATGCGCCCTGAAAAGTAACCGATGTGCTATCGTTATGAATCTGATTCGTTTCAACCAGATATACATCAATGGCGTTTGCTGACAATTCGGCCATGAAGGAATTTCGATCTGCCTTGAACAACAAATCAAGTTTTCTGCCAAGCTGATCGTCATTGTAGTCTGAAGCGTTGAGACCATATTCATTTAGCCCATCCATGTAATCGGTTGCCCATTGTTCAACTTTATATAGGGGGTGGGATGCACACACAATATTGGCCACCATAATAGAAAGAATTTGGGCAGGATCAACAAGCGAGCGTTTCGGTTTTTCAACATATTTGGCAAAAAGGCCATATATATTGAGTTGATCCATGTAGTACTTTACCATGGGAAGGACATCGACCTTTTTAGTAATGACATTCAATTGTTCCATAAACGGCCCCCAGAAATATAGTTTTGAGGGTATTATGGAATATTAAAATACCGATGTCTACTAAAATCGACAACTATCCCGTACATAAAGACAGTTTATAATTCAAAAAAAGTCGCTCTGCACGTGCGGAATGTAGGATTTAACTTCTGAATCACTCAACCACTTAACATCGCCTGAGGTCTGAATCGCGGTGGAAAATGAGATTAAATCGATTGTCATCCAGAATATTCTGGAGAGTATCCCAGTGGGTATCCTGGTCATCAATCCGGACGGAGAGATCGTAAAAACCAACCGAGCGGCCTCGCAGATTCTTGGCTACGCAGGGAACATGCTTCAAGGAAAGGGCTGGGGGGATCTGTTTATCTTTGGTACGGACAATCTCGATTTCAACCAGGTCTTTATTGATGTCATACGGGAAAAACGCGTGAATTTATGCCGCAATGTGGATTATGTAACTCCTGACGGCAGTACCCTCCATCTTTCTCTAACCACTTCCT
>Ga0307929_1002762_pt1 | contig 10871 bp, 6 predicted proteins | sample AceLakmetage1330_FD_203160 | JGI IMG/M metagenome (GOLD analysis project Ga0307929, IMG submission 203160) | Saline water microbial communities from Ace Lake, Antarctica - #1330 | ecosystem: Environmental > Aquatic > Non-marine Saline and Alkaline > Saline | place: Antarctica: Ace Lake...
AACTCAAAAAGCAGAACGAAAAAACACTTTTTGTGACAAATTATAAGGTGCTGATAAATAGTAGCATCCAATATATAGAAAATCAATTTACACCACCCCACCTTCCAGGTTTCTCATCTGGGAACATGACAGAATTTAATAACAATGAAGTCTTATTAGCAAAAACCTGGAGGTCTCCACTAAGTGAAGTGAGGAATCTTTTTTGTCTTTCTATCATTTTGTCGGATTTTAGTGAAAAGATATTTATAGTAACCACCGTTACTGTAACCGCGGTTACAATAAAATGATTATTTTTGCTTTTATAATATATCCTAAATCAAGCAAGCCATGAAATTCTATGACCGCGAAACAGAGTTGCAACTTTTGGAAGATACCCGTGTGCGATCGGGGCAATCAGCGCAAATGACTTTCATTGTTGGGCGTAGGCGTGTTGGTAAGACATTTTTAACTACCGAGGCATTCAGAGAAAAAAAATCTTTATATTTTTTTGTAGCCCGTAAAAATGAGACCCTTCTGTGTGAAGAATTCATTGGTGAAATAGCCTTAAAACTTGATCAGCAGGTTTTGGGCGAATTCAAAAGCTTTGCAAAATTGTTTGAATACCTGCTGGTTCTTTCGCAAAATACTCCGTTCACACTCGTGCTCGATGAGTTTCAGGAGTTTAATAATATAAATAATGCTATTTTTGGTGAAATGCAAAACCTGTGGGATCAATACAAAAATAGCTCAAAGATGAATTTGGTGATAAGTGGGTCAGTTTATTCGATGATGAAAAAAATCTTTGAAAACAGCAAGGAGCCATTGTTTGGCCGGGCCAATGAAAGAATTCATTTGAAGCCATTCTCCATTCTCACACTTAAAGAAATAATAAGTGATTATAACCCGGCTTTTAACGCCGATGACCTACTTGCTTTTTATATTATGTCAGGTGGGGTTGCCAAATATGTTGAAGTTTTTGTAGATAAAAATTGTTTATCGTTAAAAAGCATTCTTAGCGAGATTTTTAGGGAAAACTCTCTGTTGATTGACGAGGGCAAAAATGTTCTTATCGAAGAGTTCGGAAAAGAGTACGCTACTTATTTTTCAATTTTGTCGCTCATCGCCTCTTCGCGTACTTCCAGGTCTGAGATTGAATCGATACTTGAAAAAAATGTTGGCGGCTTCCTAGACAAGCTGGAAAAAGAATATCAAATAATTAAAAATGTAAGGCCAGTTCTTTCAAAACAGGGAACACGTTCTGTGAAGTATTTTATAGAAGACAATTTCCTTAATTTTTGGTTCAGGTTTATTTATAAATACCGGACTGCTGTTGAAATTGGAAATTTTGCTTATGTTCGGAAAATTGTTGAGAGGGATTATGAAACTTTCAGTGGCCTGTTCCTGGAAAAGTACTTCCGGGAGAAACTTGCCCTTTCAGGGGAATATTCGCAAATTGGCAGATATTGGAGTGCCCGTAACCAAAATGAAATTGATGTTGTGGCAATCGACGACTTTGGCAAGAAAGTCTTAATTGCTGAAGTTAAAAGAAATAAAAACGAGATCAGCATCCCACGGCTTAAAATCCAAGCAACTGAACTTGTTGCTAAATTACCCGGATATAAAATCAGATATGCCGGGTTTTCGATGGAAAATATGATGGATCAATAACCAACCTTCAATGATATGAAAAAGTTTAGTTTCCTTTTAAGTGCTTTGTTGCTTGTAGCATTTTTCCAATCCTGCCAACAACAAAAAGAACCTGCTGAAGAGCAACAGCAAAAAGTAAAATTTGAGCAGTACATCAGCGGATATACTTCAGGGTACATTTCCTCGGCAGCCCCGGTGAGGGTTTTGCTGAACCAGGAAATCGAATACTTGCAAGTAGGCTCGGAACTGGGAGACGGAATCTTTAAGTTGAAACCTCGCATCGATGGAAAAGTGTATCTATCAGACCCAAATGCCATCGAGTTCCACCCCGATCATCCACTGGGATCAGGCCAGCAATACACCGGTGTTTTATCACTTGACAAACTGTTTGGAACCGAAACCGGGCTGGATGAATTCGTGTTTCAATTCGAAACATTGAAGCAGGATTTTTCGGTCCTTCATGGGCGATGTGTTTCCACCGGTAAGCCGGATGATTATTTGAAACGCTACGAGGGAACTATACAAACGGCTGATATCATGGATGTGGATTTGGTTGAAAAACTTATCTCGGTGTCATCGCCATCAGCAAATTTAAAACTGTCGGTTTCACCCGCTGGCTCAAATGAGTTTTCTTATGTTATCGACAGTATTCCACGCAAGGATGATACCTACACAGTTACCATCAGCTGGAATGGCAATCCCTTCGATATAGACAAGGAAGGGAGTTTTGATTTTGAAGTTCCATCAATTGATAAATTTGTTTTGCAAGATGTGGACGTCAACCATGGCCAGGAACAATACATCAGCCTTTCCTTTTCCGACCCACTCGATCCTGCACAGGATTTAAACGGGCTTATTCATATCAAGGGGGTCATCGATCCTAATATTTCAATAAAAGGTAGCAATGTTACCCTTTACTTGCAAAACCGGCTTAGTGGCGAACAAATCCTGATTGTTGAAGAGCAGGTAAAAAACAGTCGTGGTAAACAATTGGGAGAAACCAAAACGATAACTTTATCGCTCGAGGCCATCAAGCCACAGGTAAAAATTGTAGGCAGCGGAAGCATCATTCCCGGCCCCGACGGCTTAATTATGCCTTTTAAAGCAGTGAGCCTGCGTGCGGTTGACGTGACCGTTTATAAAATATTTGCCGATAACATCCCTCATTTTTTTCAAAATGGGAACTATTCAAATACATACAACATCCGCCCGGTTGGCCGGCCCGTTTACCATAAAATGCACCGATTGGACAAAGGCACTGCCACCGATTTGCAAAAGTGGAATGCCTTTTCCGTTGATTTGAGTGGCCTGGCAGGCGAAGACCCGGAAGCTTTGTACAGGGTTAAAATTTCATTTAGAAAGGAATATTCACTTTATCCTTGTACTGACGCTTCCACCACTGATCTTTCGGATTTTAAAGAACAGGAGTTAATGGACAAGAGGGAGTCGCTTTATTGGGATGGCGAAACCAGCTATCTCAACGACTGGCCCGCGAATTACAGGTGGAAAGACAGGGATGATCCATGCACGGATTCCTATTACCACCGCGATCGCTTCCCAATCAGAAACCTGGCATGGTCGAATTTGGGTGTTATTGCCAAGTCATCGGACAATCACAAATTTGTGGTAGCTGTTACCGATTTGCTGGATGCCACACCTGTTTTGGGTGCCGAAGTTGAGTTCTATAATTTTCAGCAGCAGCCCATTGCAAATGGAGCTACTGATGGTGATGGAATGTTGAAAATCAATTTGGATCACAGGCCTTTTTTATTGAAAGCCTCCTACGATGGAAACCATTCGTGGCTGCGTGTTGATGATGGATCCTCGCTTTCGGTAAGCAACTTCGATGTTTCCGGCCAGAAAGTGCAGGAAGGAATCAAAGGAATGATATACGGCGAACGTGGCGTTTGGCGGCCCGGCGATACTTTGTTCCTCACTTTTGTAATGGATGACATGGAGAACAAACTTCCGGCTGGACATCCGGTGGTGATGGAGTTGTATAATTCGCGCGGTCAACAAGCAGGGCGAAAAGTCAATCACAACGGACAGGATGGTTTTTACAGGTTCACCATGAACACCGATAGCGAAGCACCCACCGGAAACTGGTCGGCAATTGTGAGTGTGGGTGGTGCAACATTCGATAAGCGTATAAAGGTTGAGACGATTAAGCCCAACCGCTTGAAAATAAATATTGAATTTAACCGTGAACTTTTAGTTTCAAACGATAAATCCCAGGTGGGTATCCTCGATGTAAAATGGCTTCATGGTGCTGATGCATCAAAACTCAAAGCCAATGTTAACTTAAAATTATTGAAAACAACCTCTGGTTTTAAAGGTTTCGATAAGTTTACCTTTGATGATCCATCCAAAAATTACTGGCCTATCGAAAACACCTTGTTCAACGACCGGCTAAACTCTGTTGGCAGGGCCGAATTTCCTATCGACATGTATGTAAATACAAATGCCCCCGGAATGTTGAAAGCGGTTTTTACAACGCGGGTTTTTGAGGAAGGTGGTGATTTTAGTACAGATTATTATTCACAACCTTTTTCTCCTTACCAGGATTATGTTGGGCTAAGTGTTCCCGGTGGTGGCGGTTATCGGCAGGCGCTCCTCACGGATACAAATCATATTATTAAAATTGCAACTGTGCACATGGATGGAAAGCCGATCTCAAAAAAGAACATCGAAGTAAAAATATACCGTGTTGGCTGGCGCTGGTGGTGGAGTTCATCCAACGACAACCTTGCTTCGTGGATGCGTGGCGAAGATGCCGATCTGGTATTAAGCAAAACGGTTTCAACACTTGATGGTTTGGGTGAATTAGAATTTAAGGTTGAGTACCCAGAATGGGGGCGCTACTTCATTCATGTTTACGATCCTGCCGGTGGGCACAGTGCCGGAAAAACAGTTTATGTCGATTGGCCATCTTACTACAGCCGGCGCAACAGATCCAATCCAACAGGAGCCACCATGCTCAGCTTTTCGGCAGATAAGGAAACCTACAACCCGGGCGATATGGCTGTTATTAATTTCCCAAGTGCCGTAGGTTCCCGCGCATTAATCAGCATCGAATCGGGAAGTAAAGTCCTGAAAAATTGGTGGATTGAATGTGATGCCGGCGAAACAAATTTTGAGTTTGAAATAGAACCGGAAATGGCCCCTAATGTTTACCTGGGTATTACCCTGCTTCAACCGCATTCGCAAACTGTCAATGATTTGCCTATTCGATTGTATGGTGTAATCCCACTTATGGTAGAAAACCCTAAAACTATCCTGGATCCGCAAGTTAAGTTGCCCGAAGAGATTAAACCATTATCAGCGTATTCTATCGAAGTATCAGAAAAAAATGGCAAGTCGATGACCTACACCCTTGCTGTGGTGGACGAAGGCCTGCTGGATATTACCCGTTTTAAAACCCCCAATCCCTGGAATGCATTTTTTGCACGCGAAGCCCTGGGTGTAAAAAGCTGGGATTTGTTCGACGATGTACTAGGTGCCTTTGGTGGTGAAATTCAAAAAGTGCTGGCCATTGGTGGCGATGAAGAAGCCGGAGCGGATACGGATAAAAAAGCAAATCGCTTTAAACCTGTGGTGACTTATCTGGGTCCATTCGTGCTTGGGAAAGGCGAAACAATTAAGCATCAGTTACAAATGCCCAACTATGTGGGTTCGGTGAGGGCAATGGTGATTGCCGGAAGAGATGGTGCGTGGGGATCGGCTGACGCAACCTGTCCGGTCCGGCAGGCTGTGATGGTGCTGCCCACAGCACCCAGGCTTATTGGTTCGGGCGAAGTGATGGATTTGCCGGTGAGTGTGTTTGCAATGAAGGACAATGTTTCTAAGGTTTCGCTTGAAGTTGCTGTTGAAGGCGAACTGGAGATTGTTGGGAAAGCTTCGCAGGAACTTCAGTTTGTAAAACCTGGTGAACAGACAATTTATTTCCGCCTCAAGGCAAACGAAGCTGTTGGAATTGGAAAAATCTTTGTGAAGGCAAGCGCAGGTCAGGAAAGTGCTTCATCAGAAATCGAAATTGAAGTCAGGAATCCCAATCCGGTAATTACAAAATCAGAAACCTTTGTTTTTAAAATTGGTGATGAAAAGGAGATTGATTATCAATTCCACGGCATCGAAGGTACCAATAGTGGAAGCATCAATGTGTCAACGTTGCCATCCTTCGATTTAGAGCGGAACCTGCGCTATCTTATCAGATATCCTTATGGTTGTGTTGAGCAGGTTACATCTTCGGTTTTTCCGCAGTTATATCTCGGTCAGTTTGTTGAGTTAAGTGATAGCCAAAAGGATCGTGTTCAGCGTTACATCAAAAAAGCTATTCAAAAGCTGACCCGCTATCAACAAAAGGATGGTAGCTTATCCTATTGGCCCGGCAGGACTTATTATTCAGATTGGGGAACCTCCTATGCCGGCCACTTCATGCTCCTGGCTGAGCAGCAAGGTTATCTTGTTCCTTATGGTTTTAAACAGAAATGGCTCACGTGGCAAAGTAAGGCAGCTTCCGATTTCAGGGCAAACGACTACGATTGGGGTCGAAATTATGGTGATCTACTGCAAGCATACAGGCTTTATACACTTGCCCTTGCCGGACAGCCAAATATTGGCGCAATGAATCGCCTGCGCGAACAAGCCTCGCTGTCCATTACAGCCAAATGGCGACTTGCTGCGGCCTACGCTTTAGCAGGCAAAACTGAAGTTGCCAAAAGCCTGACAAAATATAGTGAGATTAATCAGATTACAGGATATAAATTCCCAGGACCTACCTATGGGTCAAAACTTCGCGATCAGGCCATGTCGTTGGAAACGCTGGTTTTGCTGGGTAGGATGGATGAAGCACACGACCTTGTTTTGGTAATGATAGAACATATGCAACATCGCTACATGAGTACACAAACGGCAGCCTACGCTTTGTTTGCTATATCAAAGTTTGCAGGTGGATCTGATCTTTCTTCGAACCTTGAATTTTCATATTCTTATGCAGGCCAAAGCAAAAATATTACTACGCCACTCAAATCTTATCCCATTGAATTGGATGTAAGCAATACGGACGTTTCGTCTATGATTATCAAGAATACCGGCAATGGAAGCCTGTATGTAACAAGGACCATTATGGGGCAGCCCCTTGCCGGGGAGGAGACCACCGAAAGCAAAAACCTGAAGATGGAAATAGAGTATAAGACATTGGATGGAAAGCCACTGGAAGTTGATTCATTAAAACAGGGTCTCGATTTTATGGCTGAGGTACGCATCTACAACCCTGGCGTGCTGGGGGATTATCAGAATTTGGCATTAAGCCAGATTTTCCCTTCAGGATGGGAGATAATAAATACGAGGGTTGCTGATGTGGAATCGACCAAAAAGGAAAGTCCATTTACCTATCGCGATATCCGGGATGATCGGGTTTATACCTTTTTTAATATCCGATCGCGAGGCGATGTAAAATACCGGGTGATGCTGAATGCCGCCTATACCGGGGAATTCTATTTGCCTGCAGTCTCCTGCGAAGCCATGTACAGCGATAATATTTTTGCCCGCGAAAAAGGCCGGTGGGTGAAGGTGGTGAAGTAGGTGGGTAGAGACTAGGCATGTCTTGTCTTTACTGTGAGATATGCCTGTATGTGAATTATGTAACCGCGCAGAGACAAGGCATGCCTTGTCTCTTTGCTACGCGATAAACCTATAAGAAATTAGATGGAAGATGGAAGAAAGAAAAATAAGATCGTGTGGCTACTGATCATTTTAGGTTTGCCGGCCATTCTCTTTTGGTTTTCCTTGCCCTCACCTTTATTTAATGATCCTTCCAGTACTGTTGTTTTCGACAGGAACAACAATTTGCTTGGTGCACGGATTGCCGCTGACGGCCAGTGGCGATTTCCGGAAAATAATCTTGTTCCCGATAAATTCCAAGAATGTATCACCACCTTCGAAGACCGGTATTTTTTCAGTCATCCGGGGGTGAACCTGTTTTCAATGTTTCGGGCATTGAAGCAAAATATCCGGTCGGGTAAAATTGTAAGCGGTGGTTCTACCATCACCATGCAAACCATTCGCTTATCCCGAAAAGGAAAACCACGTACTATCCCTGAAAAAATTATTGAAATGTGGCTTGCTTTGCGTTTGGAAGTTGGCCGATCAAAAACTGAAATTCTTTCTTTATATGCATCACATGCTCCTTTCGGTGGAAATGTAGTTGGTTTGGATGCGGCAGCATGGCGCTATTTTGGCCGCAGCCCCGATAATCTCAGTTGGGCCGAAGCGGCTACGCTCGCTGTTTTGCCCAATGCCCCGGCACTCATCCATCCCGGTAGGAACAGGGATGCCATTGAGCAAAAGCGAAACAGGTTGCTTGCAAAATTGCTGCAAGCTCAGGTCATTGATTCATTGACTTATGCGCTTTCGCTGGAGGAGCCGTTACCTCAAGAACCTTTGCCCTTGCCTAATAATGCACCTCAACTTACCGACAGGATGGGAATTGAAAATCCTGAAAAGGTTTCACAAACTACCATTGATGTTCATCTTCAAAAGTCGGTGAGTGAGATCGTTCAACGCCACCATGAATTGTTGAAGTCGAATCAGATATTTAATGCTGCTGTTATGGTTTTGGATGTAGAAACTAATGAAGTGCTGGCTTATGTCGGCAATACGGCTGGCGATGGATTAACTGATCATGGAAATCAAGTGGATGTAATAACCAAACCCCGCAGCAGTGGAAGTATTTTGAAACCGCTGCTCTACTGTGCGATGCTGGATGAGGGTGAGTTGTTACCGGGAACTTTGGTTGCCGACATTCCCACGACAATCAGCAATTATTCACCTAAAAACTTCAATGTAACCTACGATGGTGCAGTGTCTGCCAAAGATGCATTGATACGCTCCCTGAATGTTCCGGCTGTTCGCTTGTTGAGCGATTTTGGCCAGCAACGCTTTTATCATAAACTAAAGGCTTGCGGATTTTCAACTTTGAATTTCGATGCCAGTCACTACGGGCTTTCATTAATCCTGGGTGGTGCCGAAGTGACGCTTTGGGATTTATGCAGAATTTATCGCGGTTTTGCCCAAACCCTGAATTTGTATTATAGCCATCCCGATGAAATTCTCATCAATCAATTTCCCGGGGCGAAGCTTTTGATGGATGAAGCGGGCGAGAACTTAAACACTGAGCCTGTGTTCGGCGCGGGTGCAATTTATACAACCCTCGAAGCAATGAAGGAAGTTCGTCGCCCCGAGGCCGAAGCTGGTTGGGAGAGTTTTTTGTCCTCACAGTCCATTGCCTGGAAAACAGGAACAAGCTTTGGTTTTCGCGATGCATGGGCTGTGGGAGTAACATCTGATTATGTTGTGGGAGTTTGGGTTGGTAATGCCGATGGAGAGGGCCGTCCCGGGCTTACAGGCCTAACTGCCGCTGCGCCAATCTTGTTCGAGGTTTTTGATATATTGCCCACCGGTGAGTGGTTTCTAACTCCCTGGGATGATTTGGTGGAGTTGCCAGTTTGTAGGAAGAGTGGTATGCGCCCATCTCAGTATTGCCCTGACATTGATACAGTTTTAGTTCCTCTAAAAGGCAGGGAAACTGCTGCTTGCAAATACCATCAGTTGGTGCACCTCGATTCCACCGAAAAATCCCGTGTGCATGCAGGCTGTTATCCTCAAAATCAAATTCACAGCAAGCCCTGGTTTGTGTTGCCCCCGGCCATGGCTTGGTTCTATCGTTCAGTCGATCCCTTTTACCGAAGCCTGCCTCCATGGATGCCTGCCTGCATCACAGACAACGAAAAACCCATGCAGCTCATCTGGCCCGACAAGCCTACAAAAATCTATATCCCGCACGAGATGGATGGAACTTTGGGTAAAGTAGTTTTTGAGGTAGCACATCAATCACCCAGCCAGTTGATTTATTGGTATGTGGACAATGAGTTTCAGGGTACAACCCAACATCTTCATAAAATGGCCCTTCAACCTGAAAAGGGAAAGCATCAATTGGTTTTGATGGATGAGGATGGGAATATTTTAACCGAGCGATTTGAGATTGTTGGGAGGTGAGGAAGCGTTTTGCGTTTCGTGTGCCGAAGCAAGGCTTCGAGCATGCCCGACCAAAGGTCGGCATTTAGCGTTTCGTGTTGTGGGTTCAGTAAGAAGTTGCTAAAATGAAGGTGATAATACACAAGATTCAATTTTGAGCGTTTTATCTAAAAGTGTAAATTTGTAAAAAAATATTTTACTATGGAACAAGTTGGGCAGCTATCAAACTTACAGATCGAATTATTGAAATTGTTTAACTATAATTTGCAAGAGAAACAATTGAAAGATATCAAGAAACTTTTGTCCACATATTTCGCACAAAACATCACTAACGAGATTGATGATTTATGGGATGAGAGAAAATGGGATGATAAGACCATTGAATCATGGAAAAATGAACATTTAAGGACAGAGTATAAGTAATATGAGAATCGTCCTTGATACGAATGTATTATTAATGTCTTTGCCGGTGAGGTCAAGGTATCGCCCAATTTTTGATGCTCTTATCAAAGGAGAATTTGAACTGGCAATTAGCAATGAGATTATTTCTGAGTACATTGAAATTATTGAGCGGAAAACTAACCAAACAATTGCACACAATGTTATCGAGCTTTTATTGAGCCTTGAAAACGTACAAAAAGTTGAGATTTTTTTTAAGTGGGGATTGATAAAGGTTGACTATGATGATAATAAGTTTGTTGATTGTGCTATATCCTTTGACGCTAAATATATTGTGACAAATGACAAGCACTTTAATGTTCTAAAAAATATTGACTTTCCTAAAGTTAATATTATCTCCGTTGATGATTTCTGGAAGGAGATTGTCAAATAAAAAAACAAGTATTATCTACATGATGGTATCTACTTTACCTCAAAGCCACCAGTAATCCACCGGTAATAAATGCCAGCACCCACCAGATGTAGGCATAACGAGAATATTGATGCAAACCTTTAGAGACTTTTGCTCCAATTCCATGTTTGATTGTCTGCCGCCAGATTAAAATGGCATCAATGGTCATACCCGTCAGGGACGAATATCCCAAAAAACCATGCAAGGTCAAAGGCCCTTTGGATGAGCCTATGATCATAAAAGTTGTAGCTGCGATATCGAGGATTACACCAAGTGTTAGAAAGAACAAAACGGTTTTCAGAATATGCTTTTTCCTCTGTTCGGTAATGATGGCGATGCTATAGCTGATAAGGGCAAAAAC
>Ga0307929_1002763_pt1 | contig 10870 bp, 5 predicted proteins | sample AceLakmetage1330_FD_203160 | JGI IMG/M metagenome (GOLD analysis project Ga0307929, IMG submission 203160) | Saline water microbial communities from Ace Lake, Antarctica - #1330 | ecosystem: Environmental > Aquatic > Non-marine Saline and Alkaline > Saline | place: Antarctica: Ace Lake...
TCAATCATCTGCGCCTGCGCTTCATAATAAAAGGTATGTGAACCTGGTCGCTTTTGTAGGTGGTGCAAAGCGAATACATGACGATATTGACGCCCAGCCTGAAGGCCATCTCACGCTGACGCTCACCGCCGGGCGTGCAGGGCAGATTCCAGTTGCCGAAGTTGTCGCGCATCCACGCGCCGCCCACATCGTTCTGGGAGTAAGCGACCATCAGGCGGTCGTCGCCCAGTAAGCCTTCCATAAAGCTCTTGGCCCGCCGCCGTCCCCAGCGACCGTCTAAAAGATAAAACGACTGGTAAATTGTGTGCTCCGGTGGCACCGGGGTAAGTTTTTTCTCGGGCATGATGCGCCCAAGCTCACGCCGCACGCCGCGATCGAAAGCGCCACCGACCTCGCCACAGTTGTCTATGAACATAAATCCGCCGCGAGTCAGAAAGCGCCGTAACCTGCGGGATTCTTCATCGGAGAAAGGCGCAAAGTCGGCATCGCCCGCCATATATAAAAACGGTTTGCGGAAAAGATTTTCGTCGCTCAAAGAAACGCTTTCGGGCTCCAGTCTGGCAACGATGGAGCTGCGTTTCATCAACTCCCACATCAAGCGCGGCGGAGCCTCTCCTCGAAGCTGCCACGAACCGCCGTATTCCAGCACCGCCATGGAAAACTTGGACGACTCCCCGAAGGCAAAAGCCTTTGAAGGAAGCACGAAAGACAGCGCCCCAAGTCCCAAAGTGCTCAAAAACGAGCGCCTCGAAATCAAGCCGAAACTGCCTTCGCCGCCTGTATTTCTCTTTTCCTTCGACACATGCACACCTTTTAGATCCTGAAATCAGACAGAGTATAGCAGAGGTTTAGCAATAATCCAGCGAGCATTTAAGGACAAACGCTCAGAAATCTCGTAAAATACTGACACGTGATTCATCAGTCTGTCTCACAAGCCTTTGTGCCCGATACCTTTTTTCTTGTTACTAACCGGCTGTTCTGATAAATGTTTCTTCTAAACTCATAGCGAAAGCGATGTCTTAAAGATGCTGTCAACCGTCGAAAAGGTTTTGTTTCTGAAGAAGGTCGATCTGTTCCGGCAGGTTCCGGGAGAGGAATTGACACGCATTGCGCGCATCGCACGCGAAGTTTCCTTCGACACCGACGAGGTAGTCATCAACGAGGGCGAGATAGGCGACTCTTTGTACCTGATAATCGAAGGCGGCGTTCGCGTCCACATCGGGGATCAGGATATCTCCTACCTTGAAGAATCCAAATGCTTCGGAGAAATCGCCATCCTGGACGCCGCCCCGCGCACGGCCTCGATTACAGCAATTAAGCCAGTCAAGGCACTCAGAATATCCCGCGAAGAATTCACAGACCTTTTGCATGAGAGAAACGAAATCGCCATCGGCGTCATCAAGATACTCACCTTGCGTTTGCGCGGTGAGCTGGACAAAATGCATAATTGAGGTAAAGTTTTCAACAGTTCACAATTTGGAGGAAGTGGGACATGGCTATTCTTACTAGGTGGTTCGTGTTGTTTTCTCTTTTTCTACCCTCACTGGCTCTTGCTTCCTGGGGGCTTGATGGCATGGACTGGGAAAGCGTCCCCAGAGTGATACTGGGACCGGGCGATGAAAACACCGTCCGCGAAAGTTTGGACCGTGAACCCTACATCACCATTTACAAAAGAGTGGTTGACAAAGCCAACCGCAGTTACGATCTGGAAAACCACGACGTAGGCCCGGAGCAGGTCAAGGCATCCATCGCCATGAGCGCGGCTTTCGTCTACTTAATCGACCGCAAGGTGATATCGGCAGGACGCGACTATGCGGCGGTTCCCTTCGATACACCAGCCGAGCGCGACGAGTACGGCGCCAGAGCCGAGTTGCTCCTGCAAAACATGCACACTCTCTCGCGCATGACCAGCTTCAGCAACGGAGGGCTGGACATCCATACCTCCCAGGAGTTGTTGATGTATGCGGCGGCCTACGATACCTTGCGCGGCGCGGGATATACCTTTGAGCAGTCCGACCTTTGTACCGAGAACGTGGTTTCGCTGGCATCAGATTTTTATAAAGACTGGACTCACGACCTGGCCGGTCCCATGAACGCCTACAACGAAAACCACATGTCCAAGTCGGCTTCGTCTCTGGGTATGGCGGCCATAGCCTTAAACGGCTACGAACCGGCACCCGAAGATGAACTGGGAGAATTCAAACATCCCGAAGAATGGATAGATTTCGGAGTCAAGCGCACGGAATTCATCATCCTCGATGCACTCGTATCCAGAGAAGGCGCGTATTCTGAAAGCTCGGTATATTACGGCTACACAGCCATCAACCACATTCCTTTCATGCAGGCTCTCAACAGATACACCGACGGGCGCGGCTGGGATGTGGACGGCGTTCATTACGACGACCTGCTGACCGATCCGAGAAACGCAGAGATCCACGACTGGCTGGTGCGCATCCGTCAACCGGATGGACGCTTCCCGCCCTTCGACGACTGCACGCCCAACGGCAGTTATACCTTCGGCAACATGTCTGCCTTACCAAATGCGGGCCTGTATCGCTGGGCCTGGGAACATCAGAGCACGGCATACTCCTCCGGCGGCAGCATCCCGCAGGATGTTTTTATTCTGACAAACTACGATGATTCGATCTCTGCTGTCTCGCCCGACGAGTTTGGCTGGTCGCCGACGCAGTTTCTGTTCGACGGCGGACAGGCGGTCTTCCGCTCGTCATGGAGTGAGGACGCCACATACATGATACTTTTAGCCGAGCACGGCATAGCCGGAGGATGGGCGCGTGAGAAGGATTACGACGATATCCAGGGCGCAGGCGGTCACGAGCACATCGACCCGGGCCAGATACATCTTTTTGCCCACGGCAAAGCTCTCTTGATGGACGCCGGATACCTGGGCTGGAGTAACCACGAGAAAGTCAACAACGCCTACAATCACAACATTCTGCTGGTAGACGACAAGGGTCCGGGCAAACCTTATCTGGTATTGCCGGAGCTGGGACAGGACGAAAACGGCGAGTGGATAGTGATTCCGGGAAAAGAAGGCGGCTGGGTTCCCGGTGACGACGGCGAAGCATACCTGACGCAGCAATACGATGGCACAAAGATAGACATGGCGCGGGTCAAAACGCGCTACTTCAAAAAAGTCACCGATACGGAATGGACGAGAACCGCGCTGTTCATCAACGATAACTACTTTGCCGTGATAGACGAAGTAGAGACCCTGGATGGAAGCGAGCACAGCTTTACAATGCAATGGCACGGCAACGGCGGCGGCACATCGGGCGGAACCTTCGACGACAGCAACCACTTCAGTGCAAGCTGGATAAACGGCGATGCAGGCGTGGAAGTCGGCACGATAGCTCTGGGTCAAAACCAGAGCTACAGCAACGACGAGCAAATCCACGACGCCGGAAGCTGGGCCGAGCAGACACACTCTCGCTGGATGTCTCACAGCGACGGCAGCAAGGTTATCTTCGGATCGTTCATCGTTCCCTTCCTGAGCGAAGAGGAAGACATGCACATTGTTATACCGACCTGCGCTGCGGCGGACATGCTATGTCTGGGTGCCGATATTACCGATGGCGCGACGCAGTTCGAAGGACAGCTCACCGCCATAGGCAGCGAAGAAGCTGGCAATCTGGGCTGCGAGGGAACCGTGGCAAAATCGAAAGTCTTCGCCAGCTTCTGCCAGCGGGATGTACCCCGCGACGATTCGCCCTGGACAGGCATAGACGCGCTGTTCATGCTGGAAGGCACCGAGATAAGCAAGAGCGGGCAAATATTGGTGCAGTCGGACGTGCCGATCTCGCTGCTTCTGGAATACAGCGGCGAAGCGGGCGAAACATGGAGCGGTCGATACTGGGTCAAAGACGGAGGCGAAGCGACTATAAGCATTGCCGGATTGCCACAGAACGTAGAGGTCAAAGGCATCTGCAACGAAGGCGGAATGAAACTGGTCGGCTCAGGAGATTTCTCCATCAAGGCGACAGATACGGAACTTTGGCACCTGCACACCATCGCAAAGGTGGAAGCCAGCCTTGAGGCTCCCAATCCGTGGAACCCCATCCCCCATGTAATGGTAGGCGATGAAGTGAAAATCGACGCCGAGCGCACCTGCAACGCCTCGGGCAGCCCCGCACTTTCTTTCGAGTTGACAGAAAAGCCTTTTTACAGCGAGGCGAGCATCAGCGATACGGGCTTGATCGTCCCGGATTTCCCCGGCGATTATTTTGTCGAGGTGACAAGCTCACAAGCGCGCGAAGAAGACAAAAAGATCGTCAGGTTCCACGCCCTGCCCTCGCAAGTCGATGGCGACGAAGAAGAATCGGAGAGCGAGACAGAGCTTGAATCCGAAGGCGACGGCGACATGGAGCTAGAGCTCGAAGCGGATGCCGAAGCCTGGGAACTTGAAGAGAGCATGGAAGAAGACGGCGATCTGGACGACGAATCCACTGAGCTGGAAAAAGAAGAACAGGAGCCCGTCTGGAACACCGCAAACGACAAAGGCTGCAACTGCCGCAGCACAGGCAACGAACCGGCATTGATCGTCATGACCGCGCTGGCCTTGATACTGGGGATGCTCAGACGGCGGCGCTTTGATACCTAACAGGTAATTTAGCGAATTGTCGGGCAAATTTCTTGCCCGACAATTCCTGAAGCATGTTTTCGCCGGAGCGGGTCTCCGACCGGCTCCGCACGTTTATGCACCGTTGTCGGGTCAGAGACCCAACCAACGTAGGTCGGGCAAATTTCTTGCCCGACAATTTTTTATGATGTCGAGATAATTACCCTTATTGATAAAAGCTTTCCCAGATCTCACGGTATTTTTCATAAAGGAATTTGCGTCTGAGCTTGCGGGTGGGGGTCAACTCTCCCGATTGCGTAGAAAACTGGCTTTTCAATATTGCGAATTTCTGGATTCTCTCGTGGTAGGAAACCTGTTGATTGACGGATTCCACAGCTTCTTCCAAAACGCGCCTGATGGCCGGGTCGTCGGCCAATTCTTCTTTTTCTTTGTAATAAATTCCATTGGCATGGGCGTAGTTTTCAACCAGGTTGATATCAAGCGTTATTATGGCGGTCAAAAAATTGCGCCTTTCGCCATAAACCACGGCATCACGAACGAATGGAACAGAACCCAAAAGGTGTTCTAATCGACGCGGCGCAACGTTGCGCCCGGTGGCGGTGGAAATGATGTCATTTTTCCTGTCTGTTATGCGGATAAACCCGTCTTCGTCCATCTCGCCTATATCGCCGGTATAAACCCAACTGTCCTTTATGGCTTGAGCCGTGGATTCCTTGTCCTGCCAGTATTCGCGGAATGTGAAAGGCGCTTTGACAAGCAGCTCGCCGTCGTCGGCAAGTTCCACTCTGCAACCCGGCAAGGGGCGGCCCACAGTCCCGAAGCGATAATCTCCGGGGCGATTGATGGTGGCAACGCCGGAAAACTCGGCCATGCCGTAAGCTTCGATTACCAGAAGATCGAGGGCGTGGAAGAACTCAAGCAGTTCGCGTTTTAAGGGAGAGCCCGAGCAGATGCAAAACCTCAGCTTGCCGCCCAGTTGCTTGTGGATTTTGTCCAGCAGCAGATTTCGCAATATTCTGTATTCGTATTCCAGCCAGGGTTGAATCGGGCGGTTTCTCTGGCGGCGGCGGGAAACCCGCAGGCCGACTTTCAATACACGCCTGAATATCCTGCGCACGAAAATGCTGCTGTTATTGGTGGTTCTCCAGATCGATTCGTCAAGCTTCTCGAAAAAACGCGGTACACCGGCCACAAAGACCGGCTGCATCTCACGCATGATTTCAACCAGCCTGTCGTAGTTTTTGAGGTAAATGGTAACAAGTCCAGCATATGGACCCATCAAACCTATGGTGCGCCCGAATATGTGGGAAAGCGGGAGAATCAAAAGTGTGCGCTGGCCTTCCTGCGGCAGGAAAACTTCGCCAAGCGAATACTGCTGTTCCAGCAAATTGCCGTGTGTCAGCACCACTCCCTTCGGCATGGATTCGGCACTCGATCCATAGGCTGAGAAAAGAATCGTGGCAATGTCGCCCGAAGCGATTTCCTCACTGGTTTTCTCGAAGACATCCTCATCGTGCTTTTCTCCCAGCCTTATCAGTTCCTTAAGCGAAATCGCTCCTTGTTCTTCAGGGGAAGATCCTTCCATGACAACCAGTTGTAAATCTTCGGGAAGTTTATCCAGCAGCGGGTAAATTTTGTCGAAGCTGTTTGCATCCTCTACAAAAAGAACCTTGGCATTGACGGAATTTATGACGTATTGGAATTCATCGGTTCCTACGGCGGGGGAGAGCGGCACATTTATAGCCCCGCAACCCAGCACGCCCCAATCGCAGAGCGTCCACTCCAGGCGAGTCTGGGCAAAAACACATACGGTGTCTCCTCGTTGAATCCCCATCGAACGCAAACCAGCCGCAATCTTGCAGGCATTGGAATATGCCTCATTCCAGGTCATTTCGCGCCAGCGTCCGCGCTCCCTCTGTATCATCGCCACCGAAGCCCCTGAACTCTCCGCTCGCAGCTTTATCATTTCGCAGATGTTGCGGTATCTCATCCGGCGTTTCCCTTTCGTTTACACAGGACACTCGATGAAGACAAAATATGAAAATCGCCCCAAATAATTCAGACTCAGTCAATTCTAAGCGCAAGCACCTGCAAGCTACAACAAAAATGATATCCTTCTGAAGCAGGTGGCCTGACTCATACACATTTTGTCCCAGAATTGTTTTCCGATAATGCTAAGGAAAAAACCGCAAGCTTTTGTCTCGAAGCATTTATCAAAAGGTGCCATAGTCTCACCAGCGAAGCTCGGGAGGCTCCACAATTATAACCGATTGGATGGACGCCCTTTCTTATTACCTGAGTGCCGACCGTAGGGAGGTGTATCGAGAGATGCTTCGATACAATTTCGCTACGCGAAATCACTCAGCATGAGCGGGGTTTAGCTGAAAGCAATAATCTACTGAGAATGAGAATACTTTTCTCGTTGGTTCAGGTCTCCCGACCTGAACCTCAGACTGCGGACTAAGTTAACTCTTTCAATAAAACGAAGGGTAAACTCATGTCACCCCTGCGCAGGCGGGTGCCCATTCAGTTGATATTATTCTGGATTCCCGCCTTCACGGGAATGACAGGATTGGTGTCTTTTACTCGGATGATGAAAACTATGTTTTGTCAATAGGCTCAAAAAAAAACCCGGAGCAAATGCTCCGGGTTTTTTATTAAAGGCGATCCCGGGGGGGTGCGAACCACCTTTAAAAAGGAGAAAGAGTCTAAAAAAGAGTGCTATCCAAGTAGACAGGTTTCTCCCTGACAGATATTATTCTGCAGAGTAGTGCAGCAAGGTTCCGTTTTGTCCGCCTACCCACAACTCGTTTCCGCCGGAACCCCAGACGGTTGAAAGTGAAATGTCCATGCAGACGGGAATCTTTGTCCAGGATTCGCCGTCGTATTTTACTACTGCGCCTTCATTACCCACGCCGTAGACATTATCGGGGCTTGTGACCCAGAGGGACAGTATCCGCACACCTTCAAGGCCTGTGTCGAATTCTTCCCATTTCACGCCATCGTAGCGGAACATCTGACCCATGGCGGTACCGATGATGTTGTCCTCGCCCAAAACAGCTATGTCGGTCAGGTGATGATTCCATGTGGTTGCTTTAATAGCCTGGCGTTTCCATTTTTCACCGTTCCAGTGAACCAGGAAGCCATGATGTTCGTTGTAGCTCATAGCCCAAATGTTGTCTGGTCCTGTACCTTTCAAGAAACCGAACGGCCTTGCCCCATCATCGCGAGAGAATGTTTGTACTTCAAGTTTTTCACCATCCCAATGACCAATAGCCGGTTCGCCATCACCTAGGTCGAGAACTCCTGAGACCCAGATATCGTTGGCTGAAGTGACAAAGATATTGTACATGGAGAATTTTTCATACTGACCGGGAACTGGTTCGCTCTGGAACACTTTTGTAAATGAATTGCCATCCCAATGAGCCACCGCAGTATTGCCGCTTTCAAGACTTGTCAACATGTATGCATCATTTGCCGCCAAGGTGCTTACATCGTAAACCCAGTCAACTTCTACATCTCCGATTTTTTCAAGCTCCAACCACTCGGCACCGTTATAGCCCAGCAATTGACCTTCGAGGGTTATCATGTAAGCGTTGTCGGAGCTATCTCCCCAGATCTTTTGAGGGCGGCCAACAATGATTACGTCATCTTTAGTGCCTCCGGAATACTCCTGCCCATCGTAATGCTGTATCTCGCCCCAGCAGCTTTCACTGCCGGATCCATGACTGCACTGGCCACCGGCAATCCACATGTTGTCAGAAGACGTGCCCCACAAGGAAGTCAATTCGGCATCGGTTTCAACTTCTGTGTCTATGAATCCTTGTCCGTCGAAAACTACAACAGTTTTCTTTTCCTCTGATGTGCATACAAAAAGTTCGCTGTCGTAATCGCAGGAAGTGCCTGACAACCAGAAATCGTCTTTGGAGTTTACGTGAACTTTGTTCAACTTGATCAGCAAATCTTCTTCTGAAAGGCTATAAATACGGAAGCGCTCGCCGTTGAAGTTTGCAACCATATTTCTTGAAGAGAACCACAATTCGTCTTTACCAGTCGACCACATTGAAGTAATTGCAAAGTCGTCCTCCAAGATTGGATCCATTCCATATGCGGCATCTCTCAACTCTTCGATGAGATGAGTTTCTTTGGTCCAGGCGATCCCATCGTAGTGAAACAAGTTGCAGCCGGTAGCCATTTCTTCTCCATAAACCCACAAGTCGTCTTTGGAACTGGCTCCCACAAGCATTCCTCTTTCGTGATCGAAGAAGCCGTATATAGTCTTGTTTCCGGATTTTTTACCATAAGAGTCAGAACCTTCAGGCCATTTGTCCGGTGTAATCTTACTCCAGCTATTTCCATCGAATTGAATTATATCCTGGTTCGAGACTGCATATGCGTTATCGCTTGATGTGGCATAGATTCTAACCATCGGCAACAGCAGTTCGCCTCTATCGAAGACTTTTGTCCATGCTTGTCCGTCCCAATTGTAGATTCCATATTCTCCTGCAACAAAGACGTCGTTTATGCCACGCACCCAAACAGCGTAAGTATTGGACTCGTCTTCTATCTCAGCCAAATGAGACCAGTTGAAACCGTTCCACTGGTATACAGCGCTCGGTCCAACGGCTACGGCATAATCGTCTCCGAATCCGGAAATGTCATAAATAGGTTCACCGAAACGCGGGGAGCTTTCCCAGCCGTCGCCGCATTCCATGGCGGGCCAATCTGCGTCCCAGTCGGCGGCGCGATCGGGATTACCGTAGGCCAGCAGGTTTTCATTCGAGAGTTCATCTGCATCTAAAGCGCCATTATCGTTTTTGTCACGATAGAGGCTGAAGGCAGAAATAATATTGCGGTCGATTTCTTCAAGCAGGCTGGAGTTTTTGTATTCGTTGATAACCAGACGACCTTGATCGTCGGCCTCCATAAGATCCAGCATTTCTTTGCGCATGATGCGTCCCGACTCTATCGAGGCAATCAGCTTGTCTTTGTCCTCCGACTCCCAGATAAAGGAATTACCGGCAGCCGAGAAAGGCAGCACTCCGTAAAGTGTGGAATCGAGTATGACCTTGGTGCCGTCTTCGGTTACGCCCTCGGCATGAAAGCCCGTGCCGCTTACCAGCCTGAAGTCTATTGCTCCGAAAGAATGCAGGGCAGGGACTTGCAGTTGCAGAGTGATTTTTTCCTCTGCCATAATGGGATACAGCACGTTAGGATCATCAGGATCTAATAAGGCCCCCACGTTCGAATTCGGCCAGGAGCCGTCGGCGAAGTATACGCCGGAAATATCGAGCGTGATTTCCTTCCACATTACCGAGCCGCGATCATCTTCCGTGCTGAAGATCACATCGACCGCCGCCGGGTTACCGACCGTGGAACCGCCCTTGAAAATGATATCCCTGTCCAATCCTCCCTCGCTTTGCGCATCAGTGTCGCCATCCGGGCCGGTATCATCGGACGAAGAGTCCGTGGAGCAGGCAATTGAGAGCAGTAGCCCCATCAGCGCCAACGTGAGCAGCAATCTTGTCATTAACCGTTTCATCCTATCCTCCTAAATTGCCCCCCGGCGTTGATTCATTTACATGCAGACGCATATTCGTTGATGCAATCCCTGTAGGATTTCGTCATGTTCCCGTTCTTGTCGTATTCGTAATAACTGCGATAATCCAGAGTGCCGTAGCAGTCGTTGTTGATGATTTCCTCGGTGACATTGCCAAGATTATCAAAGGTCCAATCCTGACAGAGTGAGTCCTTGCTGCCATCGCAGAGGCTGTCTATGTAATATGAGGCAAGCTCTTCTGCAGTGTTATAACCTTGATGCACGCAGCTATCCGACTCGCCATCGCAATCCTTGTCTTCTTCCCAAAGTATGGGCAGATCGTTCTCGTCGTAGTAGATATACATGCAGTACTCTGTCTGAGAGTCACAGCCGGGCTCGTAATCTTCCTTGACCTGCAGACCCTTTTCGTCGTATTCGTAATTCCTGCAATTGAGAATTTCTCCTGTACAATTTTCATCGTTCTCTTTATGCATTCTTGTGCCATGCTCGGTATCCGTCCAGGTCTGCGTGATGCAATCTCGATTAGGTGTACCGTTGCAGTCATTGTCTTTACGGCTCTCTGTCAACCTTCCTTCGGTATCGTAGGTCCAATTCTGACAATTTTTGTCTTTTACGTCATCACAATTAAAATCCGTATAAAATTCAATCGGTTCGCCCGTTGCCTTATAAAAGTAGATCATACAGTCGTCAGTCTCGCCGTCGTCGTCAAAATC
>Ga0307929_1002765_pt1 | contig 10862 bp, 4 predicted proteins | sample AceLakmetage1330_FD_203160 | JGI IMG/M metagenome (GOLD analysis project Ga0307929, IMG submission 203160) | Saline water microbial communities from Ace Lake, Antarctica - #1330 | ecosystem: Environmental > Aquatic > Non-marine Saline and Alkaline > Saline | place: Antarctica: Ace Lake...
ACACTATATTGTCTTACAAACTTATATCCAAGTTTGTCATTCTTGATATGATTCCAAAGAATTGTTTCTGCTGTTGTTAAATTTTCTCGAAGAATTTTTCTTTTCAATTTCTGATCTGACCTATTGAAAACCCTTTTAGGCATAAACGCTACTAATCCTTCCCTTGCGAAGGGAAGGTGTCCGGCTTAGCATTCTGCGAAGACGGACGGAAGGGTGTCACCTCTATTACTAGAAAACTCTTAGTCTCAGCAGTTACCTTCACATTGTCATCTATCTCATGCCCTACCACCCAGATTATTCCATCTGAATGTTCAACAATCAACACTTCATCTCTTTCACGTTTAGGTACTTTCTTATCTATAAAATAGTCCTTAAGCTTTTTACTCCCGTCCATTCCTAATGGAGTAAAGCTATCTCCTGGTTTTCTATTTCTTATAATTAATGAAGTTATATCTACAGCATCAGCATCTAAACATATAGAATTCTTTTTCCCTTTATCAACAAAACACATAGTATCTAGATAAACATTTATCACATAGTCAGACACATAGTTTTCACCATATACAAGAGTTCCAAAGACAAATTCTTTATCGTCTGGAGAAAGTATATTAAAAGCATCATATTCCTTTACCAGCACTACTTCTTTGTTAATCATATAGTATATATTTGGCTTATCACTATTTAATTGTTCCAACACCTCTTCTAGTAAACCAGTTGTAATAAATACAGATTTTTTAGCTACTAACAATCTTTTAATAAATTCTTTTTGAATAAAAGTATGAAGGTTAAAAAAACCTTCCAAATCATAACCACCACTCACCAGCAACTCTTGTGTTGCTGCATCTAACTGCTCATCAACAAAATCACTTAGCTCATCAGAAACATTTTTATAACGCTCTATAGCTTTCTCTATAGTAGGGTTCATTGTCTTTCTAATCATCGGCAAAATAATATTCCTAAGTTTGTTTCGTTTAAAATCATTTTCTAAATTTGAGGCATCTATAACATACTCTAAAGATTTCTCTTCACAATAAGAAAGAATATTCGCTTTTGTTTCATGAAGTAATGGTCTAATAACTTCAACATTATCAACTTCAATTATCTCAGCAATTCCAGCCCTAAGACCACTTGTTCCAGAAAAAACCTGCATTAAAACAGTCTCTACCTGATCGTCTAAATGATGTGCTGTAATTATCTTAGAAGCATCTATCTCCTGTGCTAAGGCAACTAGTTTTTCATAACGGACTTCTCTGCCCATCTGCTCTAAACTTTTCTTCTGTTCATGTGCAATTTTGGAAACATCTTCTTTATCAGTATAAAAAGCAACGCCTAACTTTTCACAAAAACTCTTACAAAAAGTTACTTCTTCATCAGCCTCTTTTCTTAGTCCATGGTGTAAGTAGAAAGCAGAAACGTTAACATCTCCACATTCAGTAGCTAAATAATGCAAACAGGCAACGCTATCAGGTCCACCTGAAAAGGCTACTAATATATTATCTTGTTCATCAAATAAAGATTTATCAAAGTTCATGTGAAAATTATATCAGAGGTATGTATACAGGAACATTAAAAAGATTAATTAGCTAACTATTCTCTCTAGCTCATCCACTAACTCTTTATTAGATTTCGATGAGTTTGATATATCTACACACTCAAATGCTCTCATAGCGATATTTATTGGACTATCTCCGTCCATAAATCGTTGAAATCCAACATTTCTTAAGATAGTAATATCTTCTCTTGTTTTATCATCAAACAACTCTTTTAATTGACTAAGGTTAATGTCTTCTTGTCCATAAAAGTACAAAGCAGCAGCTAACATAACTTTCGCAGCTTTCTCAGTATCAGTAAATTGCTTACTCATCTTATTTGTGATAAAACTAGCGAGCTCTTGTAAATCAGCATGAATATCTGACAAAGTGAATACTCGCATATTACGTTCGCTTTTTGTTGGGATATCTAAACGAAGATTATCATCGTTTAATAATTCAGCTAATTTGCTATTAATCTCAACCATTTAACGTGCCCCGTTTCTTTATGATTAATATATAGTATCTCTAACGATTATAATACCCTAGAAAGTTATTTCTAAACATAGATAATATATGTTTATTTCAGAATGCGTATGGGTTTCAACCGTTTGGTTAGCCCTAAGCTCAATGGCAATAAAGTGTCTGTGAGATAGCAATATATTACGGAACTATAAATGCCTTTAGCTTACCCGTAAGTATCTATCTGGCTTATAAGCAGAAAGATTAGTGGGGTTAGTTAGACTTAAGGAACCCTTTTAAAAAGCTTTTTCAACTCTTTATCATCAATTATCCGAACTTCTCGCTTCCATCCTTTGGTTAACTCTTCTTCAGTAATTTCAGGTATGTCACGGAAGCTATTTCGTTCATTAACCTCTGAAAGAACCGAGGCGGTTAATACCTTAATATTTCCATTTTCTAAAAATTCTAAATGCCTAGGATGTATATCTCTTGAAAATATTTCTGTATATTTATATTTATTACTTCCTATCTTTGATGCACAACCAAAAGAATTTTCTCTAGGATAAAAAATATAAATATTTCGGTAATTATATGGAACTAAAACCCCATGCTTTTTATATGATTTATATAAATCTTCAACCGCATCTATACCATTGTAAAAAGAACAACCATATTTTATTTCATAACTTTCATTGCTATCCACCATAAGCTGCTGCAACTCTTTATACTTACCAAATGTACTATATGTTGACTGTATTTTATGCATAGAATCAATCTGATTATTTTCGGCATCATTAGCCAATTTCTGTTCATAAGAAACCTCATAACCACCTAGCAAACCTATCCTATCTTTTGGTAAATTCCTAGGATCTATAGCTATTTCCTTTGCATAATATAATGCTTTATCATAATCTCCTATCCTATCGTTATACATCCTCCAAATACTATTATAAGCAGCTATCCATAAATTCTTATTTGTAATGCTCGAAAAGCTATATGGGAACAACTCTATTATCTTTAAATTCGCTTCTACAACTTTTTCATATTCTTTCTTATGAAAATACATAGATGCCCTTCCCATAAGAGCCCCTAATTTAATTCTTTTATAATCTTCAGTAATAAATGATTCTCTATTATTCGCTAATACACTTTCATACTTCTGCCTATAACCTTCTCCCTTATCATAATTTTGTTTATATACTCCATACTGATATGCAAGGTCCTGTAAAACTCGCACATGCAAGGTAGGTCTTTCTTCTAATTCATCATGAAATGCTCTTAGCATATACTCGGTTGAATTTATTACTGCATCCTCTAATTGATCCACTTCTTTTCTTGGTCCGTTGTATCCTAGATTAAGTGCAGTAACTAATCTTCCTGTATATGCCACTTGCTTCTCAATTGAATCAAGCTTCCTAAACTCAGGTATTTTTCGCTGATCTGATCCTGCCCAATAAAACAATACCGCACCAAACAACACCATTCCTATTAATAATGCCCATAATCTTTTCATCTAATTTTGCTCCTCGTAAATCTGCCTAATTTCTTGCATATAATTCTCATCAAATAACATATTTACATGTTTGCTTCCAATCGGTATATTGTCAATATTTGCACTATTTATTGGACCCATTATTTGACTACTAATATCACCACCGTATATAGAGAAAAGACTAATACTTAGAATAGCGTTTACCACATCTATAGTTTTTGGCATTGGTATTTTATTTGCAAGACACAAAGCGCTTGATGCTAAATAAAACTCATCTTTTATACTCCAAACATTAATTAAATCCACATTTTTATCATTAAATCCAACTGTTGAAGAATCCTCGAAAGCTGCAACAGGAGAACCAGCTAAAATTACATTATTAATATTAAAGTAACTTAAAGAATCTATTCCATATTTTTTTTCATAATCTCGATTCTCAATTCCTTTCAACAACCTGTAAGTTATCAAGCTTCCTAAACTATGGCCGATAATATTTATCTTCTTACTCGGATAGTCTGTCTTTAATTGTTTTAATTGCTCAAATAATTGTATTACTGGATCTTCTTCAGGGGTTTTCCATAGTTCTAGGTTGCTGTTTCTTAAATAATATTCTAAAGAAGCTACTGGTCCGTCTGGAACATTATCAACATCCGAATTCCAAACAAATGGTTTTACTTCTTCTTTTCTGTTACAAAAAGACGTTTTCACATCATCAACCCATGAACTATTATTATCTTCAGGGATTGTAATATATGGCATCCCTATGCCATGAACTACTACGGTTATCTCATCTTCTTTTCCATCGAATTTATACACTTCTAACTCTGCAATATCCAACGCATTTTCTAGATTCTTATCTGTTATCTCCATAATACTTCTAAAGAATCTTTCAGCATTTAATGGCATAGCTTTATTGTAACCAAGAGTTACATAATCAATCTTTGTTAACTCATCTAAATATGTATCAAATTTTCTATAGTCTTCTTTTCTAACAACATCTAACAAATATGCCCAAGCAACCATAGCATTCACAGACGCTCTTGTTGCAAACTCTTCAGACTCTTCCGCAGGAAGAGAACTTTTTTTAGAATCATAAATAGTTTCATAAGTTCTGAGAGCCGTATAAGCATACATTCCAGCATACAATGCCCGCTTTTCTTTATAATTCAGTTCAAGCAGACTCGTTTCTTCATCTTTTGCTACCTCATCCCAAAACTCCTCATAACTCAAACCAAACTTACCTTGCTGATCATAAATATTACCAGCAACTATACTCACACTGTTTGTATCATTAAGCTGTGCCCCTAATAATGAAGCACTCCCCTCTGATTCCAAAAGAGGTCTTTCAATTGAAAAGACTGTAAGATCATATGACCTCACATCCATTTGCGGATCTATTGATAATAGGAATTTCTCCAAACTACTTAAAGAAAGTTCGTAGTTGGCTATACTTGTGAACCAATCCGTACGACAATCTATACCTAACTGATCTTGATTTGGATACATCCTTTTAAACTCAGAAGCATCTATAGGAACAACAATACCTCCTACTATCAAATATGGATAAGTGGCCTTATCAAGCTCCTTCGTTATTGAAATATCAACATAATCACCTTTCCACTTAACTGAAATATCAGCCTTATTAGACATAACCAGTGGATTATTCTGCGAAACAGGAATTATATTAAAATCAGTTCCAAGCACAGAAACACGTTTACGTTGCTCAGAAAGCCCTTTTACTTTTAAACCATTCTTTAACTCATAAGTACTAATCTTTTGATGCATCAATGTTTCCCATATAGTTAACTCTTTTGTTGCAGCATATGGATTTTGTGACAGATCACCAATCTTCACTTTATGCAGTGAATTATTCCCTGAAAGATCTTCTAGTATCATATATGCATACATATCATCCTTAGTTCCATAAATGGCTCCATTCTTTGGCATAACAAGTACCATGACATCACCAGTTACCACGTTGTAATCAACTCCTGTTAAAGGATTCTCAAAATCATAATAGTTACGGTTCATATCTCTATCTATTGCTCCAATTAACTGAAGAACTTCATACTCCTGCAGTTCATCACTCAAATCAGCCTGATTATAACTAGTACTGACAGTCACTTCTTTACCAAATATCTCTATAGTTTGACCATCTGTAAGAGTTATTCCTTCATCAGCCAAGCTAGCTATTAATGCATCAACATCTACTGTTAAAAAGTTCTGGCCTGCTTGATAGTTATGCGTAATTTCAGTAGCTACTAACTGATCTCCAACTTTTACAAAGATGTTCCCTTCGCCTTGTATTTGATCCATTATATTCATTGCATCAAACCCTATTATTAACTGATCTTCATACTGCCTAGATTCAAGTTTTGAGATCATCCCAGCATATGGGTCTATTGTAGAAAGACCTATATCTATCCCACCTCCAAAATCAACTTCCGGAATGCTATTCTCTACATTCTTAAGCTTTTGTTCCAACTTATATCTAGTTAACGCAACTTGTCTTTCTAGAGCTGAAACAGACTCCATTGCTTTCATTTTTTGTTCTTCATCAAACCCAACAAAATCACCTGCACCATTTATCACATCTTGTTTAAGCTGCTCTAAATTTGCTTGAGTAGTCTGCAAAGTAGCTTCTACTTCATCTTTAACGTCAATTAGTTGTTGAATGGATCCGTTCTGTATATATTGATCGATATCTGCCTTAATTTGATTATATTGGTTCTCAAACTGCTGATAGGTATTAACCATATCCTCTGCCATATTCAACAAATCATCTGGAATAATATTACCTACAATATTTCTAGCTAAAGCATGAATCTCACCTGTAACACCTGCTTTCACAACATCATATCCTGTCTGAACAGACCTATACATAGAATATAAATCACTCACTCCAGCCATATTTGCAGCAGCACCTGCGATATCTCCAATAATTGTAGAAATTATTACACTGGTAATGATATTTCCAATAAGACTCCAGTCAGCATATTCAGCATAAGCACCTGACATAGGGTATATTGGAGAAAAGCTATTTATTGCACCTATATTTACTTCAGAATCTGTTTTTACTTGGAATTCATCATCTGTAAAGCTTGCCGCTGCTCCTGATGAAATAGAATTCATTGTCTTTGTTCTTACTACACCATCTTTATATGTATCAGATGTCACAGCTCCACTTGGTGAAAAAGTTACCAACATCATTCCATCATTAGTGACTTTCATGAATTCAAAAGCAGTACCCTGTTTCTCTGTTTCTAAAACCTCATCTATAAAGCTTTGAGAAGATAGCGATACTTGCTCTGGCAAATCATTCAATGTTCTAAACTTACTCATCAAGCTCTTGTTATTAATTACCTTGAGATAACTAAGCACAGCAAATGTAGCTACTCCAACACTCCCTCTCTCTTCAGCAGAGACTATATTTGGGTATTTCAACTGGATGCTATATAAAACATCTATAGACTCCGCTGTAGATAAATTAGACTCAAAAAGATCATTTATAACATTCTTAACAATTTCAGAATACAAACTCCCTACCTCTAGAACTAATGGAGCATCTACTAGTGAAATATTTTCAGAAAGAATCCTAAGTGATTTAACCTTATCTAAAGTATTAGAGTTGATATGTGCTTGAAGTTCAGCTTTTGTAGTATCCGTTAAGTTGTTAATAGTTGACTGCACGTCTACCCCTGAGTTCTTCATGTTTTGTAAAATAAGCACAGCCTCTTTGGACAGGTAGAAGCCTTTTGGTTCGTTAGCTTTATGAATATAATTCTGAGGTGAAGCTGGATAAGCGATAGAAAGCTCTTCGCTATCACGTGGCAAATAGTCTTCAAAAGCTGTTAGGAATTTGGCATAAAGTGCTTTTGCCTCGGCATCTCCTAATAGATTATTACCAGTAACATTTCGCATTAAGTTACCAACAAACTGTTTTCTATTCTCTTGAACCTCTGCAAACGAAGCCACCGCAACTTCTGAATCTGCAACAACATCTCGCCAACTCTTATCTGTCTGAACATCAAAATTCATACAATTCTCAGCTAAAGCATTTTCGCCCATCTTACATGCATAAAAACTCTTCAACGATAAGGCATGTTGACCTGCTTCAACTGCGCTATCTCGTTGTTTTTCCCTAAGCTGATTAATATCCGATATCCACTTAACATCCTTTGTAAAAGCTATTGTTTCTTTTGGAGTTCTTAATATCTGCCCTGTAAAAGTGTCCATAACACCAATGACATTGGCCTTACCATAAGCAGCCGTATTACCACAATCTGCTCCATGGGTAAAACCTTCACCACCAATCATTATTTGATATCGTTCACCTTGTTTGGTTACCTCTGTTGTAGCCTGATTCAAATCAATCGATGAAGCCATCATCAACTTGATAATACTATTATCAAACAACCCTAGCTTATCTCTATTATTTATTACCCAAACCTTTGTCCAAACGTTACTCATAACATTGTCAGGCAATGTAATATCAGAAAACTCTTGCGCGATAAGTGCTGTAGCATAAGAATCTACAATATCAGCTGCTGTGATAGACAGATTCCTTCCACTCTTTTGAGCCAACACCTTAGCACTAATATACATTTTTCCAAGCTCAGCAATATATTGTCTATAGTCATCTAACTCTTCACCATAATTGAGTCCGTATACTCTAAGACTATTGTCCAGTTCACCACTCATATCATTAAGAACTTCCAATAGCTTTACATTGGATTGATTTGTAGTAGCATCAATAGTAATTGGATAAACTGTCTTGGTATCTGTGGTTCCATCAGTATATACAATTTCCAATGTTAGTTCATCGATACTTGAGCCATTAGGAATAATAATATCTTTTACAAAATCCAACCCAGAATAATCGTTATCCATATATATTTGATGTCCATTATGAAATACTTCTAAAGACTCAATATTCTTTATCTCACCTAATCTTAAAACACTATTTTCTCCTGTATTATCAAACACACACACGATGTCATCTGTAATGCTAGACACTGCATCTACTATTGGTTGGTATTCGTCTACAATTCCTTGAATCTCTGTAGACATAAGACCGCCTGTATAAATCATTACTGCATCTAGAGCATTGCCATCACCAGTTAAATCATAAAAATCTAGAAGTTCCTGAATGGAATTTGCATTTATGGTTCTACCTAATATATTTGCCATCGCAAACATATTTCGTAGTTTTACAATGTCATCTGATGCAAAATTTGAAAAATTCTCATTAAGATAAACATAATCTTCAAGGTTATACACGTCTGCACGTTCCGCATATGATAATCTTGACTGTATATCTATTAAGTTAAGAATAATTCTAAAAAACTTCTTTTCTATATTCTTTTTAGCAACCGATAACAGAGTAAAAACTTGATGGTTATATGACTCATACGACGTACCATTTAAACAAGTAAATAAGTCAGCATTTGTAATATCAAAACTCAAAGAAATATTATTATTTGTATCTAATATTCCATTAGTTTTCAAAATGTTTATTATCGCAGAAGAATCGACAGAATCTAATCCATCAATAATAGAAAATCTATCATCCGTTATTGGCTCACTAAGCTGTCTATAAACTGCCTCAATATCACTTTCGGCATGATTAATAGTTGGGAACCCTTCTTCTGACTGGTCTACTACATTTAATTTTTCAAAGAATGCTTTCAAATATGCTTGGACAACATTTGCGCCAGCACTTCTATACTCTAAGTAATCTAATAAACTTGGGATTTCTTGATTAAAAAGAGCATTATCTGACATCAGCTCGTTAAGCTCAAAACACCAATCACCTAACAACCCATTTTCATAAGGCAAAGCATCCATATCAGCTAATGTACGAACATCTGGAAACAATGCAACAAAACTGGCTGCATCAAAATAAGTATTGGTCATTAATTTGAGTGTAGGATAAAGGTCACCTTCTTTTTTTGCTATTTCGATAGTATGGTCTGCTGAATTAACCCAATTGTCTCCACCTATCTTAATCATCTTATTTGTAACTGGAATCCATTCTCCTAATGCCATTTCAGACACCTTTTCAAACGCAGAAACCTCATAACCCAAAAAGCTATCTGTAAGGTTAAAATTATCTCTAATATGTTGATTTCTATCTATACTGGCGTCAGCAGTATTTGCTAAATCTATAAATTTTTGAGTAGCTACCCCTTCTGAACTTAGATAACCTTGTTCTATCAAACAAAACCAAAGTTCTCTTTGTTGTTCTAAAGTAAGTGTTTTATCTGAAGGTTCTCCCATGGCAGAAATTAATATTCCGGAGGAAGGTTCTATTGCCTTCTCTATTAGAGAAAAATGGCTAGGCATTACTATTTTATTAATTCTGTAATATAAGTCACCATCCTCTTGTACAAATATAGCCTGTCCAGAATAAAGCAATTCATGAGCACCTACAGTATCAATAAATATATTATATTCGCCTTCGTTTATCTGAGTTTCAAAATAACTTTTCTCTGAAGCTAAATAGTTTATTAACCCAACCTCTCCATTATTATTGAGATATGCATAATAATCAGAAAAACTAAGTGGTTCATTATTAGCAACATAATCTGCTAATTTCAAAGAATCATAATACATGTTTATATCCATAACATATCTATGGAATGCCATTATTTTCTGAAAATCAACATTACTTTTCAATATATCAATTTCGTTCAGAGTCTCAGCCATAAATGAATTTGGGAAACTATATTCAGCCAACAACTTTCGAAGGTACAATGCATCTAATATTGAAGAATAACGAGGAGAAACAAAAGCTAACTGATATTCAACAATCCCTAAATTGTAGTCAATAAATAGTGAATTACCTTTATAGATATCAGTTAAATTCAAGAACTCTGTTAAAACATTTACTTTATAATCATGATTACTAATAGTCTCATCATAGGTAGAAAACAATTGTTCTATATCTATTAGTAAATCACCTTTAAGCATTGGGATATCTTTAATAGCTGTATATATAGCAATTGTGACATAAGGGTTATTCATCCAAACATAAGTATCTATATTAGGATATCCATTTTCTTGCAGCCACAAAATTGCATCACTTGTTTTACTATTTAAATCCATATTTATTGACTGACTAATGCCAGATGAAGAATTAGCGATATTCCTTAAAACTTGATTTATCTCATCTTCATCAAAATGATATAGTTCTATAATCTTCCTATGTTTTAACAACAAAACATCATCTAAACTTTTATATAAACTAAACTCAGTAAAACTATCAACCAAATCATTATTTACAAGATATGACATAGGCAATGGTGCAATATTAGTATTAAATAACGCTACTATTTTATTTAATACTAATATTGCACCATTGCCTATGTCAAATCATT